>Ga0153918_1000899_pt1 | contig 12768 bp, 7 predicted proteins | sample TSFL002MetaG_FD_104687 | JGI IMG/M metagenome (GOLD analysis project Ga0153918, IMG submission 104687) | Attine ant fungus gardens microbial communities from Florida, USA - TSFL002 MetaG | ecosystem: Host-associated > Fungi > Mycelium > Unclassified | place: USA: Florida, Paynes Creek Historic... | reverse complement strand
GCCTGGTACGTACTGGGTTCGCTGGGTTTTTATCCGCTGAACCCTGCTTCAGATCAGTATTTATTGACATCGCCTTTGTTTGATGCCTACCGGATCACTTTGCCCGGAGGCAAGCAATTGAAGGTTATGGCACATCGTAAGTCGGTGGGAGATGTATATATCCAGTCGGTTAAGCTGAATGGAGCGGCTTACGGTAAAAGTTATTTAACCCATGCTACGCTGATGAAAGGCGGCGTGCTGGAATTTTATTTATCAGACAAACCGAATAAGAACTGGGCCACAAAGGCGGCAAATCAGCCGGCGTCGTTAACGCATTAAGGATAAAGTTTACTGTTCTGTTTATGAAGTAGTTGGTGATAACCCACAATGTTCTGAGTTAGAGACAGGCATTGAGGGTGCAGGGAAGGGGGATGAGCGTAAAACCCCCCTCCCCGCCACTACTTATTTAGTGCCACACTAACCCGGCTTATATTAAAAAACTGATATGAACAAAACCAAACTCATTTGCCTTAGCCTGATGGCTGGCATTTGTTTTACAGTTCAGACTGTGCAGGCACAAAATGCAAGTTACGGAACCTTTGTCGACCCGAAGATCGGATCTGAAGGGCTGGGTAATGTGTTTGTTGGTCCGTCACGGCCGTTCGGTATGGTAAAGCCGGGACCGGATGTCAACAAGGCATCAAACAGTGGTTACTCGCCGGATCTGGAAGTGCCGGTGTTCGGCTTTAGTCAGACACACGTGAGCGGTACCGGCGGCGGTCCAAAATACGGTAATGTGCTGGTAATGCCCTTTGCTGGCAATTTGGACGCGGTGAAGCAGGAATCGTTACGTGCCGATGAGCAGGCTAGCCTGGGCTATTATGGCGTTACGTTGAAACAATATGATATTAAGACCGAGATAACCTGCACCAGCAAGGTGGCCTTTTACAGGTTTGGTTTCAAAGCCGGAGGACCTAAAGCCATTAAGATTGATGCCGGCGAATTTCTGGGTGAGAAACCCATTCCTGATTACCGCGAGGCCCAGCAATTTGTAGGCTCGGAAGTGGAGGTGGTGTCTGACACCGAAGTGCGCGGTTACACCCGCATTCGTGGTGGTTGGAATAATGGTACGGCTTATACGGTTTATTTCTCGGCCGTGACGGATAAGCCTTTTGCGCGTTTCAGCAGTTACAAAAATTATAAGCTATCGCCCGACGTTAAGGTGCAGGTTGATGACGGCAACAAAACCGGCGTACTGGTTTATTTTGACGATGCCGCGCAGGGCAATATCCAGCTTAAGGTGGGTATCTCGTTCATCAGCGCGCAGAAGGCCCGGCAGAATATTGATCAGGAAGCCCCGGCTTGGGATTTTGAAAAAGTGCTGGCCCAATGCCGCAGCAGTTGGGAAGAACTGCTTAAACGGGTAGAGGTGGATGCCACGACATCGCGCGAGCAGAAAAAAATGTTTTATACCGGCTTGTACCACACCATGCTGATGCCGGTTGACCGCACCGGCGAGAACCCGCTGTGGCAGTCGGTCATGCCTTATTATGATGATTTTTATGCCATCTGGGATACCTTCCGCTCGTCAAACCCGTTGATCACGCTGATTGATCCGCAGCGTGAGGTGAATATTGTTAACTCGCTGCTCAATATTTATCAGCATGACGGCTATATGCCCGATGCACGCAGCGGTAACTGCAATGGGCGCACCCAAGGCGGATCAAACGCCGAGGTACTGATTGCCGATGCTTATGTTAAAAAACTGAAAGGCGTAAACTATAGTCTGGGCTTTGATGCGATGCTGAAAGATGCTACTGTTCCTCCTGGTGGTAACGAAGAAAAAGAGGGTAGGGGCGGCTTGACTGATTACAATAGCCTGGGCTATATCTCCAACCGCTTTGTGCGCGCCGGCAACCGTACAGTAGAATATGCTTATAACGATTACTGCCTGGCCGTAGTGGCGAAGGGGCTAGGTAGACAGCAAGAGGCACGGCGCTTCATGAAGCAATCGGACAACTGGAAAAACCTCTGGCGACCTATAACCGACCACGGCTCCTCCGGATTTATTATGCCCAAGGACGCGGCCGGCAAATGGATAGACAGCATTGTATGTGGCGAAAGCAACGGACGAGTTACTTCGATACCTTACACACCTTTGGCGCAAGACTGGCCGGTTTGCGTGTGCTGGTGGTGCGGCTTTTTCTATGAGGCCAGCTCATGGGAGTACTCTTTTTATGTACCGCATGATGTTGCTGCGCTGATTACGGCCAGCGGCGGCCCGGAGGCATTTAAAACACGCCTGGACACTTTTTTTAAAAATGGTTATTACAATGTAGGTAATGAGCCATCGTTCCTGACGCCCGATCTGTACCACTGGGTAGGGCGGCCCGATCTGAGCAGTGCGCGGATCAAACAAATCATCGGCGCCAATTATAATGGTAGTGCGACAGGTTTGCCGGGTAATGATGATTCGGGTGCTATGTCGTCCTGGCTCGATTTTCATATGATGGGGCTTTATCCTAATGCTGGGCAGTCTTATTACCTCATCAACTCACCATTGCTGAAACAAACCGTTTTACATCAGCAAAATGGTAAAGACTTTAAGATAGTAGCCAAAAACCTGTCGGACGTTAACCAGTTTATTCAGGCCGCTTATCTAAATGGCAGGCCGCTAAAAAAAGCATGGATTGAGCACGGGGATATTGTAAACGGGGGAGAACTGGTGCTGCAGATGGGGCCCAAAGCCAATGGCTGGGGTGCCGGTACAGCGCCGCCATCTAAGCCGGCGTTTAATTAGAAAAGCGTTGGGAAAATGCGAATCCCTCCCTCGGGAGGGATTGAAGAAATCTAAAAAACACTATCAAACCTTTGTTACTCCCGTTGTAGAGTTGCGAACAATAAGCGTAGACGGAATTACCTCGCTTTCATCGGCCAAGGGCAACTCGTTGTTTTTTAGTGCTTTGAGTAATGCTGTTGCCGCGGCTTTCCCCATTTCAAAAGCTGGTTGGGTAATGGTAGTGAGGCTGGGGTTAAGAATAACGGCTGATGATTGGTTAGAGAAGCAGATCACCTTTACATCATTAGGAATATTGATGCCCATGTCCTGACAAACCAGGTAAATCTCTGTAGTAAGTTTCTCTACCGTAGCTATAATGCCATCCGGACGATTGGGCTTGCTCATCATTTCCTTAATCAGGGTGTAATTGCTGGCAGCGTCCTCCGTACAAGCTATAATCTGGCAATCGGCCTCATTTAAATTATTGTCGGCAATGGCCTTTTTAAAACCTTCGCTACGCTCTGAGATAATAGAAAGACTATTGGAGATGGACAGCATTACAATTTTGCGGCATCCAGCCTCAATGAGGTGCTGGGTTGCCTGGTAACCGCATTCAAAATCGTTGGTAGTTATTTGTGCGGTATTAATATCTGGGCATACCCGGTCAAAAAACACTACCGGTAACCGGCGGTTAAAATTATGAATATGCTCAAAAGATGCTGTTTCTGCGGCAACCGAGATGATGGCGCCATCTACACGTCCGCCAGCCAACTCATTCAGGATAGCCTTTTCGCGCTCAACCTTTTCATGAGTCATGTAGATCAGGGTATGATAACCTTTGGCCAGGGCAACTTCCTCAATACCATTCAGCGCAAGCGAAAAAAAGCTGTCGGCCACCTCTGGGATCAGTACGGCTATCGTTTTGCTTTTGTGCCGGCGCAAACTACCGGCGTAGGCATTAGGAACATAATTAAGCTCGCGAGCCAAATCAAGCACTTTCTGTTTAGTGACCTCGCTGATCTCGTGACTATCGCACAGGGCCTTGGATATAGTAGCTGTAGATAAATTTAACCGTTCTGCAAGTAATTTAATTGTAATGGTTCCCATGGCTTATAATTGGCTGCAACTTTTTAAAAAAGTGGCGTTCTGGTGCTAATATCCCGCAAAATATCATTTTTTACTTAAACGTTTACGTAGATATTCTCTGTCCAAAAAAAAAATGTAACAAGTAATTTACTCAAATTAGTGCTACAAACCAAATACAACCAGCTTTAAACCAATTTGCTGCTGTAACCGTAAAACTGTTTAACTTAATTTTTATACTTATGGAATCTACTACTGGCATCCAGGGCGATGAGCTTTCTCCACTTGCAAATCTTGATGAATGGGAAACTGATGTGTTGCGCCGCTATCCAGATCCGGCAAAGATCAACGAGGATAAGAAGGAAGAAGAATTCCGTAACTACCAGGCTACCGAAAAAGATGGCGTGCGTGAGTTCTACCGCCTCAATCACCATTATCAAACTTATGACTTTGTGCTGGAGCATAAGGCTAAATATCTAAGCTTCAATAAAAAAGAGATGCCTATCTGGGATGCTTTTGCCTTTTTGAACCAGCTGGTGGATGACTCCGATCCGGATACCGATCTTGACCAGATGCAGCACCTGCTGCAAACATCGGAAGCTATTCGTAATGACGGCCACCCGGATTGGATGGTGCTGGTAGGCCTGATCCATGACATGGGTAAAGTATTGTGTCTTTTTGGCGAACCGCAGTGGGCCGTAGTAGGCGATACCTTCCCCGTAGGCTGCGCTTTCTCTGATAAGATTGTTTATCCTGAATTTTTTAAAGATAACCCTGACTACAATGATCCGCGCTATAATACAGAGCTGGGGGTTTATACACGCAATTGCGGTTTAGACAACGTACACATGTCATGGGGCCATGACGAGTATGTTTACCACATGATGAAAGATTATATTCCTGAGGAAGGCTTATACATGTTGCGCTATCACTCGTTTTACTCACAACACCGCGAGCAGGCGTATAACCACCTGATGAGCGAGCACGATCATAAAATGTTTGAATGGGTAAAACTTTTCAACCCGTATGATCTGTACTCTAAAAACCCCAACCAGAAGAGCTGGGAAGAATTAAAGCCTTATTATGAGGCACTGGTAGCCAAATACCTGCCACCTACGCTCAAGTTTTAAAAAACCGGCAAACTAACAACCAACCCAATATTATGAACTTAAAACCCTACAAATTATGAGATTAAACCTTACCTACGCGAAAAGCAGGTGCATGGCCTTAATGCTCTTCTGCGCACTAATTTTTAGTATGCAGTTTACGTATGCCCAGGAGGGACGCATTACCGGTACCGTTTCTGATAGCAAGGGACTCTCCATTCCAGGTGTTACCGTAGCTATTAAAGGAACCGTCAAAGCAACCTCAACACAGGTTAACGGTAGCTTTGCCATCACTGCCAAACCCGGCGATGTGTTAGTATTCACATCGGTAGGTTATACTACTAAAGAAGTTGCCGTTACAGAGGCAAAATCTTACAAAGTTGAACTGGCCGATGCCAACCAGGCGCTGAAAGAGATTGTGGTTGTGGGCTACGGTACCAGTTCGCGCAAAACCCTGTCCAGCTCAATTACAACGGTTAAGCCTGAAGATTTAAATAAGGGCTCAATTTCTGACGTTGGTCAATTGCTGCAAGGCAAGGTTGCGGGCTTGAACATTACTGCAAGCGGAGATCCAAGCAAATCATCAGCAGTTATTTTGCGTGGTGCTTCAACTGTAAACAGCCCGGGCTCTCCTTATTATGTAATAGATGGGATCCCTGGAGCTGATATTGCTTCGGTTGCACCAAATGACATCGTGTCTATGGATGTGTTGAAAGATGCTGCTGCAACCGCCATTTATGGTAACAAGGCATCAAGTGGTGTAATTATGATCACTACCCGTCGCGGTAAAAAAGGAACATCACAAGTAGCTTACAGCGGCTATGCCGGTATGGAAAAAGTAAGCAGCACACTTAAGCTGATGAACTCAGACCAACTACGCAGCTATTTGGCAGCCAACAATGCATCATTTAAACCAGCTGATGACCTGGGTGCCAATACAGATTGGATGAAGGCTATTGAGCGTTCTACCGCTTACTCGCAAAATCACAATATTTCGCTTACCGGTGGTGGCGAACATGGTACTTATGCTGCCAGCTTAAACTATTTTAAAAAAGACGGTATCCTGTCTGCTAGTTCATTAGAGCGCGTGATCGGTCGCTTAAATGTGGAGCAATATGCGCTGAACGACAATCTGAAATTCACCTTAAATATTGCCAACTCAACCAGCAACACTAACAACGAGCCATTGCAAAATGTGGTGTTACTGCAAGCTGCAAAACACTTACCGGTATCACCAGTGCTAAATGCAGATGGTAGCTATTTTGAAGATTTTGGTACCACCGGTTATTTTAACCCGCTGGGTATTGCCAACAACGCACAAGATAACACCAAATACAATGTGCTAACAGGCGGTTTCAATACCGAACTTAAATTGCCGTTGGGTTTAAAATACAATGTTAACTTGTCTTATCAAAAAACGTCATCGTTACACGGTGAGTATTATGGAGCCTACTACAGTAAGTATTCAAGCGGTTTTTATAACAACCCAGATCCTGCTATTGGTGTAGCACATAGCCTGGTTACCTTTGGTACCAACGGTACGGCATACCGCAGCGATTACTCAAACACCACCAAAACGCTGGAAACATTCTTAACATGGGATAAACAATTTGGCGATCATGGCATTAACGCGGTATTAGGTTATACCTACCAGGATAACGTGTATGGTGAAGGGTTCCAAACATCCAGCACAAATTTCCCTACAGACAACGTGGGTTATAACAACCTGGCGTTAGGTAACCCATATAGCATCCCATCATACAGAATTAATCAGGGTGCAGATCTTACCTATGGTCGTATCCTGTCTATTTCAGATTTCTTCAGGTTAAATTATAACTACAAAGAGAAATACCTGTTGCAAGGCTCTATCCGTCGTGATGGTAGTTCTGCATTTGGTGCTAACAACTATTGGGGGTATTTCCCTTCAGTGGGCTTGGCCTGGCGTATAAGTGAAGAAAGTTTTATGAAGAACCAATCTTTATTTAGCGATCTGAAACTGCGTGCCAGCTACGGTGTAACCGGTAACTCTGGAGGTATTGGCGCTTATACAGCTAAGCTGGTTTATGGTTCTGCCGGTACTTATTATGCCAATGGCGTGCAGGCGGCAGCTTACTCACCAATCCAGGGCGCAAACGAAAATTTGAAATGGGAACGTACCGCTACAACCAACATTGGTTTAGATTTCGGTTTGTTTCACAATGTTGTTTCCGGATCTGTTGATGTTTATAACAAAAATACCTCAGGTATGCTATTTAGATACAACGTATCGCCAACACTGGTTCCGGGTGGTGCCATCTGGGCAAACGGTGGTAGCGTAAACAATAAAGGTATAGAGATAACATTGAGTGTTAAAGCGGTTGATCGTAAAGACTTTAGCTGGAGCAGCAGCCTTACCGCGGCTTACAACAAAAACAAAGTGACCAGCTTGGTAAGCCCTTATGGTAGCAGCGATTCTACCCGTTATTCAGATCCTGAAGGTCCGGGTCAAACCAATGCAACGCTACAAATTTTGAAAGTCGGCTATCCTATCGGTCAGTTCTTTGCTTACAGATACGCAGGTAAAGATGCCAGTGGCAACTCGCTGTTCTACAAAAAAGATGGAACCACTACCAACACACCAGGTATCGGTACAGATTATTTCTATCTGGGCGATGCGCAACCTAAAGTATTATTAGGCTGGAGCAATACTTTCAGATACAAAAACTTTGATTTAAACGTATTCTTAAGAAGCAGCCTGGGCGGTAAAATATTTGATGCTACCCGTGCAGATCTTTCTTACACTGCTGCCGCTAACATCAATAATATATTGGTTAGTGCAGGAAACGACAAGATCTCAGATCTTAAAAACTCTTACTATTCAGACAGATATATTGAAAGTGGTTCTTACGTAAGGTTAGACAACGCTACATTCGGCTACAACATCAAAACGCCATTTAAAAATGTAGCCAATATCAGGATCTATGTATCAGGCAATAACATTGCTACCATTACCGGTTATAAAGGTATCGATCCTGAAATTAATCAGGGAGGCGTAGCGCCGGGGATTGATTATAACAACTTCTATCCTAAAACCCGCACACTGATGCTTGGAGCTAACGTAACCTTTTAACATTTTAAATTAAGAAGTACATGAAAACGATATTTTCAGGAATAGCAGGTTTGTTTTTTGCAGCCTTAATATTCTCATCATGCCATAAACTGGATGTGCCCATAACATCCGAATTGACGTCGCAGTCCTTCCCAACTACTGCAGCGCAGTATAATGCTGCATCGGGAGCAATGTATATTGCTTTAAGGAATGACTATGCAACATCATACTTTTTTACCCAAAGCTGCTCTACTGACGAGGCTGTTTTGCCAAGCTTTGGTCCAAACTGGGTTGACGGTAACAAGTACGTTGAATTACACCGCCACACGTGGACTAAAGACAACGCCTGGGTAAACTCTACCTGGACTTACTTTGCCAACATTATTGGCGTTGTTAACCAAACTATCTCCATATTTAAAGGTGCACCTGCAAGTGCCAGTAAAACAACCAGTATAGCTGAGTTGAAAACTGTACGTGCGTTGGCTTATTTCTGGATGATGGATAACTATGGCAATGTGCCGCTGGATACGCTGTATGGTGCTACCGATCTGAAAACTAACTCCCCACGTGCCCAGGTTTTTAGCTATGTGGAGAGCGAGCTGAAATCCGCAATCCCTAGCTTAAAAACTAATGTAGACGGAACCACCTATGGTCAGGTTACCGTAAATCTGGCGTATGCAATTTTGGCTAAAATGTACCTGAACGCGCAGGTTTATACCGGTACTCAGCGTAATGACGATTGTATCACTTATTGCGATAAGATCATCAGCTCTAATGCATACAGCCTTGAGCCAATGTCAACCTATCTGCAGCAGTTTTATCCAACCAACGGCCCGTCTGCCAAAGAGTTCATCTTTGCTATACCCTTTGATGCTACCACAAACGGCGGTAATATGTTTTTTGCCCGTTATGACTTGAACCGCAACCTGGGTATTAAATATCGCTACTCTGGTTCTACCGCCGGTGGATATACAGATCCGGTGATGAACCAAAGTACTGGCAACGGCTTGTCTAACATACAGCCAAGTGGCCCGCGGATGACTACTGATGAGTTTTATGCCAACTTTAACGATCCTAACGACGTACGTAACAAACAATGGTTAACCGGTGCGCAAACCTGGGATGACGGTACCCCAATTATGGTAGCTACTACCAAAAAAGGTTATGACCAGTTCTATACAGGCGCAGATGCCCCTTATGTTTATGCTTTGAATCTTACACCGCTGGGCCATACATCACGCAACGGCGCCACTTCTTTTGATTTGGGTAATGATGAAATTGCCTGGAACATAGGCTATCGTAACATTAAATTTTTAGCTGATTATACCAATACCATCAGCAGGAACCAAAGCAATGATATGCCAATTTTCCGTTACTCTGATATCATCCTGATGAAAGCTGAGGCCATTTTCCGTGGTGGTACACCTACATTGGGTGCAACAGCGCTATCATTGGTAAACCAACTAAGAGCTAACCGTACCACATCTGCAGCACTTACCTCGCTTACGCTTGACGCTATCTATGCAGAGCGCAGCAGAGAGTTTGCATGGGAGTGCTGGCACCGTAATGATATGATTCGTTTTGGTAAATATGAAAATAGCTGGGGCCTGGGTAAAACAAATACAGATACTTATCGCCGTCTGTTCCCTATCCCAACTGTAGCTTTCCAGACCAACTCTAAACTGGTGCAAAACACCGGCTATACACAATAAACTAAACACTGAAACCTCCGGCATTTGCCGGAGGTTTTTTTTAGGAAACCACATTTTCTTTAAATGCAGGTACGTAACCATTTTTGCTTGGTTGCGTTAAAGCTCGCATTGCGCTGAAAATAGACTGCCGTGAAAACAATTTCTGCAAATACCCCTTCAAAACCTAGTAGATTAGTATCGCTGGATGCCTTGCGTGGTTTTGACATGTTTTGGATTGTGAGTGGCGAAGAGATATTTCATGGCTTTGCCGATGTGGTACAGCAGAAGTATCATTTGTACCGTAACCCGGTCAACTGGCAGTTAGCCACCGATGGCCGCTTGTCATTTTTAGAACGGCTGGCCGTGGGCATGAGCAATCAGCTGCACCACACCGTTTGGAATGGCTTTACTTTTTATGATCTGATTTTTCCGCTTTTTATTTTTATTGCAGGCATTTCTATGCCTTTCTCCTACAATCGTGGTTTGGATACCGAAATGACGGGGCAACTTAACAAAAGCCGTCACCGTTATTTTCAACTGATCCGCAGAACCATCTTGCTGCTACTACTGGGCATGGTGGTAAATGGGGCGCTCAGTTTTGCCGGTTATGAACATACGCGTTTTGCCAGTGTGCTTGGGCGCATTGCGCTGTCATGCTTTTTTGCAGCAGTAATTTATCTTAACTTTAATTTGCGCGGACAGATCATCTGGTTTGCTGCGATACTTTTGGGCTACTGGGCGCTGATGGTGCTTGTGCCCGTGCCGGGTCATGGTGCAGGTGTTTTAACACCCGATGCTAACCTCTCGGCATTTATAGATCAGCATTTATTGCCGGGCAAACTGCACCGTAAGGTGTATGATCCGGAAGGGCTTTTATCAACCATACCGGCCATTGGGTCGGCTTTACTGGGCGTTTTTACCGGTAGTTTTTTGTTACCTGGCAGGGTGGGCCTGCGGCCGGTACAGAAAATGCAGGTTTTGTTTGGCGCCGGGTTGGCATTGGTGCTATTGGGCCTGGTGTGGAACATTTGGTTCCCTATTAATAAAAATATGTGGACAAGCTCGTTCACGCTTTATGCCGGTGGCTGGAGCATGTTGCTGTTTGCCGTATTTTATGGCATTATTGACGTGGCTGGCTTTAAGGCCTGGTGCCGCCCGTTTGTGTGGATAGGGGTAAACTCCATCCTGATTTATATGGCCGCACACGGATTGGTTAATTTCCTCTCCACATCGCAATTTGTGTTCGGCGGAGCCATTAAGGGGATCGATCCTATCTGGCATCGCAGTATTTTATGGACGGGCGTATTGCTCATCCAGCTGTTGCTGCTGCGTTTTTTGTATCAGCGAAAAATATTTCTTAAACTGTAACCTTTTATAATCAAACCAAATATTTATAAATCCTATTGATGAGCAGTCAGTTACATACCGCCGATTACATTGTATTCTTCATTTACTTCATCATAGTAGCCAGTTACGGCTATTATATCTATCACAAAAAGAAAGCCCAGAGCCTGGATGCTAAAGAGTATTTCCTGGCCGAAGGCTCTTTAACCTGGTGGGCCATCGGTGCTTCGCTCATCGCCTCTAATATTTCTGCTGAGCATTTTATCGGCATGTCTGGTTCGGGTTTTGCGCTTGGACTGGCCATATCATCTTACGAGTGGATGTCGGCCGCTACGCTGGTTTTGGTGGCAGTGTTCATTATCCCGGTGTATCTCAAAAATAAGATTTTTACCATGCCGCAATTCCTTTCCAAGCGGTATAACGATAGTGTGAGCACCATTATGGCCGTTTTCTGGCTGCTGGTGTATGTGTTTGTAAATCTTACTTCCATTATTTACCTGGGGGCGCTGGCTATTTCGTCCATATCGCCCATCAGTTTTGAGTGGAGTATTGTTGGCCTGTGTGTGTTCTCTATGATTGTAACGCTGGGCGGCATGAAGGTTATTGGCTATACCGATGTGATCCAGGTGCTGGTGTTGATTATTGGCGGCCTGGTAACTACTTACCTGGCGCTTAAACTGCTTTCGCATTACTACGGTTTTGGCGATCATATCCTGAAAGCCCTGCCAATGCTGCGCAAAGAAGCGCCGGATCATTTTCATATGATTTTTGGTCCGAAGGATAAATACTACCAGGATTTGCCGGGTGGAGCCGTTATTGTTGGCGGTATGCTGGTTAATAACCTGGCCTACTGGGGCTGTAACCAATACATTGTACAACGTGCATTGGGCGCCGATCTGCCTACCGCCCGTAAGGGTATCTTGTTTGCCGCATTTTTAAAATTGCTGGTTCCGGTAATTGCGGTGTTGCCCGGTATTATTATGTACGTGCTACACAGCAAAGGCATGTATGTAAATGAAATGAGCGTAAACGGTGTAGTAAAGCCCGATCATGCTTACCCCACATTAATTAACCTGCTGCCAACCGGCCTGAAAGGAGTAGCCTTTGCTGCGTTGACGGCCGCTATTGTGGCATCGCTGGCAGGCAAGGCCAATAGTATCAGTACCATTTTCTCGCTGGATATTTATCAGAAATTTATCAACAAAAACATAGGCGAAAAAAAGCTGGTGGTTGTAGGCCGGTATGCTGTGGTAATAGCCATGGTTATTGCTGCCGTAGTAACGCCATCGCTGCGCTCGCTTGATCAGGCTTACCAGTTTATACAGGAGTATGTGGGTTTTATATCGCCAGGGGTGCTTGCTATCTTCCTGCTGGGTTTTTACTGGCGACGCACTACCTCTGCAGCTGCGTTAACCGGTGCGCTGATCACTATCCCGTTATCTACAGTGCTTAAATTTTTGCCGGTTTGGACACATGGATCTTTCCCAGATATCCCGTTCCTGCACCGAATGACGATTGATTTTGTGGTGATCGTGATCCTGATGGTTATCATCAGTCTGGCTGCGCCTAAGAAGGCAAATGATGAACACAGTATTGAGGTAGACACCAGCATGTTCCGCGTAAGCAATAGTTTTGCCATCTGCTCGGTAATTATTATGGGAGTGCTTGCTGCACTTTACACAGTATTCTGGTAAGATG
>Ga0153918_1000898_pt1 | contig 12775 bp, 16 predicted proteins | sample TSFL002MetaG_FD_104687 | JGI IMG/M metagenome (GOLD analysis project Ga0153918, IMG submission 104687) | Attine ant fungus gardens microbial communities from Florida, USA - TSFL002 MetaG | ecosystem: Host-associated > Fungi > Mycelium > Unclassified | place: USA: Florida, Paynes Creek Historic... | reverse complement strand
GAAGCGTCAGCTCACGGTAGCCAAGTTCGCCAAAAAGCGTGCTGAGCTGAAAGCGACCATCGTCAACCTGAACGCCTCTCCAGAAGAGCGTTTCGCTGCCGTTGTCGCTCTGCAGAAGCAGCCACGTGATGCCAGCGCTGCGCGTCTGCGCAACCGTTGCCGCCTGACTGGTCGTCCTCACGGTGTATACCGTAAGTTCGGCCTGGGCCGTAATATGCTGCGTCAAGCTGCAATGCGCGGCGACGTACCAGGTCTGGTCAAAGCCTCCTGGTAATCGCTATAGGTGTGATCCCGATGGAAGGGGAGCAATCTTCCGACCATCGGTGACCTCGCCAACAAACAAGCCCCCTCGTGGGGCTTGTTTCGTTTCTGCCTTATGTCTAGAATGACCGGCTCACCTGAGCCTGGGTTTTTTACCCTGCCCGCTCGGGTGGTTGTGATAGCCGCAAGGCTAATATTTCTTGTATCAGGAGCATCTAGCCCATGAGTATGCAGGACCCGTTAGCGGACATGCTAACTCGCATCCGTAATGCCCAGATGGCTGAAAAGTCCGTCGTAAGCATGCCTTCCTCCACCCTGAAGGTCGCGGTTGCCAAAGTTCTGAAGGACGAAGGTTACATCGCTGGCTACCAGGTTACTGGTGAAGCCAAGCCTTCCCTGTCGATCGAACTGAAGTACTTCGAAGGCCGTCCGGTCATCGAGGAACTGAAGCGCTCCAGCCGTCCAGGCCTGCGCCAGTACAAGTCCGTCGCTGAGCTGCCGAAAGTACGTGGCGGCCTGGGCGTGTCTATTGTCTCCACCAACAAAGGTGTGATGACTGATCGCGCTGCGCGCGCTGCCGGTGTCGGCGGCGAAGTTCTCTGCACAGTGTTCTAAGGGGGGATAGACATGTCTCGCGTCGCTAAGAACCCCGTTAAGCTGCCAGCAGGCGTCGAAGTCAAATTCGCCGGCCAGCAGCTTTCGGTGAAGGGTGCCAAAGGTACTCTCGAACTGAACGTTCACTCGTCTGTTGAAGTTACCGAAGAGTCTGGTGAGCTGCGTTTCGTCGCTCGCAATGGTGACCAGCAAGCTCGCGCCATGGCCGGTACTACCCGCGCTCTGGTCAACAACATGGTCCAAGGCGTAAGCCAAGGCTTCGAGCGCAAGCTCCAGCTGGTCGGTGTTGGTTACAAGGCACAGGCCAAAGGCACCGTCCTGAACCTGGCCCTGGGCTTCTCTCACCCAGTGGACTACGAACTGCCAGCCGGCATCACCGCTGAAACTCCTAGCCAGACCGACATCCTGATCAAGGGTATCGACAAGCAGCTGGTAGGTCAGGTGGCCGCTGAAATCCGCGGGTTCCGTCCGCCAGAGCCTTACAAAGGCAAGGGTGTGCGTTACGCGGACGAAGCAGTCCGTCGTAAAGAAGCCAAGAAGAAGTAGGGCCTAGCAAATGACCGACAAAAAAGTTATTCGACTGCGTCGCGCTCGCAAAGCACGTCTCAAGATGCACGAACTCGAAGTCGTGCGCCTGTGCGTGTTCCGCTCCTCGCAGCACATCTACGCCCAGGTCATTTCGGCCGACGGCAGCAAGGTTCTGGCAAGCGCCTCGACCTTGGACAAAGACCTGCGTGATGGCGCCACTGGCAACATCGACGCGGCCACTAAGGTTGGCAAGCTGGTAGCTGAGCGCGCGAAAGCCGCCGGTGTATCTCAAGTTGCCTTTGACCGTTCCGGCTTCAAGTACCATGGCCGCGTCAAAGCGCTGGCTGATGCTGCTCGTGAAGGCGGGCTGGAGTTCTAAGTTATGGCAAATAACGATCAAAAGCGCGACGAAGGCTACATCGAGAAGCTGGTTCAAGTTAACCGCGTAGCTAAAACCGTAAAGGGCGGCCGTATCTTCACCTTCACCGCACTGACCGTGGTCGGTGATGGCAAGGGTCGTGTTGGTTTCGGTCGTGGCAAATCGCGCGAAGTACCTGCTGCGATCCAGAAAGCCATGGAAGCTGCACGTCGCAACATGATCCAGGTTGACCTGAAGGGCACCACCCTGCAGTACGCCACCAAGGCTGCCCACGGCGCCTCGAAGGTTTACATGCAGCCTGCTTCGGAAGGTACCGGTATCATCGCCGGCGGTGCAATGCGTGCCGTCCTGGAAGTTGCTGGTGTTCAGAACGTCCTGGCCAAGTGCTACGGTTCGACCAACCCAGTGAACGTGGTTTACGCCACCTTCAAGGGTCTGAAAGCCATGCAATCTCCTGAGTCCATTGCTGCCAAGCGCGGCAAGAGCGTTGAGGAGATCTTCTAATCATGGCAACCGTAAAAGTAACGCTGATCAAGAGCGTCTCGGGCCGCCTGCCTAACCACAAACTGTGCGTTAAAGGTCTGGGTCTGCGTCGCATCGGTCACACTGTAGAAGTCCAGGATACTCCCGAAAACCGCGGGATGATCAACAAGGCTTACTACATGCTGAAGGTCGAGGGTTAATCGATGAAACTCAATGATCTGAGTCCAGCGCCGGGTTCCCGTCGCGAGAAGCATCGTCCAGGTCGTGGTATCGGTAGCGGTCTGGGTAAGACCGGCGGCCGTGGCCACAAAGGTCAGACCTCCCGTTCCGGTGGTTCGATCGCTCCTGGCTTCGAAGGCGGTCAACAGCCGCTGCACCGTCGTCTGCCGAAGTTCGGCTTCGTTTCCCTGAAAGCCATGGACCGCGCTGAAGTGCGTCTGTCCGAACTGGCCAAGGTGGAAGGCGACGTAGTTTCCGTACAGTCCCTGAAAGACGCCAACGTGATTGGCCAGAACGTACAGCGTGTGAAAATCATGCTGTCTGGCGAAGTCACTCGCGCAGTCACCATCAAGGGCATCGCAGCCACCAAGGGTGCGCGTGCGGCTATCGAAGCAGCTGGCGGCAAATTCGAGGAATAAATGGCTAAGCAAGGTGCTCTCTCTTCGCTCGGTAAGGGCGGGATGTCGGAACTCTGGGCTCGTCTGCGCTTTCTGTTCATGGCGATCATCGTCTATCGGATAGGTGCGCATATCCCGGTTCCTGGCATCAATCCAGACCGTCTGGCGGATCTGTTTCGGCAGAATGAGGGGACCATTCTTAGCTTGTTCAACATGTTTTCCGGTGGCGCGCTTGAGCGCATGAGCATCTTTGCATTGGGGATCATGCCGTACATCTCGGCATCGATCATCATGCAGCTGATGACGGCGGTCAGCCCGCAACTGGAGCAGTTGAAGAAGGAAGGTGAAGCTGGCCGTCGCAAGATCAGCCAGTACACCCGCTACGGCACCGTTATCCTGGCACTGGTTCAAGCCATTGGCATGTCCATTGGCCTGGCCAACCAGGGCGTGGCGTTTTCTGTAGGGCTCGGCTTCTATGTCGTTGCTGTCTCCACCTTCGTGGCGGGCGCGATGTTCATGATGTGGCTGGGTGAGCAGATCACCGAGCGCGGTGTGGGTAACGGTATCTCGATGTTGATCTTCGCAGGTATCGTTGCCGGTCTTCCGAGAGCAATCGGGCAGTCTTTCGAGTCTGCACGCACAGGCGATATCAACATTTTCGCCCTGGTCGCAATCGGTTTGCTTGCAGTAGCGATCATCGGTTTCGTGGTGTTCATTGAGCGTGGTCAGCGTCGTATCGCCGTTCATTACGCCAAGCGTCAGCAGGGCCGCAAGGTCTTTGCCGCGCAGACCAGCCACTTGCCGCTGAAGGTGAACATGGCAGGGGTTATCCCGGCCATTTTCGCGAGCAGCATTCTGCTGTTCCCGGCTTCGCTGGGTGCCTGGTTCGGTCAGTCCGAAGGTATGGGCTGGCTGCAGGACATCTCGCAGTCGATCGCTCCTGGTCAGCCGTTGAACATTCTGCTGTTTAGTTCAGGGATCATTTTCTTCTGCTTCTTCTACACAGCGTTGATGTTCAACCCGAAAGACGTAGCGGAAAACCTGAAGAAGTCCGGTGCCTTTATTCCGGGTATCCGTCCTGGTGAGCAGTCCGCACGCTACATTGATGGCGTTCTGACTCGTCTGACCATGTTCGGTGCTCTTTACATGATGGCCGTCTGCCTTCTGCCCCAGTTCCTGGTGGTGGCAGCAAATGTGCCGTTCTACCTTGGCGGGACCTCGTTGCTGATTGTGGTAGTGGTTGTGATGGACTTCATGTCCCAAGTACAATCGCACCTCGTTTCGCACCAGTACGAATCCCTGATGAAGAAAGCCAACCTGAAAGGCTACGGTGGCAGCGGTCTGCTGCGCTGATACGCCCCTAAGGTTCGAGGAGTCGGTAATGAAAGTTCGTGCATCGGTGAAAAAGCTGTGCCGCAACTGCAAGATCATCCGTCGCGAAGGCGTCGTACGAGTGATCTGCAGCGCGGAACCGCGTCACAAACAGCGCCAAGGCTGAGTGTGATCTGCGCTTCAAACCCAGCAGCTAGTGTGCTGCTGGGTTGATTATTCGTTTCTACAGCGATATTATCTCGCGCCCTATTTCTTGGCTTCCGGGGCGTAGGTAGCTGTCAATTGGAGTCCCACTGAATGGCCCGTATCGCAGGCGTCAACATTCCAGATAACAAGCATACTGTTATCTCGCTGACCTACATCTATGGTGTCGGTCGCACTACTGCACAGAAGATCTGTGTAGACGCTGGTGTCAACCCAGCCGCAAAGATCAAGGATCTGAGCGACGAGCAAATCGAAACCCTGCGTGGCGAAGTCGCGAAGTTCACCACTGAAGGTGACCTGCGTCGTGACATCAACATGAAGATCAAGCGCTTGATGGACCTGGGTTGCTACCGCGGCCTGCGTCATCGTAAAGGTCTGCCGGTTCGCGGTCAGCGCACCAAGACCAACGCACGCACCCGTAAGGGCCCGCGTAAGCCGATCCGCAAGTAATCGCCCAGGAATATAGACATGGCAAAACCTGCTGCTCGTCCTCGTAAAAAAGTCAAAAAGACAGTGGTTGATGGCATCGCCCACATCCATGCGTCTTTCAACAACACCATCGTGACCATCACCGACCGTCAGGGCAACGCACTGTCCTGGGCTACTTCCGGTGGTTCGGGTTTCCGTGGTTCGCGCAAATCCACCCCGTTCGCAGCCCAGATCGCTGCTGAGCGTGCTGGTCAAGCTGCGCTGGAATATGGTCTGAAGAACCTCGACGTCAACGTCAAGGGCCCAGGTCCAGGTCGTGAATCCGCCGTTCGTGCATTGAACAGCTGCGGCTACAAGATCGCCAGCATCACCGACGTGACGCCTATCCCGCACAACGGGTGCCGTCCGCCGAAGAAGCGTCGCGTGTAATCAGGAGACAGAAGAATGGCACGTTACATTGGTCCAAAATGCAAACTGTCTCGTCGTGAAGGCACCGACCTGTTCCTGAAGAGCGGCGTTCGCGCTCTGGAATCGAAGTGCAACATCGAAGCAGCCCCAGGTATCCACGGTCAGCGCCGTGGCCGTCAGTCCGACTACGGTACCCAGCTGCGCGAGAAGCAAAAAGTCCGTCGTATCTACGGTGTTCTGGAGCGTCAGTTCCGCGGTTACTACCAAGCTGCTGCCTCGAAAAAAGGCGCAACTGGTGAAAACCTGCTGCAACTGCTCGAGTGCCGTCTGGATAACGTCGTTTACCGTATGGGCTTCGGTTCGACTCGTTCCGAATCCCGTCAGCTGGTTTCGCACAAGGCGATCAGCGTCAACGGTAAGACTGTAAACATTCCATCCTACCAAGTTCGTCCGGGTGACGTGGTCGCGGTTCGCGAGAAGTCGCTGAACCAGCTGCGCATTGTTCAAGCCCTTGAACTGTGCGCCCAGCGTGGCCGCGTTGAGTGGGTAGACGTAGATTCTGCTAAGAAGTCGGGCGTTTTCAAGAACGTTCCTGCTCGTGGCGATCTGTCTGCCGACATCAACGAAAACCTGATTGTCGAGCTCTACTCCAAGTAAGGGCTAGAAAATAGGTGCATCCATGCAGATTTCGGTAAATGAGTTCCTGACTCCCCGCCATATTGATGTGCAGGTAGTCAGTCCGACCCGCGCCAAGATTACGCTCGAGCCTCTCGAGCGTGGTTTCGGCCATACCCTGGGCAACGCGCTGCGCCGCATCCTGTTGTCCTCCATGCCTGGCTGTGCAGTAGTCGAGGCCGAGATCGATGGCGTACTCCACGAGTACTCCGCGATCGAAGGTGTTCAGGAAGACGTCATTGAAATCCTGTTGAACCTGAAAGGCCTGGCTATCAAACTGCACGGTCGTGACGAAGTTACGCTGACCTTGTCGAAAAAGGGTTCGGGGGTGGTTACCGCTGCCGATATTCAGCTGGATCACGATGTCGAGATCGTCAACCCCGATCACGTAATCGCGAACCTGGCGTCCAACGGCGCCCTGAACATGAAGCTCACTGTAGCTCGTGGTCGCGGTTACGAGCCGGCTGACTCCCGTCAAACCGACGAAGACGAAAGCCGTAGCATTGGCCGTCTGCAGCTGGACGCTTCGTTCAGCCCGGTGCGTCGTATCGCCTATGTGGTCGAAAACGCCCGTGTTGAACAGCGTACCAACCTGGACAAGCTGGTCATTGATCTGGAAACCAACGGCACCCTGGATCCTGAAGAGGCTATCCGCCGCGCTGCGACCATCCTGCAACAGCAGTTGGCCGCGTTCGTCGACCTCAAGGGTGACAGCGAGCCTGTCGTAGTCGAGCAGGAAGACGAGATCGATCCGATCCTGCTGCGCCCGGTTGACGACCTGGAACTGACTGTACGTTCGGCCAACTGCCTCAAGGCGGAGAACATCTACTACATCGGCGACCTGATTCAGCGTACCGAAGTAGAGCTGTTGAAGACTCCTAACCTTGGCAAGAAGTCCCTGACTGAAATCAAGGACGTCCTGGCCTCTCGTGGTCTGTCTCTCGGCATGCGCCTCGACAACTGGCCGCCTGCAAGTCTTAAGAAAGACGACAAGGCGACCGCCTGATCGTCGTAATCACCGAACGTAGTGTTTGGTAAGGAATGAATCATGCGTCATCGTAAAAGTGGACGTCACCTGAGCCGTACCAGCTCTCACCGCAAGGCTATGTTCCAGAACATGGCAGTGTCGCTGATCGAGCACGAGCTGATCAAAACCACCCTGCCGAAAGCCAAGGAACTGCGCCGCGTTGCCGAGCCGCTGATCACCCTGGCCAAGGAAGACAGCGTTGCTAACCGTCGTCTGGCCTTCGATCGTACCCGTTCGAAGTCCGCTGTTGGCAAACTGTTCAACGACCTGGGCAAGCGTTACGCCACCCGTCAGGGCGGCTACCTGCGCATCCTGAAGTGCGGTTTCCGCGCTGGCGACAACGCGCCTATGGCGTACGTCGAGCTGGTCGATCGTCCGGTCGGCGGTGCTGTAGAAGCTGCTGAGTAAGACGTTCTGTCTGCTACAAAGAACCGGGCCTAGTGCCCGGTTTTTTGTGTCTGTAGGTATTGTTTATTTCTATTGATACAAGTCATGTAATGAATTTGTTCTGAGGCTACCGCTCGTCGATACTCCTTTTCAAGCCGATAGCCGGCATCCGAAGACTGATAAGGAGAGCCCATGAGCAAACTTCTCACCACCGCCAGCGGTGCACCTGTAGCCGACAACCAGAATTCCCGCTCCGCCGGCCCACGCGGCCCGCTGCTGCTCGACGACTTCCACCTGCTCGAGAAGCTTGCCCACTTCAACCGCGAGAACATCCCTGAGCGCCGTGTGCATGCGAAAGGCTCGGGTGCCTATGGCACCTTCACCGTCACCCGCGATATCACCTCGTACACCAGTGCCAAGCTGTTCGAACAGATTGGCAAGCAGACCGAGACCTTCCTGCGCTTCTCGACGGTCGGCGGCGAGCGTGGCTCGGCGGATACCGAGCGCGATCCGCGTGGCTTTGCGGTCAAGTTCTACACCGAGGAAGGCAACTGGGACATCGTGGGCAACAACACCCCGGTGTTCTTCATCCGCGATCCGCTCAAGTTCCCGGATTTTATCCACACCCAGAAGCGCCACCCGCAAACCAACCTGAAGAACGCCCAGATGATGTGGGACTTCTGGTCGCACTCGCCCGAGGCGTTGCACCAGGTCACCATCCTGTTCTCCGACCGCGGTATCCCGGACGGTTACCGGCACATGCACGGCTTCGGCAGCCACACCTACAGCCTGATCAATGCCCAAGGCGAGCGCACCTGGGTCAAATGGCACTTCAAAACCCAGCAAGGCATCAAGAACCTGGCCCCGGCCGACGCAGCTCGCCTGGCCGGTACTGACCCGGACTACGCCCAGCGCGACCTGTTCGAGGCCATCGAGCGTGGCGACTTCCCACGTTGGACCGTATGCATTCAGGTGATGAGCGAGGCCGAGGCGGCCAACCGCGACGAGAACCCGTTCGACGTGACCAAGACCTGGTCGCAGAAAGATTACCCACTGATCGAAGTCGGTGTGCTGGAGCTCAACCGCAACCCCCTCAACTACTTCGCCGAAGTGGAACAGGCGGCATTCGGCCCGAGCAACATGGTCCCAGGAGTCGGCCTGTCGCCTGACCGCATGCTCCAGGGCCGCGTATTCGCTTACGCCGACGCACACCGCTACCGTGTGGGCACCAACCACCAGCAGTTGCCGGTGAACGCCCCGCGCAGCCCGGTGAACAGCTACCAGCGTGATGGCTCGATGGCCATGGGCAGCTACGGCAGCGCGCCGAACTACGAGCCCAACAGCTACGCCGATGCGCCGAAGCAGTCGCCACGTCACGCCGAACCCGCACTGGCTCTCAGCGGTGCGGCGGACCGCCACAATCACCGCGAGGACAACGATTACTACAGTCACGCCGGTGCGCTGTTCCGCCTGATGAGTGGCGAGCAGAAGGCACTGCTGATCAGTAATATCGCCGGCGCCATGGCGGGCGTCAGCGAAGACGTGATTCAGCGCCAGTTGCAGTACTTCTACAAGGCTGACCCGGCCTACGGCGAAGGCATCGCCAAGGCATTGGGGGTGAATCTCGCCTAAGTCGAAGTGATAAGAAGAACCGCCCTCATTTGGGCGGTTTTTCAATGAATATCACTACTGTTTAACCGATTTTTTGCTTCTAATTGCGCGTTTTTCAGTGACCGCGCGCAAAAGCTGGTTCACACTATGTGCATTAGTCGTTTTCACAGGGAGAAGCAGGGCGATGCAAGGTCACCCGGACGTTATCAACTACCTCGTCACGTTGCTGAAGGGCGAACTGGCGGCTCGCGACCAGTACTTCATCCACTCGCGCATGTACGAAGACTGGGGCCTGACCAAGCTCTACGAGCGTATCAACCACGAGATGGAAGAAGAGACGCAGCACGCTGATGCACTGATGCGTCGTATCCTCATGCTCGAAGGCACTCCAGACATGCGCGCGGATGATCTCGAAGTGGGCAGCACCGTGCCGGAGATGATCGAGGCCGACCTCAAGCTCGAGTACAAGGTGCGTGGCGCTCTGTGCAAAGGCATCGAGCTGTGCGAACTGCACAAGGACTACATCAGCCGCGACATCCTGCGCGCGCAGTTGGCTGACACCGAAGAAGATCACACCTACTGGCTGGAGAAGCAGCAGGGTCTGATCAAGGCCATCGGCCTGGAGAATTACCTGCAGTCGCAGATGTAAGTTATCCACAGCGTCACGAAAAAGCCCCTGGCACCAACGGTACCAGGGGCTTTTTCATGCCAGCGCCAATCGTCAGGCCCGGTCACGCTCCAGCAGCGGCTTGAGGTAGTGCCCGGTATAAGACTGCTTCATCTTGGTCAGCTCCTCAGGCGTCCCGCAGGCAATGATCTGCCCGCCCTTGGAACCCCCCTCCGGCCCCAGGTCCACCAGCCAGTCGGCAGTCTTGATCACATCCAGGTTGTGCTCGATCACTACCACGGTGTTGCCGTGGTCACGCAGGCGATGCAGAACGTCCAGCAACTGCTGGATGTCGGCGAAGTGCAGCCCGGTAGTCGGCTCGTCGAGGATGTAGAGGGTCTTGCCGGTGTCACGCTTGGACAACTCGCGAGACAGCTTCACCCGTTGTGCCTCGCCACCGGACAGGGTGGTCGCCGATTGCCCCAGCTTGATGTACGAAAGCCCCACGTCCATCAGCGTCTGCAGCTTGCGCGCCAGCGCCGGTACCGCATCGAAGAATGCACGGGCATCCTCGATGGTCATTTCCAGCACTTCGTGGATGTTCTTGCCCTTGTACTTGATCTCCAGGGTTTCGCGGTTGTATCGCTTGCTCTTGCAAACGTCGCAGGGCACGTAGATGTCCGGCAGGAAGTGCATCTCGACCTTGATCAGGCCATCGCCCTGGCAGGCCTCGCAACGGCCACCCTTGACGTTGAACGAGAAGCGCCCCGGACCGTAGCCGCGCGAGCGCGATTCCGGCACGCCGGAGAACAGCTCGCGAATCGGCGTGAAGATACCGGTGTAGGTAGCCGGGTTCGAGCGCGGTGTGCGGCCGATCGGGCTCTGGTCGATATCCACGACCTTGTCCAGGTGCTGCAGGCCGTCCATGCTGGTGTGAGGCGCAGCTTCCAGCGTGCTCGCGCCGTTCAGGGCGGTGGCCGCGAGGGGGAACAGCGTGTTGTTGATCAGCGTCGACTTGCCCGAGCCGGACACGCCGGTCACGCAGGTCAGCAGGCCGATCGGGATTTCCAGGTCGACGTTCTGCAGGTTGTTGCCACGTGCGCCCTTGAGCTTGAGCTGCAGTTTCTTGTCGCGCGGGGTGCGCTTGGCGGGCACGACGATCTTCTTGCGCCCGGACAGGTATTTGCCGGTCAGCGAGTCAGGGTGGTCCATGACCTCCTGCGGCGAGCCCTCAGCGACGATCTGGCCACCGTGCACGCCGGCACCCGGGCCGATGTCCACCACGTAGTCGGCCAGACGTATGGCGTCCTCGTCGTGTTCAACCACGATCACCGTGTTGCCCAGGTCGCGCAGGTGGTTGAGGGTGGCCAGCAGGCGGTCGTTGTCCCGTTGATGAAGGCCGATGGACGGTTCGTCGAGGATGTACATGACCCCGACCAGGCCGGCACCAATCTGGCTGGCCAGGCGGATACGCTGGGCCTCACCGCCAGACAGCGTATCGGCACTGCGGTCGAGGGTCAGGTAGTCGAGGCCGACGTTGACCAGGAACTGCAGGCGCTCGCAGATCTCCTTGAGGATCTTTGCCGCGATCTCGCCGCGCCGGCCGGTCAGGCTCAGGTCTGCGAAATAGCTGCTGGCCTCACCGATCGGCAGGTTGGTCACCGCTGGCAGGGTCTTCTCGCCAACCCACACGTGGCGGGCTTCGCGGCGCAGGCGGGTGCCACGGCAATCCGGGCAGGGCTGGGTGCCGAGGAACTTGGCCAACTCTTCACGCACGGTGGCCGACTCGGTCTCGCGATAGCGGCGTTCGAGGTTCGGCACGATGCCTTCGAACGGGTGCGAGCGCTTGACGATATCGCCGCGGTCGTTGAGGTACTTGAAGTCGACGCTCTGCTTGCCGCTGCCTTGCAGGATAACCTTCTGGTGCTCGGCGGACAGTTCACCGAACGGCTCTTCCAGGCTGAAGCCGTAATGCGCGGCCAGCGAGCCGAGCATCTGGAAGTAATACACGTTGCGCCGGTCCCAGCCGCGAATCGCGCCTTCGGCCAGGGTCAGCTCGCTGTTGACCAGGCGCTTGGTATCGAAGAACTGCTTCACCCCAAGGCCGTCGCAGGTCGGGCAGGCACCGGCCGGGTTGTTGAAGGAGAACAGCTTCGGCTCCAGCTCGCTGATCGCGTGGCCGCACACCGGGCAGGCGAAGCGCGCGGAGAAGATCATCTCTTCGCCGGGCTCGTCGTCCATGGGCGCCACCAAGGCGATGCCGTCGGCGAGCTTCAGCGCGGTTTCGAACGACTCGGCCAGGCGCTGTTGCAGGTCGGCGCGGACCTTGAAACGGTCCACTACCACGTCGATGCTGTGCTTCTTCTGTTTGTCCAGCTTCGGCAGTTCGTCCAGTTCATGAAGCTTGCCGTTCACTCGCGCACGCACGAAGCCCTGGGCGCGCAACTCGTCGAATACCGCCAGGTGCTCACCCTTGCGCTCGCGCACGACCGGCGCCAGCAGCATCAGCTTGCTGCCTTCGGGGCGCTCCAGTACCAGGTCGACCATCTGGCTGATCGTTTGCGCTTCCAGAGGGATATCGTGGTCCGGGCAGCGCGGCGTACCGACGCGGGCGTACAGCAGGCGCAGGTAGTCGTAGATCTCGGTAATGGTGCCGACCGTTGACCTTGGGTTGTGCGATGTCGACTTCTGCTCGATGGAAATAGCCGGCGACAGGCCTTCGATGGTGTCGACGTCGGGCTTTTCCATCATCGACAGGAATTGCCGGGCATAGGCTGACAGCGATTCCACGTAGCGGCGCTGGCCTTCGGCGTAGAGTGTGTCGAACGCCAGGGACGACTTGCCGGATCCGGACAGGCCGGTGATCACGATAAGCTTGTCCCGCGGCAGGGTCAGGTCGATGTTCTTCAGGTTGTGGGTACGTGCCCCACGAATCAGGATCTTGTCCACTGCGGCCTCGCTCGGCGGGCATAAACAAGGAAGTATACGGCGCGCTGCCAGTACGCGGCAAAGCGTCGCGTAGATGCCGTCAAGCTGTCGGACTGATAGAATCGCCGCCGGTTCACACGAGGTTTATCCATGCACGACACCCACAACGAGCGCATGAGCAGCGGCGAAACCCGCGCTGCTGGCGGCCTGGCCCTGGTCTTTGCCTTTCGTATGCTGGGCATGTTCATGGTCTTGCCGGTGCTGGCCACCTACGGCATGGACCT
>Ga0153918_1000896_pt1 | contig 12803 bp, 11 predicted proteins | sample TSFL002MetaG_FD_104687 | JGI IMG/M metagenome (GOLD analysis project Ga0153918, IMG submission 104687) | Attine ant fungus gardens microbial communities from Florida, USA - TSFL002 MetaG | ecosystem: Host-associated > Fungi > Mycelium > Unclassified | place: USA: Florida, Paynes Creek Historic... | reverse complement strand
TTCCTTTTAGGTCTGCAAAATCCCCACCAATGATATTACCGGCCCCGGCCTGAATATACTGTTCAAAACACAGAACAGTGTAACCACTATGCTGCTCACCATGTTCTCTATCACAGTCACTACTGAGCTCGTCTTGCGGTGGGCATTATTTAGACACTCAGCAATGAGATTGATACTTTCTTCCTTCGTTGTGTTGCCAACTGTCGAACCTGGACTTCAGAGCATGAAATTAACGTGCTGTTAGGTCCACCGAGCCGATCGAACGAACTGAAAATTATAATATTTCAGGCCCAGTGATTCGCACCTCCTCAGATCGTCAAGGAAGCAATCATAAGATTTTTGCCTTTTTTCACTGACGAGAGTCAGGAAAAAAAAGCAGAAAATGATCTCAAACACGTACGAATCTGGGTTCCCTAGATTTATGAGATAGCTTCCGTGCGGTAGGACAACGTCCGACGAGTACTTGTATTCAGTCATTTTTTCCTTGAACAATGCTATCGAGCGCTCTGAAAGTGCAGGAGATGTCCATTTTCTCTGAGACTTCAAGAAGAGAGCAAATGCATTAGCCCTTGATGGTTGGATGAACAACGCAGATAAGAGTGGTTAATCAAGTGCACAAACCCAATGGAAGCGGCATTTATTACAGCATTTTCTATCCCACCAGCTGCTGAAACATGTGCTCCGACCTTCCAACGGCTGTTGACGCGAGGAAGAAAGGTTTCAGTCCCCGATGATTTCTTTGCCCGTTGGGCTACTTGGGCTTCTGTAGATAATATACACATTATAAGTGCCACTGAAGCATACAATCATCAAGAATTTTACGTTCTGGCTCTTTGGTATTCGTGCTCGCAAGTTTGATCCTCTTGGACGGTGGCGGTGGGTCTTGGAATTTGTTCGCCATCTCCTTGGCGGTTCCATGGATTGCCCTTTGTGTTCGAGGCATACAAGCGCTAAGTATATTATTGATAGAATGATAAGACAATACAGAAGAAGGGAAAGTTGAGAGAACACAACGGGTGGTGGGCCACAGGGTCATTGAAGACATTTTCACATCAAGCCATTTTTTTAAACTTCACGTGACACAATATATATATCTTGGATTCAGTATTCCTACTCCGCAACAAGCAAACAACTACTTTTTATAATTAGTAGGATTGTGTCGTGGTATCAGATGTCAATCTGATGTCCTAGAAACTAATCCAACTCAGTCTGATATCAACAGAACTGAGGGCAAATAACTATTCTCTCGCAAAAAAAGTCATGCTTAGTAATCATAACAAAAATAGAAACATGTGCAAAACGACGAAAGCAAAGGATTAAAACCAAATAGAGATAAACAAAAGAATGAGGCTCGAGATGCACTTACAACACTTACAACACTACTAACTAGATAGGGCCCAATGTCTATAGGAGGAAGGAGTAGGATGTGGCGAAGTTTACTAGTAGATAGGGAGGGTTGCAATGTGTTCGAAGGTAGCACGATGCATACTCAGTTAGTGGGACTTGGCTCCGGTAGGAGTACTGACGGAGATGTGTATGTGTATAGTAGTGTGGTTGCGGTACTGAGGGATGGGGATGTGTAACGCCTAAACTAAAAATAACTGACTCTAATTAAGGGTGTCAGCCTACTTTTTTGGGTCTTCAGTCTGCATAAAGGTTACCGAGGTCTCTGTCTTCAATGACAGGTTTATTTGAGAATCAAGATATGAGGAGGGGGAGGCTTGCAGCCCGGCTTCCGTGAAGTCTGAGAGGAGCAGGGTAACGTGAGCAACGGGGACCTGAGTAAGTCTAGGAGTCATAGTGATTGTGACATCTCGCATAGGGTCGGGTGATGTCTGCAGGGGGACAAACCTCTTGTAGCACTCTCGACTATCTACAATGCAAACGACGTCTCACTTTTGCCGAGACATCGTAGGAACGCAAAAGCCCTTCAAGTTGCCCCAATGAGTCAATGAGTCTGAGACGTTCTAATCATCTGATATTCATCCGCGTAGGACTCACTCATAAAGAAAGATTTTAAACATACCCTTTGACAAACTTGAAGGAAATGCTTGTAACCCAGTATACTAGGACCATTTTTCATGTTGGCTCCATTGAACTCGATCCGAGGGCATTGTATTTGATCCGATACAGTGACGGTTCCGAAAAGCGGGCCATCCGTGTCGAGTCGAGCCGACGTGACAAAGAGGAGCCTCAAAAGTTCACCTGTTCTCGACCTCCGTGTCAATCGGTTACGTAGACTGGTGTTACAAAATGCACTCGCAGCCCATTAGAAGAACACGCTTAACTTTTGATCTGAAAAATGGCGAGTACTCAAGCCTATCAGAAGAATCTTTTGCCCCAGCTTATCAATATCTGGCAGCATAACGTAGTAAACTCGAAGGAGCTTCCAAAATTTCGATGACCCACCTTTCTGGAATTTAAGTGGGTCAGCGCAGCGACCTTTGAGTGGGTTACTTGACATGTATCGATTCTTGTGGGAATACCCGGCTTCGTGGCATAGTAAAGCTGGTTGAAATTACTCAAGGGCATGTGGAGAGACAGTTCCATTTGGGAAGACTGAGTTTATCTTTTTTTCTGCCAGATATACATTTTTTTCCTGGATTAAACTCTTTTCCCAGATCACCTGTCAACACCACCGGGTAACTCGATATATTACAGCCTCATTGCTAACGGCATGAGATCGTAAGACTTATATAACAATAAAGTAGTCAAAATGCACACGAAATCATCAATCAAGTCCATGAATAAATGTAGATGCAATTTAGTTGACATTTCTGGTAGCTCGATCCCAGTAGGCGTGGAGTCTCATGAGCGCGGGATCTCTTTCTTCCACCTCTAATTCTGCAATCTTCCAAAATATACTTTCATCAATATGCATTGACAACTGACCCATGAAGCACCATTTCAAATTAGTAAAGACTTGTGAATATTCAGTCGCATACGTGACCATCTGCGATTGGTGCCACCTCTCCCAAGTAAGGTGTCGAAGAGTGTCCTGGAGACGGATAGAGCGATCGAACAAGATAGGATGTGGATCGGCTTTTTTCAACTCGTCTTCCGTCAAATAATCATTCAATAAAAGATCTTTGGGAAGGACTTTATTCATGTAGTATCGTTCTGGTGATGTGTCAAGCAGCGTATGACCATTAACTTGATAGGAGTCGCGAGTGAAAACGATGGTCTCAAGGCCGGCTAGTGATTTAAGTGATTCCATGACAAGGTCATGGTCAATTACCCACTGATATCGCATGCCATGTTGGGCACCCGCCGAAAGCCACAAATGCCGTAACGACTCGATCGATGCAATTGTGGTCAGAGTCTGTTGGGGGAAGGCGGAAGTCTGCGAAACCAGATGAAGGCTGACTAGATTGTCAAAGCGAGGCTGTTTCCTTTGTACTAGGATGGTGTCGATAGTTTCATGAATGAGTGGTTTAGTCACGTCGAGGCACACGAGCTGTGGATTGGAGTGGATAAATTGTAGCATTTCGTCCTCTGAGGCAGAGGGACTCCAATCCCAGCGTAGAGAGTGAAGAGACGGAATTCGACCACGGGAAGCGAGAAATTGGGATACAGTGAAGTCAGAATCGACTGAGACGGAGCGTAAAATAGCTTCGTTGGGGAAGATGCGTTGTAACGATGACATGTCTTTAAATTTGACCTGATCAAGGACAACATCGCAGAGGACGGGAAATCGAATATCTTCATCAATATGGTATGCTGATGGGGAGAGTCGTTCTGCATACCCGCACCAGACAAACTGGCGAAGGGTTGGTGCGACAAGTTTCAAAATGCTGGTCACAAAAGGGACAATACTGCCCTTCGCCGGGTCAATAAATGACCATCCAACATTGAGATAAAGGCCTTCGAGAGCCCATGAACCGCAATAGTACGGAAGTAGCAGCTGAGAATTGAGAATAGGACCATCCAACTTGAGATGGCGGATGGATGATGCCATGATGGATGACATCATCTGGTCCGTCAACGGGCCAGCATCGTTCCAATGTAGTATGTAAAGGTTTGGCAAGTGTCGCAGAAGATCACAGATGGAATGCAGATAACACGCCTCAGCTTGTTTGGCGGCCTCGATACGTCTAAGTCGGTCTGACATTGACAAGCCTTGGAGCTCCTCAAAGCTTATCTGCTCTCGCGCGTTGAAGTGTTCCCGAATGGTGGAAACTTTGAGGCGCCGTATGCAAGCCCCTAGACGATGCCGCCTGCGAGAGGGGCATTCTACTTCTGACTTGAGTTTAGCCAAGATTTCCATGGAATGATCACTATAGTCGAGTGTGATATGGGCGAACTGAAGCGCTCGAGCAAGCTGGTTTGCATCGCGGTCAACAAGGGAGAGAGACTGGATGTCCAGTTTAGAGAAGTAGGGTGTGACTTGGTTTATGAGTTCCACTGGGAGTTGGAAAAGTGGGAGGGTGGATGTGACGGGCTGTTCAATAACGCGGTCAAGGGATAGAGACACGAGAGGAGTAGTATCACAAAGCATTGTGTGAGGCTGTCTCCTCGGGTATTGTTTCTGAAAGGCATGTAGCGACAACATGTTAAGCAGTGGGATGTATTGTGATGATGACCACACCTTGGGAGACTTTAAGAATCAACCAAGACAACTGACAGAATGGGGATAGGACCGAAAAAAATGCATTCTTCGAGTGATGTTGACATGTCCCGGGTGACGAGAAGCGCTAAGGGATAGTGCAGCGCTTGTCTTGACACCCACGTTGGTCCCTGATCTAAAACTTTGAGGCTTCCAATTCGAACCCGTTCAATCACCTGCGCCGCAGGCTCGATCTAATACACTGTCGCCCAGAGAAAATCATCATGATTGCTGCTGGAAATATTATTTGTAGGAGGACATTCGAAACGATACCCAAGTGACCACGTAACATTCACGTGATACATGCAGAGACGAAATGACAGAAGATAAATCCACGGAATGACAAGTCTTCACATGGAACTGTCATCTCTAACGATCCAGCCACGCTCGTACACTATCGCTGTAATAGCCGGAGATGGTATCGGTGTTGAAGTAATGCCCCCAGCATTGCGTTGCCTTGAGTCTGCGGCCAAGCGATTTGGTTTCCAATTAAACTTCCGCCACTATGACTGGGCATCTTGCACTTATTATAACAAACATGGCACTATGGTGCCCTCGAACTGGAAACAGCTTTTACAAGCTTGCGATGCAATTTACTTCGGCGCAGGTATGTTATATGAGTTAATTATGAGACTTTCATGGACTGATGGCTTATCAGTGGGAGATCCCGCGACAGTCCCCGATCATATATCTCTGTGGGGGAGTATTCTCTTATTTCGCCGGGAGTTTGACCAATACATCAATCTACGGCCTTGCCGTCTTCTTCCTGGTGTTACCTCTCCTCTTGCCAACAGGGATGGCAAGAATATAGACTTTGTCACCGTTCGTGAAAATACAGAGGGAGAATATAGCTCAATTGGAGGTCGTATCTTTGGTGGCACGGAGAGAGAGACAGTCATCCAGAATACCATATTCACTCGGATCGGCGTAGACAGGGTGGTCAGATACGCATTCGAGCTAGCCAGAAGTAGACCTGCAAAAAGGCTTACTTCCGCGACCAAGTCCAACGGCATATCATTTACCATGCCTTATTGGGACGAAAGGGTTGAAGCTATAGGAAAGGATTACCCAGACGTTCAAGTCGACAAATATCACATCGATATCCTTTGCGCCCATTTCGTACAGAGGCCCCACATCTTTGATGTTGTCGTGGGATCGAATCTTCTCGGAGATATCTTATCCGATCTCGGCCCCGCATGCACTGGAACCATCGGTATTGCTCCCTCCGCCAATCTCAATCCAACAGCGAAGCGAAGTGATCCGAATTGGTGCCCAAGTCTTTTTGAACCCGTTCACGGAAGTGCTCCGGATATTGCCGGAAAAGGGATAGCAAACCCAGTTGGTATGATCTGGGCAGGGCAAATGATGCTGGAGCACCTTGGAGAGAAGGAAGCTGCGAGTGCGATGATGCTCGCCATTCAGACTGTTCTGAAGGAGGGTAGAGAAGCACAACTCACGGGAGAAAGCCAATTATTGACGCCGGATATGCGTGGGAACGGGACGACAGAGGCACTCGGCTTAGCCATCGAGAAGGCTATCCACACAGTTTCTTTGTAGAATAAGGTGATCTGTATAGTGACCTGTATTCAATCAAGCATAGTCGCTCCTCAGCACATTGATATACTCCTTTGTGGATGTATCTATGAATTTATCACCATCATCCCGTATCCGTGCACCTAGAAGATGCTCTAGTGTCGATCCTAGCCCAAGACCAATACTACACATGTGGTACTGACCTTGTGTATACTTCAATACATATAGAATGTATTAGGTTATTCATTTGAGGCATCACTAGCCCCAACATGAAAATATGTTCTATCATAGTATCCTAATTCATTACTGAACTGATTCATACATCAAGACCAAGGGAATACATTACTGCTATGAAGCTACAACATTATATAACAATAACTGAGTTTTTCTCTGCATCATTAGGATATCATTCATATTGGAGACACACTCACACTTCGTGTGAATAGCTGAGGTTAAACCACCAGATCAGACTGTTTTTATAATGAGAAAAGATGACTGGCATGTTGAAAGGACTTCTGCTGGGAATGTGAGCCAGTTTTGATTAAAAAGGAGTGAGGTAAAAAAAAATAGAAAACATCACTGTCGTGCCTCACCAACAATTCAAAACCAGCTAGCTATTCAACAACACACTAGGATTATTTATGCAGGGTGTAGTGAACCATGAGAGAGACAAACTTCACTTTTTTTTTGAAGAGTGATGGCCAGAGGGAGATGGGAAAAGTTTTCCTTTTGGTGGAGTTTGGGTGTCCTGGATACATGACATGGGCGGCATTCGCAACTTAATCGTCAAGGTGGACCAAGTCTTTCCCAGCATCTGCAAGCCACCCTCCCACAAGTCTATGACAGCACCTTACGATGACACTCGCTTCTGAGAGGTACGTTCGCACACAAACTGCTATATCGAACACTCAATTTCCCTAGGAACTGGCATGTTACAGGTGAGGAAACCGGGCAGAGTCATCTAAACATTGGGTCAAATTGCCTACAGTTGTGCGCGCCCACGGTCTACGATTGATGAGGCCAGAGAAGAGATGGCGGCCAATAGTTCAGATGGAGATTGACACCCATTACAGATACGAAACCATCCTTGGATGCGATGGACAAAACGTTGATATGACAGAGGCGTTCTCCTTGTGAGAATAGATCCAGTCCTTGGACTAAGGAATCCTAGTCTAATTTCTCACCTACAGTGAAGATGCAAACGCCAACTCTCTGTTAGATATTCGCGTTTTCCATCAATCTCAGACGAAGAAGAAGGGGAAACGAAAGAAAGAGGTTGCTGCAACAATTGGACATCCTTTAGGTCGCCTCGTCAAGACTCAAACACTGGATCGAAGTTGGTGATGTGTTTTTACTAACTTCTAACATAGTTCTCATCCCTGGAGCAGAGCTTGAGCTGCGCCTTCAATGTCGACCACAAAACAAGAATCCAAGTGCTAGTGGAGGCAAACCTCAAAATGGCGCCTCAGTCGTTCTGCGCATTGAACCTCCCCCGTCATTTGCCTCATCCTCTCGATTTCAGGAGGAGGTAGAGGGTAAAATGTCCCCAACCTATGCTTCTGATAGTGAATACTGTAGGTTGCCCGTTTGTAATTTTTGTCCGCACCGCTGATATATCCGACAGCTCATACCCTTAACGATATACTTCATACTCCGGAGGACTCTCCTCCTCTATCGCCAGTGCCACATACTCCTCCTCAGACTCTTCGCCGTCGAGTGAAAGGGTATCAGATATGTTCTGATGAGGAGCTTTGCTCAAGTGGTGGCGAAGAAGAAGAAAATGCCAAGGGACCTATAAGCTTTGCTCAAGTAACGCATGAACTTGACCAGGATACTCTTCCGATCCCGATACCTAGCCGAACTAAACTCATCGAGCCATTCACCCGCATTGACTCCTGGATTTCAGCTTCATTATTACCAGTGCATGCTGAGACTATCGCAGTTCCTCCATCCTATACGAACTCCACCGAACGTGTATTGTCCTCTTTTACACTCTACAGTGAACTGAAAGAAGCCATGGGAGAATCAGAATATCAAACAATCTTTGAAAGATTGCAAAGGGAATGGCAATACATGGGCGGCCTTGTTCGTCCTTTTTAGGTCTCTATCGTCTTCTCCCGCTAACTTGCCGTCCAGCTTGTTTCACTGGCTGCGGTAAACACTGCAGTGTTCGCCATCTCTCCTCATTCACTTTTCCAGATACATCCTTACGCACAGATTGCTATCGCCGTGAGCGGCATAGCCTCGGGACTTGGGATAGCAACTGATGCCTGGTTCCTCCTACGATATAATTGGATAGATCTCAAAACTTTTATTGTAAGATGATTCCAACCGCTTACAATGCATGCTGCTAAAAACTATTCTATAGTACCGTGCACGAGATGTCTACGGGTCATATTTCTTTTTTGCTATATGTTCGAGGATGCCCGTAATATGCATGTCCGTGTCCGCTATCGCTTTGACGGCTTTCCTCGGTTTTGTCGCTTTCGAAGTTTGGCCACTGGGTGTTTTGGTCGTGTGTTTTTTCGTGGGAATTATCATGACCTTGCAATTCCTTGTCTTTGGAGTGCATTGGGCCATTAATAAAATCATAGGTTGGGGGAGGGAAATCAAGGAGGTTGCGATGACCGTTGTTCGAAGACTAACTCGGACTTCGGTAGTTTAAACAGTATCGTAGTGACAAATACTTTGTTAATACTTTGTTGAGGTTTGTTAGTCAGACTTTGTGATGCCATAGTCCTTTTCTGTCTTCAACGACTCCCATGGCTTTTTTAGAATCTCCGATCGTGGAAATTAATTGCTTAGAGAAAGGCCATCACATAATAAACCGTCTACCCTCCATTCTTTCCTCTCATCTACAATGGTGTCATGTACTGACATTCCCGAACATGAGTTGCCCTCTCTGTCTCGCTTTGGCGCGATTGTGCCTCCTGACTTGAATATCCAGAAAGTTACCCGAGACTGGTTCGCTGCATTTTCAAACGCAGCCGAACTAAGAGACCCTAAAGCAATTGTGAATCTTCTTCTCCCTGACTCCTTCTGGCGAGATTTCCTTTCCCTCACATGGGACTTTCGTACCCTCCGTGGCCACCAGAAGATCCTTCAATTTCTGCAGGATCAACTTCCTCTAATGACTATGAAAAATATCAGATTAAAAGAAGAGTATCTCGGCCTTGAACAACCATATCCCGATGTCGTATGGATCAACACCTTGTTCGACTTTGAGACTCAAGTTGGTCTAGCATCAGGTATCATCCGGCTGGTCCCAACACAGAGTGGAGAATGGAAAGCATATGTCGTGTTCACGAATCTAGAGGAGCTCAAAGGTTTCCCAGAGCAGATCGGCCAATTGAGGAATCCACTCCCAAATCATGGAATGTGGCAACATGAACGACAGCGAACAAATGAATTTATGGATAAGGATCCGAAAGTGGTGATCATTGGCGGTGGACAAAGCGGCCTTGACATTTCTGCGAGACTTAAAGCTATCGGTGTTTCGGCTCTGATCATCGAACGAAACCCGAGAATTGGCGATAGTTGGAGGAATCGCTACGAAGCTTTGTGTTTGCATGACCCTGTTTGTGAGCGAACCTTATTTATTACATTGCCACTATCTGCGATCGTTGATTTTATCTTTGTCTCGTTTAGGGTATGACCACATGCCTTACATGTCGTGAGTAGATCTCGCTTTGTCACCACCCAGATGACTTATTTGTGAGTTAGATTTCCATCAACATGGCCCGTATACAGCCCGGCGCAGAAACTCGCTAATTGGCTTGAGTATTACGCGGAAGCCTTGGAACTTCCTGTGTGGACCTCCTCCGAGATCACTTCAGCGAATCAGGAACGGGATGATAAATGGCATCTGATCGTGAAGCGGGGGCAAGGGGCGGAGCGCAAGTTAGTTGTGAATCATCTCGTATTTGCTACAGGTTTTGCTGGAGGGAGTTATAGATCATTCCAGTACCCCGGAATTGTGAGTGGGCCCACTTTGGCAATAACATCTGACTCGTTTGCCCCACGTATTGTGCCCTATAGGATAGATTCCAAGGACAATATTTTCACTCGTCTCAACATAAACGGGCATTAGACCATGCAGGGAAGAAAATTGTTGTAGTCGGAGCATGCACTTCTGGTACAACATTTCCAAACTCTTTTTTTTCATTTCTCATCTTTTTTATGTTCAGCGCATGATATTGCACAAGACTACTGTGAACATGGAATTGGTAGGAGTGTCCGTCCGTTCGAAGCATAAGAGTGAACCCCTTTTATAGATGTCACCATGGTACAACGTGGACCGACGTTTATAATGACAGTTAAGAATGGTTGGGATGTTGTTTTTAAGGGTTAGTATCTTTCAGCTGCTTGTAACATGATATTGGCTCACTAATCTATTGCATTCGTAAAATGAAATGCCATTTCGAATGCTTCAGGATCGTACGAAGAGAATGGCCCTCCTACAGATATCGCTGATAGACTCAGTGCCTCTTTCCCTCATTGGATGGCCGTGGAATTGAATCGCCGCAAGACCCAAACAATCTCTGAACTCGACAAGTATACTTACATTCTCCTTCCTCTCTCTTTCCAATTTACTCATTCGCGCCTGTAGGGAACTACTTGACGGCCTCCGAAGTGTCGGGTTTAAATTGACTGATGGAATCAAAGGAACTGGTTTTGGGTTGTTGCCTTGGTGCAAAGCAGGGGGATATTACCTCGGTATGCCTTTTGCTCATTTAAGCCAGGACGGATAGAGCCTGCATACAGATACAGGTGCATCACAGCTCATTATCGACAAGAAAATCAAACTCAAGAATGATAGCAAAATATCAGAAATAACAGAATCAGGCCTGAGGTTTGAGAATGGATCCGAGCTCGAAGCGGACGTGATCGTCTTCGCTACTGGGTTAATTTTTCTCCCTTTCCTTGACCTACTCACTTCGTACTTACATACGTTAAAATGCAGCCTTGGTGAAGCATCAGATCAGATCCGCGAGATCTGTGGTGAAGAAGTAGCAAGTCGGATAAAGAAAATTTGGGGAATGAATTCGGAGGGTGAGATTAATGGTATTTGGAGAGATATCGGGGTTTCGAACATGTGGTGCGCATTAGGTATAGCATTTCTTTTCGATTTTTGTAGTGTATGCAGATTGAGTTGCATTTTGGCAGGGAACCTCGCGTTGTGTCGTTTCCATTCGAAGCACATTGCATTACGTAGGTGTCCCATCCATTCGGTACCTTTGAGCATGAGTTGATTTTTTTCCAATAGAAATAAAGGCAATTGAAGAAGGAATCTTCGGCGAACGCTATAGCTTGCGAGAGTAGGGAGTCATTAACTCAAGTACACAGGTCGTTTCATGCCTTGTCTTGCTCTCAAATAGCATTCATTAATGTTGATAAAAAATACTTGTAACGGTCAAAGATTACACTGGATATTTATTCTTGGTTGGTGCTGAAAATCTGAATCTCCCAGTAGATCATTTGTCCTTGTCATCTCACCTTCGACAGGGCAAGTGTGCTAAACGACGGACAGTGGAATGATTAGAGATAAGCACACTATAGTACAAGCGCCAGCGCATCATCCAACAAATCAAAGGCTACCACAAAACATACAAATAAGATACTTATATGCTTATCGAAAGAAGATTCTCAAGACAGTGAAGGAAACCAGGTTACGAGACACCGCAACGGAGGATTCTGTGCTTCTCGCTCCCTTTTTTTCTTGCAACACTCCTTGTGAGTATGAATTGACTGCTCAAGTTGTTGCTTTCTACCAATGCCGACCGTATTCGGTATTCCTGCAGTCACAGGCCAAATTACCCAATGGATCCATGAATTCGTTTTCAAGTGCTTCCCTTTGTCAGACCCAGATATTACATAGTAACTCATGCGGTTGAGTGGCTAGAATATTCGACAAAATTCAGTGCACTGTCATTTCTCTTTTCGTCTTGTATTCAAAAAGCGGAAACTGCTACACATTATACGCTATGCAATTTTCACAGTCTACGATAAATTCATCAATATTCTGAAAAACAGCTGGAAACAGGACACATACTTTAGCGTATAGGGATTGTACGACTTTACCCACTTGCTCGAGTGTCTCAATTGCAGCACCATACGTGTTCTAGAGTGTACCCATAACAAGCTCAGTATCTCGTAAATTATGGAGTCAATAAATAGTGAACTCACGTCGACTTGAGGCTCATCGAAGGCCAGTAAACATCCTCGTCCCTGATCAAGGACACCATGAAACACTTTATCCAAGATCATCTGCGACAACCTATATCAAACACCAAGATGGATCAGCAAGGGGAAGTGTTAGCATGAATCAAAAACGAACTTGGCTTCGACAGCTTGTTGACCTTGACCCACTGACGATGCGACGTGAGAAATTTCAACAACGGAATAGGGTTCAATGATTCGCAGGAGGTTCTGTTCAAGGAGGGTGTCGTATAAAGCTGCGAGATGTGAACGGATTGTTGGGTCTGATGAGAGTTCTGAAATGTGAAATTAGAATTGAACGAACGGAGAAAAAGAAGGCTACGAACCGACTTTGTAATCGAACAAGGCTTTTTCAAAGTTGGCGAGGTTCCGTTCTTGGTGTGCTCGAGCAATAGCGCGCATACTTTCTACGTCTCGGAGGTGAGCATATTTGACGGCGAGTTTG
>Ga0153918_1000895_pt1 | contig 12821 bp, 18 predicted proteins | sample TSFL002MetaG_FD_104687 | JGI IMG/M metagenome (GOLD analysis project Ga0153918, IMG submission 104687) | Attine ant fungus gardens microbial communities from Florida, USA - TSFL002 MetaG | ecosystem: Host-associated > Fungi > Mycelium > Unclassified | place: USA: Florida, Paynes Creek Historic... | reverse complement strand
GATCAAACGCCGGGTATTGTTGCTGCTGAATCATCCGGAGTCAAGGCCGGTTTACGTTCGAAATGGGGAGGTGGTGAACTTCGTGCGAGACCTCAATCGGGTAGGATGGTGAGACAAGGGAATGGCTGGGTGCTTGAAGGGGGTGGGAGTAATAGTGGATCGCCTGCGTATGGAGGTGGAGGGAGTTTTACGAGTACGCCTGGTTCTGCCACGTTTGTTTCTCCGGGAGTGCCTTCGCCGTATCTATCTTCGCCTTTTGCTGGACCTGGTACGCCGTCTTTACCTGTACCACACAGTGCAGGGCAACAAGCAACGGGACTTGGGTTGTCGCCGTCGACGTTTCATCCTGCGCCGGATACGCCAGGTCATGAACATTTACATATGCGACCTCCCAGGACAACACAAACAAATGGTGGTGGTGAAGATCAAACGGGAGGTGTGAACCATACGATGTTTCTGCCAGGAAAGAAGGATGAGTAAAGTTGCCATTTTGTATTACCTCGTAAAGAATGCTATTGTCTTTCTCACGCTTTTCCTGTCCTGTTCTGATGAGGCCCTGGAAAAGACAGAGACTACCAGATGGCGACGACCAAGGCAGCTCACAGCGAGTACTTGCTGAGATGCAAGAGGCAGAGCCCTCTGACGCTCTCTACAGCTTGCTTCAGCCATCGCCATCGCCATCGCCATCGCCACCACCACCGAGTGTCCCTGCTAGTCCAGGTTGCCCTAGTTCAAGAATCAAGAGCGAGACAGATGACTCGTCGAAAAAACGTAAACTAGAAGAGGAAACAAGTTTATCTCTACCTCTCAAAAACAAAAACAAAAGCAAAAGCAAAGGAAAAAGCAAAGCAACTACAATATCCCTCTCACCAACCCTTCCTCCCACCCAATCCCAATTCGGATCCTCCTCGTCTCATGAACCGTTATCCGAATACACATGTCCGATCTGTTTTTTTCCACCGAGTAATGCGACGTTGACGCCCTGTGGTCATGTCTGTTGTGGTTCGTGTTTGTTCACGGCTGTCAAGACCACACTGCATAGGGGAGCGAGTATGGGTGTGGCGATGAATACGGGCGAGAATGTGCCCAGGTGTCCTGTTTGTAGAGCGGTTATTCGGTGTTGGGATGGGAGAGGTGGAGGTGTGATTGGATTAAAAGTCAGGATGCGGCAGTAAATGAGGTGTGTGTTGTTTGTTTCTTTTTTCAACTAGGAAGAAAACAAAAGCACTGTACATGGAATGGCACCTTCCTTCGAGTGCCAGGTGACCTTGAGTAATTTGCAATCGGAAGTTTTTCTATCAAAAAAAATCTTTTATTCGTTGACTAACTCTTGATCAGAAATTACTCCTAATCATAGTTTACTGTTAACAATTCCATCTCGTGTTTTCGCCCATTCTACGATTGCGCAGACAAGTCTATCGACATCGTGAGTCGTGTTCGCGGCATGCAGACATACTCTGACGCGGTCTTTGCCCTTGGGGACTGTCGGCCAGGTGATGGGTCTGGCGTTCATGCCGCGACGGAGGAGGTAAGCTGATAAAGAGTGAGGGTGGGGTGTGAGGATGGGCACGATGGGTGAGGGGTCGTTTTTTTGGATGGTGACGAGCGAGGGTGGGATGTTGTACAGAGACGATGTGAGAGACTGAGTAAAACGGGCAGAGAGGAGGAGGAGGCGTTCTGAAAGCTAGTCGGTGTAAATGAGAGACGATACAATAAGAAAAAGACATACGTAGGACGCTGTGCCGTCTATGAGCATGTCAAAGGAGGCGTCTGCTGCGATGATGGTGGCGTATGTTGGAGAGGTGGTGTAGACGAGGGGCCGTGCATAGTTGAGCAGATAGTCTTTGACGACGCTGCTCGTCACCACCACCGCCCCCGACGCTGCCAATGCCTTGCCAAACGTATGCAGCCGAGCCAGGACTCGGTCCTCCAACCCCAGCAGGGCGACGCGACCTCTGCCCTGGGGTCCATAGATACCCGTAGAATGGGCTTCGTCGACGACGAGATAGGCGTTCCCAGCCGGGAACACGTCGTCGATGACCCCCACCATGTCCACCAGAGGCGCAAACGTGCCATCCATACTGTACAAACTCTCCACGGCAACCAACACGCTCTGTCCTTTTCCTATCCGATTCCTGGCCGTCGTGAGTGCCGAGCGTAAAGCCTCGACTGAATTGTGAGCAAAGGAGATCAAGGACTGTCGATGGACACGGGAGGCGCGCATGCCGTCGTGGACAGACGCATGGACGTGCTCGTCATACACGATCACATCTCCCCGCTGTGGAACGCACGAAAAAAAACCCACATTGGCGTCAAACCCGGAATTGAACAGCAGAGCAGCTTCTGTACCGAAAAACTGGCACAGGCGGTCTTCGAGCTGGGCATGGGCGTGGCCATTGACGAGGAGACGGGAGCCACAGGAACCAAGGACATCGTGGGCTGTTGAGAGCTTGGCTAGAAAATGTGCGCGGAGGCGGTGGGAGGCAGCGAGAGAGAGGTAGTCGTTGGACGTAAAGTCGGTGAGCGGGGCTGTCGGCGAGGCGGGGAGACTGCGGCGGATGTGTCGGTCATCGCGGGAAGACAGCGCCGCCTCGAGTTTCGTTTTGAGAGTGTCAGACTTCATATGTTTTTTTTTCTCTGCACGTGAACATGGTCAGATTCAAGGTGACTTGCTTTTCTTTTCATAGTGGCAACGCTGAGTATCTCAGAATCGCTGGCTTCTCGTGGAATTCATCGCTGTTGCTGGACCGTCGTCGTCTGAACCACTCGATGCAAAGGCGGTACACAGCGCCCTCAAACAGAGCATTCTCTCCCATTTCGGCGATGCTGGATGGGGTGCGGTTGGGTTTTCTCTGACAGGTCTAGTGATTCCACGTCGCTTGTTTTTTTTTCTGATTCGTTTCTAGTGAAATACGTTTCACCCATGACCCATGTTGCTATCATTCGCGTGGCGAGGGATAGACTCTCTATCGCCTGGGGTGGTGTCACCCTCCTCAACGACATTGGCGCCTTGAAAATAATACCACACGTCGTCCACCTCTCTGGTACTTGCCACCTCAAACCTGTCCATCTCATCCCTCATCATTCCAACAGGAACTATCAAACATGCCCAACTCGCTGCTATTGCGCACAATAGAAAACTCATTGCGCGTTTGAGAGCAACAAAAAGCGTGGGGGTCTCTGTAGATCAACGTCTAGAACAGAGTGAGCTTGAAATAAAGGCTCTCAAGGACTGATGTTTAGATACTCAAATCCATGTGTTGAAAACCATATCTGATGCAAGGCATGTTGTTTCTTTGAAAAAATGGACAAATAGATTTCCTGAGACTGCAATCTACCAATACGAAAGCTATCGACGACGACGACGACGACAATGGTGTGTTGGACCCCGGGTAAAACACTGGCCATCATCAAAAAAAAAAAAGTAGTACATTACATCACACGCCGTGCTTCTAGACAAGGCACGACTTTTCGGGGCCACAAAAAAAATGCTGGCTAGACCCAATCAGGGGGGGAAACCCTTCAGGGGTTGGTTCAGATCATTCTTCTTGAATTAACCTGCCAGCGAAAACGGTATAAGAACGGGTCCTCCCTTTCGCCGCGTGTTCTTCTTGTTATTGTCAGCCGTCTCTCCTTCCACTCACTCACTTTGACCTTTTCTCTCTTTAGTCTCCTCCACATTCTTTTTAGCGTCTATAACTTGTAGAACTCATGAAGGTTTCTACCAAGACGTGTCTCGTGAAACTAGTCGCCCTCGTGGCGTTGGGGTGGATTCAGGGTGTCTTGGCGGCTGACCCGACTACGCCCATGTATGTTGACTTTTTCTCTCTCTCTCTCTCAAGACCACTTTTTGATTCTATTACTCTAGGTTCAAAGGAAAGTTGTTGATTCAAAATATCCTCGACAACAGTACGTCCAATATATACATATTCCAAGCCAAGAAACTCTACTAAACTCCACCAATTTTAGCCAAATGTATCACGGCCGCTTCCAACTCTGACGGTGCTCCTGTCACTTTACAAGGTTGCACCGGTGCTCAATCTCAATTATGGGAATTCAAGGACGGCGCTGTTAAAGTTTTCGGCGACAAGTGTTTGGATGTGACGGATGGTAATCCTTCGAATGGGAATAACTTGCAAATTTGGAGTTGTGTCAGTCAGAGTGCGAATCAGTTATGGGATTATGATATTGTAAGTTGTGAGAGAAAGGGAGGGAGAGGGAGTGTGTTAACATGCCTTTTTTGTAGTGGGGATATCGTATCATTTGGAAGAACCGTAACAAATGTGCGGATCTTACAGAGGGAAGTACTACCGACGGAACTCGCGTATGTTGTTTTCTTTTCTTTTCTTTCTTTTCTTTCTCATACAATCCCTCAACCTTAGATTCACCTCTGGGACTGTGTCTGGAACCCCAATCAAACTTGGAATACAGGGTACATGGCCAATACTCTTCCTCAACAGAGTCAAGATGGTCAATTCGGGACTAATAACTGTGGTACTGGTTCGAGCCCAAACTCGAATTGTCAAACTCTATGGATAAAGTGAGTTTGTTCTCTCTCTCTCTCTACATGAAGCCTGATCAAACAAATCAAACAAACTTGGTAGTGGCCCAGACGACTTTTGCATTTTCTCACCACGTAAGTTCCATACGATAAAACCCATTCAGCCTCCACACCTACAACATCTTTTTTTCTTTTTTTTTTTTTCTTTAGCTAGCCCCGGAAATATCGGTAACACTGAAGAATACGAAGTCGCCAGTTGCACCAAATCAGGGTACGGTACTCGCGTTATTCCAGATGGAACATTCGACGGCGTTCACTTTGTCCAAACACCCGATTACGTCCAAATCACCGCCGTAGGTGATTTCACGCGTGTTAACGTGCTTAAAGGTGATTACGGAGGTGAACTCGATTATCGTGGAGCTACTGGTAAAGGCAATCCTGGTAATCTTCCTCTTCATTCTTCTATCTATCACCTACTTGATTTTTTTTTTTCGATTTTTGTAGTCGGTGGATTGGTGTATGGTAATACGTTTCATCAGGGTATGCAATACCACGCTTGGACGAGCTTCATATCCGATTCCATGTTCTGTATTCGTGCATGTCATGGTCCTCGCGCCTCTGAATTGTGTAATAATATCTACGACGAGATGGGCTGTGAATGGGTACGTTTCGTTTTTCCCCTCTCCCTCTCTCTCCTCTCATGAAACTTTAAATACAGAACATGCCCGGCAACTACGAACCCGGCGTCTTTGAACAATGCCAAGGCGACGATGCGTATGTACTTTTTCTCTCCTTTTGTGTCTTGACCTCCTCTCATTCGGGTGTGTGGGAATCTTTTTTTTTTTTTTTTTAGTCTCCCAATGGGTGTATACGGTACTAGCACCTTCCATCAAGGCACACCTCCTACCCCTATCGCTCACCCTGCACCCTCTTCTTCCAACTGCCGCACTATCCCCTCCATCCCCGCCGGTCCTGTCCGTGCTACGCGCTCTTTGGAAAAGAAGTTCGCACCTAGTTTCCCGAAACAAACATCCCCTCCTTAAACTTTGGTAAAGATGGACATGTTACAATATGTTTAGACTTTCTGGTCGTATAATTAATCTATCATTGAACCAATTTAAGTGTCTTTAGACTGCTGGCATGGCCGATACACCAAGAATCCGATTTCATTATGTTGAGTACTTAACTACATGATAAGTTAGCAAAAACCTAGACAGCAAGGGAAAGAAAAGTCGGTGCAAAGTGAAAAGCACACTGAATTCTAGAAATAAGCGATGCACACAAAATGCCACAACACCACTCAGCGAGGAAAAGTAAGGCACTCAATCATTCCGCGATTCCTGCACTCCTCCTACCTTAGTCATTAGTCACATCACTCTCCTCGTCAATTTCATCCTCAACAACACCAAAACTCAGTCGCCCGTCAATAACATGACCACCGACTATCATTAACAACCCGTCCTCATACATCCTCTTCACCATCAAATCCCTTTCCCTCTTCATCAACACATCGCTCAACCTCAACCTCATCTCTGTCTTATTCCCCGTCGTCAAAATTGCTCTGTTCACGGCGCTATGGGCTGCCAAATTTTTCCGCAGCTCCACAAGTTGAAGGTTCCAAATATCCTCACGATCATACCTATTGAGAAGAGGAGGAACAGGGTGAAGGAGGTAGTGATGATGCATGTCTGTCACCATGTGGTATTCGGTGAGTAGTTTAATTGGACGAGATAAGACGAGGAGCTCACGGCCTAAATAGTGTTGGCAGTGTAGAGGGATCTCTATTCTCAATTTTCTATCCTCGGAATATATACTGCCTGCAAACCGGCGCAATCCGCCCATATCAACATGAGTACCTTCGAGTATGAGAAGCTTCAGATTCTTAAGCATGATCAAGGCAGGTATAGCGTCGTCGTTGATTGCCGGGTTCTTGCCAATCGAAAAGTGGACCAGTGTACGCTTCAGTGGGATCAGAAGGAAAATCCTATGTCAAGAAGGACACGATAAGCTGTCATTCAAAAGATGTTAGAGATACCTTACGCTGCGTTCGTGAGATTGGTGCCACTGAGACTCAAGTCTTGGAGCGGAAGGCAATGAAGGTAAACCATACTGTCGTCCTTCAGCGATACATTATCACAAGATAGCCTGACCAGATTCCTGAAAGTCCCGTATCGATGTAGCTCTGTGAATAAGAATACACAAAGTAAGCATGAAAAAAACTCCCATACACTCAGATATACACACCTCGGAATAAATCAGGTGGTCCAATGTTCAATCCATTATAGTCCTGAAGTGAAGGACCTAACAAAAGTTCTTGAACGTTGGATACGGCAAGGACACACATTAAAGCTGTGGTCAGTAGGCCTGAGTAACTAAATATCAGCTAACTGAACAGGAATTGTAAGTGAACAAAGACATACCATTTCTCCCCAAGTATCGTGCAAGAGCTTGCGGATCCTTAATACTATCGGGGATACGAATCATCGGAGCTACCTGTTTAATACTCTCCATAAACTGTTCTTTCGTACGTAGAACTGCCTGGGGTGCCAAGGCATCAGCAGTAGGAGATGCAGTAATATGTGGTCTAGGTGAAAGAAACGGATCCGAAGAACGTGCAACAGTCTCTCTTTGTGTCAAATTTTGATCCTGAGCCGATCCGAAAGACAATCGGCCTTCCTTTCCTTCGTCTTGAGACGAGGGAAACTTGTCAAATTCCAAAGTTTCTCGCTTCAATAAAACCTCAAAACTCCTCTGCGGACTCCCTTGGACCGATCTCATCTGTTTTGGCGGTCCCCGCAAATCGCTATCAGGATCGGAGTCATCGTCATCAGCAGCAGTATTGTTATGGAGTAATTTGCGCTTGCGTGGTGAACGAGCAAGAAGACGTGAGTCACGAAGTCCGTTGAATCTCCCGAGTAATAAGTTATCCACATGACTAGAATCAAGAGTCTCGATGCCGTTTGTGGTAATATTGGAGGCGGCAGCGTTTGTCCCCAGAGTAGCAGCATCAGACCACATATACTCATTTTTTTTATTTCCAGTATTCGAGGCGCGAGGTTGACCAGATACAGAATGGAATTGCTCCTCTCTGCTCCTAGACCCAGATGCAAAACTAGAGCTTGAACACAGAGACGAAGAGTTATTTGACATGGTAGTGTTCGTGCTAGACGAAGTCGACGTGAGAGACGTGTCAGATTCCGAGTACAAAACGCCTTTATCATGTTGTTCAGCACTGGGGGTACTAAGGCACTGTGCCAAAAGTCTTGCAAATGGATTATTAACCGATTTCCGAGATAAAGCCGGAGCCTTGCTTGATATCAAGTCTTGATGTAGATTATGAATATATGCGCGTGCAGGAACAGAAGGGCAATAACAAGGGTTGAGAGAGTCAGCAACGGGCTGTTTTGGGTATGGCGGCATGACAGGCGAACAGCAGTGGAAGTAGGAGATAAGATAAGATAAACGGTGGAGATTTGTACCTTCAATCTCCGATGAAATATCGGATCATCGGCATTGCCTATTTTCGAGGTCGAACGTTTTATTGTCCTTGAGAGTGATTTTGCTAGCTGAAAGACTGTCTGGATGGCCCTAAGAGTACATGCATGAGCAAAAAGCACTCCAAACATGCGACAATTTGCCTCCTACACAGAACACCGCGCAAGACAGCTCATGAAAGACATGGTACTCACCTAAGGCTTGGACGAAACGCAGCCCTCCTAAAAGCCAGGCCAATTTTTAACAAAAAGTCGGGCAATAGATCGACCAGCAAATCAAACTCGGTCCACATGATTCGAGAAAGTCGACTGTGATGGTTGCTCCTGAAGATAATTTCACAAAGTCCAGAACAATGACAAAGGAGTTGGTAGAAAATCAGCTCTGCTACGGGTGCCAAACATAAATATTGTAGTAAGATGGTCAGGGATCTGCATACCATCTCTTGACCCAGGTTGCATTGCACTGTTCACAGTGGAATAATATAGGACAACTTACTTTGAGACTTGTTCTGGTTTGTGAAGAGAGGAAGGCGCAAGAGTGTCTTGATTTAAGAGCTCTTCAATTTTACCTCTGAGGCACCCTCACAATCCAATTGACGAACATCGCGACACGTTCAGACGATGTTCTATAGTTAACGCTCCAGTTAAGTTATACTGACGTGACTCTACCGTCTGATGCTTACGTCATCCAAACTCAGAATTCAATTCCCAGTCGAGACGACAGTTTAACAAACTGTCTCGATTTCAACAGATCATCGAATGAATCCAAGAACAGATAAACAGTACAAGCTCGAGTCCCAATCATCAAAACCATCCGACTACCGTTCATAAATTACATAAGAACGCAGTCCTTATGTTTCTTCTTCGCCGCTCTATCCTTTTCCATCGCCTGCCTCCGCGCTTGTTCATAAGCCACATGTTCTCGTTGTCTTTGGATATATCTTTCTTGTTCCTGGCGTGCAAATTGCTCTTCTTCTGCCTGTAACTGTCTAGCAAGTTCATGACTATCAAGTATCAGTGTTGACATGGAACTCAGTATTGAATTATACTCACTCCGAGGGCTCAACAATCCCAGCAGCGATTTCTGCAGCAGCCATAGCTTCCTCGGCTGTTTGACCAGCAAAATCACCTCCTACAGGAATAGCATGGCGGAAATCACTATCGACCCAGACTGATGAACTTCCATCCACGTCTTCTAGACGTTCCCATACTATAGAAGATTCGTGTTCGAATATCTGGTCTGTGGCGAGGCTGTATAATATTGCTTCTTCTTCTTTTTCTTTTTCTTCACCTTTAGTGCCAGTGAGATCTGTGTGACTGTTGAAGTTGTTGTTGGACTTGTGAACAGTCTTATAGATTACTGAGAGGTGGGAGTTGCGGAAAAGTGCATAAAGCGTGTACGGACGGAGTGACTGAACAAGATGGAAGAGACCGTGATATGTTAGTTGTGAAGACGTGGATCCAAGGAATCGCCTGATGATAATCGCTAATAATTACTCCAAATGAATGAGCCATCAAGGTGAGGCGAACCAACATCCTCACCATCCTCGATTTTCTTTTTTTGTTCGTCTGAATAATGGATTGATCCATCTTCCAGACGACCGCTACCACTCACATTATCATTTCTGAACAAGTTCTCCTCGTCCAAGACTAACTTGCCACCTGTCAAATGGTCCACTTCCGCAATTAACTCCACTGCTCTATCATAATCTCCAACCTTCGTTACAACTTCCCTCTCCTCTGAATCAGGTTCGACTAACCAGCCATGCACCAAGTCAATCTTCGCTTTTATAAAGAGATCAAGGCCTCCTCCTACAGTGTGTGCTGATGGTCGAAAAGACGTCGATGATGTAAACAAAGGATTCAGATCCATTCCCTCTGAAGATCCCCCAAGTCAACAGAAACCGTAAAGACACGGAAGACACACTCACTCTGAGTATACGGCATAATTTCCAGTGCAGAGGATATGTCAACATCGGGACTACTTTTCAACAGGTATTCTGCAACTAACTGAGAAAGAAATTCGTAAGATACTGTTCTTCTCTCAGGCGGAAGTATCGTAATGTTGTCCCGCAAAATCAAGATATTACCTATGTATACATTTTCATCGGTTTCTTTCGAGACAACTACCCAATACGTATGGGGCTTACATATAGCAATAAACGAGCAAGGTCTACAAACAGATATGAAGTCAAGGCAAACGGGGATGTAAGGAGCATACCCGTTGAAATTCTGAGTTATAATCTTATATTCTTTCTTTTCCTCTCCCGGTGGTCCAAAAAGGATATCCTTGAGGTACCATACCTCAGCTTGGGAGGACTGTATGCTTGGCATCGTTTCTAACTGTGATGCCATGCTGCCAGGTGGTAATAAAAGCGACCTAAGCTGTTAAGTCACATGTGACAAATCATAGAATGAACATCTTGTTTTCTCTCAGAATGGCCTCACCACGCTTGTTCCTCTCTCACTATTTTACACGGGCCCTCTCCACCGCTACAAGCACCTCCAATGCACCTCCCACCCACTACAAAATAACGCTTCGCCGTTCCGGCATCGCGCTTGGAGACTCCATAACCCGCACTCTCGAAGCTCTCGGCTTTCATAAACGCAACCAGATCGTCTTCCACAAACACTCTTCCGACATCGCTGGTAAAATCCTCAAAGTCAAAGAGTTAGTCGAAGTACAGAACGTATCTGCGAACGAGGTCAGGAATAAGTGGCAGCAGAGACAAGAAAGGAAGGCAGTGAGAGGGTACAAGATTGTTCGGAGTAAAAGGGATACGTTTATGCGAATTTAAGTCTTCTTTGTAAGCAGTTCATTGGTTATTCTCAAAAAAAAACCTTTGACGATAAAAAGAGATTCACTCACACTCGTTAGTTCTCTCGGAATCTGTTCAGTAATGCAATCCTAAAAAGGGTCATCATTATAGTGGCCGACGAGTTCATTTAGCCATGACCGAAACCTGTGCTCGTTCACAGAGTCTTCACAAATACACTCGATCGGTCGGAGGGGGGCCTCAGGGCCCAAGACCACGACTCAACATCCATCAAAACCAGTCTCTCAATCTAAAATATCCCCATGCTCATAGAGGTTATCATTCTTGATAACATAGGCAAGTCTCGCCTCAGAAGCCTGCACATGTCGATGTTGGGGACGCCAAGTAAGAAAACAAAGCTATAACCTGTTCCCTGAATCATTATCATTCCAAGTTTGAGTTTCAATGTCGACGACCTCCCCGTACTGGCGCAAGTAACCATGGCGGAAGTAATGCCACCAATAGTGTGATACTTGACGACCTGAAGGCTGACTGTCATTCAACTGAGCATGCTCGCACAAGAAACTAGTTACTTGTATTGTGTTTGTACCAATATGAGTAGTGGAAACTGGGAGAGAGTAAAGGAGTAAATGCTACCAACATCTTTCATCGAGTGAGATGCTTCAGATTCTGTTTCACAACGACGAGAAGACGTAATGGATGGGAGGACATGCCTGGCTACAGATCTATGAAAATGGCATTGTGATGCCATTCAAGCAAGGAAGGAGCCTCTCCTCAAAGTAGATGTATATTCATTTATAAAGCCGGTCAATCAGCCAAATTTTCATTGTTAATTGGAGATGATCAAGAAATCACTAGAGCACTCCATCACTCCTAATAGCACATTGACCAAAGTCTCTCTTAGTAAGTCCTTCAGGCTTAGGCAAGATGTCCTAATGGAAAAAAGCTGAGTGATCAGTTAAGTCTTACATATCGATCAGACACACATATTCAAAGATTCCAGTAGGAATACCTAGTGTCACGCAGACGTTGGGAGAATCCTAACCAAAATCAACATTTATCATTCTTCTTAACGGATAAATGAGATACTTACAACAATACTACCGACATGAGATTCTACGGGAGCAGCAGAGAGCAGGAGGTCTGTTCATAACCGATGATTGTCAAAAGGACGAAGGGCTACAGAACCATTAACGCATACATGCTTGTTCACGAGCTGATGGTTAAACAGGGTAAGTAAACTTTGCCCCCGACAACATGTTTGGCTTACAGTATCCAAACTTGACAATAGGTCAGTAATGGTCTAAAAGAAGTGATGAGCGTACAGCACCTTTTGCAGATACGCAATGGCGTTTAAAGCGGCTTGCTTATATGCGACATAACTAGATATCTTATTCAAAGGATTCAGCTCAGCGTCAAGTGTTGACTTACGCATCCATGTTGTATTGTTTCCCATCACCATCTGACCATGAGGATTGATCGTGACCCTCAGCCCCCATAAAATGCAGGGCTTACGGATATCAACACTGATTCCTTCAAATACGAGCTTAAGAAGGCGAATAAGCACGATCAGAATTAGTCAAGAGGAAAAAACCACCTTCTGGGAATATAACGGGTCAACTGGAGACGGCTATTAGGATTGTTAGTCAGACTCATGAGACATGAGATGCTGAGGGGATACCAGGAAAATAGGTTGCTTCAGTCCAAATTTCTCTACGCCATCCTTGATAATACTTGTTGATAAGGTGATGACACCAGCCTAAGGACAATTTTGAGTAACAATAAAATTTATATTAAAATACAAACCATCTCAATCGCACCGCAGAACGACATCTAGAGGCTAAGAAGTCAACCATCTCTTTTTTATTTTTTATGATACAAGGCTCACTTCACCCTGTAAAGTGGCATCAACATCTGATATAATTGTCAAAATGGAAGGTTCACATCGCCTTGAGAGAAATGTAGATCCCCGACCGACAAATTTGCTCCTTGGATGAAGACAGGAAAATAGCACCGAGAGCCTCTTCCCACAAAAATGAGTCCAAAAAT
>Ga0153918_1000894_pt1 | contig 12825 bp, 11 predicted proteins | sample TSFL002MetaG_FD_104687 | JGI IMG/M metagenome (GOLD analysis project Ga0153918, IMG submission 104687) | Attine ant fungus gardens microbial communities from Florida, USA - TSFL002 MetaG | ecosystem: Host-associated > Fungi > Mycelium > Unclassified | place: USA: Florida, Paynes Creek Historic... | reverse complement strand
GGTCTAAACATGCGCTTTTTTACCGAGGATAGCGCATCGGCCTGCGACTGAAAAAGAGGTGATAAAAATCGAGGCACAGGCGGTTTTTTCTTAAAATGTGGCCGGGCGCATTTTGCCTGGCGGCGGCCCGACGGGGCGTGAGGAGAAAGCGCAGCGGCAAAGGGCGCGCGGCGCGGCGGCTAGCCTTGCCGCTGCGGCGCGATTCGGTAATACTTTGCGCCTTACGCTCAACGGAGGATCAATGGTAAGGAAAGAGACCGCTCCCTTCGATAATCCCTGGCTGTCGGCTATCGACAGCACAGAAAAAAAACTCGCTCGTTATGCCTCGTTTAACCCGCTCTATCCTGCGCCAGAGAGGTCGCGCAGCGTCTGGCCTGAGTCACGCTCGCTGCACCGACGGCCTGAAACTCGCCCGAGCCGCGCAAACGATTGCATGGCAGTAGCGCCATTGTTGCCACAGGCGGACGCGCCGCCAGAAGAGGCATATCAACAGCTGTTGCCGACGCTGGCGCGTATCAACCAGCGCCTTCGGGCGACAAAGGCCGCGCTGCCGCAGGCGGGCTGTCAGGATGAGAGCGTCGAGGTGGCGCTGCGCGTGGTGCGTAAGCAGCGCGCCGGGCGGCTAAAGCAGTGAGCGCAGCGGCTGATGCTGCAGCCAGGCGGCGATATCCTCGACCGCCTCGCTAAAGTAGCGCCGGTAGTTGTCGTCGGCGACATAGCCCAGATGCGGCGTCGCCAGCACGTTCGGCAGCTGCCGCAGCGGATGGTCGCCCGGCAGCGGCTCGGTATCAAAAACGTCCAGCGCGGCACCCGCCAGCTGGCCTGAACGCAGCGCGGCGATCATCGCCTGCTGATCCACCAGGCCCGCGCGCGCGGTATTGATCAGCAGTGCGCCAGGCTTCATCTGCCCCAGCGCGGCGGCGTCCAGCAGGTGGCGCGTGCGCGCGCTTAACACCAGATGCAGCGAGACGATGTCGCTCGTCGCCAGCAGCGCCGGGAGCGACGGCATCAGCTGCGCGCCGCACTCCGCCGCGCGCGCGGCGGTCAGATTCTGGCTCCAGGCGCAGACCTCCATGCCGAACGCCTGCGCCACCTGGGCCATTGCGCCGCCAATCTTGCCCAGCCCGATCAGCCCGAGGGTTTTGCCCGCCAGCCCGACGCCAAGATGCTGCTGCCACGGCCCGTTGCCGCGCAGCGCCTGATTCTCCGCCACGATGTGACGCGCCAGCGCCAGCAGCAGACCCCAGGTCAGCTCGAGCGGCGGCGCGCTGCTGCTGCTGGTGCCGCACACCGCAATGCCGCGCGCGCGGCAGGCGTCGAGATCGATGGCGGCGTTGCGCATGCCGGAGGTGACGATCAGCTTCAGGCGCGGCAGCTGCGCCAGGCGCGCGGCGGTCAGCGGCGTGCGTTCGCGCATGATGACCAGAATGTCGCTGTCGGCCAGCGCGGCGATTAGCGCCCGATCGTCGGCGATATGCTGCTGCAGCGCGCGGGTCTGAACGGCGGGGTACAGCGACGCCCAGTCCGCCAGCGACAGCGCCACGTTCTGGTAGTCGTCAAGAAGGGTGCAGTTGAGCATCGTCAGAATCCTCTATACGCATCGGCTGTTGTTCATGCTCTGCGAGCCAGGCGATCAGCGCGTCGTTATCCATGGGATGAGCATAATAGTAGCCCTGAATAAAGGTGACGCCGCGCTGGCGCAGATAGCAATACTGCAGCGCGGTCTCTACCCCTTCGCCCAGCACCTCCAGCTGCAGCTTATGGCTGAGGTTGATAATTGCGTCCAGCACCGGGGTTTCGCCCGACAGCGACTCAATGGCGTTGATAAAGCCGCGATCGATTTTCAGGTAGTCGAGCGCAAAGGTTTGCAGGTAGCTGAGCGAGCAGTGGCCGGTGCCAAAATCGTCGATCGCCACCTTCATCCCGTCGGCGCGCAGGCGATCGAGTTTTCGCGCCACATCCTCGCCATCCTTGATCAGGCTGCGCTCGGTCAGCTCTAGGGTGATCAGCAGCGGAGTCTGTTTGATTTTGTCGGCAAACTTCAGCATATCGTCGACAAAGGCCGGGTGCTGCAGATGATCGGCGGCGACGTTAATGCCGATATGAAAGCCCGGCTCCACCTGCCACTGCTGCACATCCTCGGCGATCAGGTCGAGCAGATGGCGCGTCAGCGGCACAATCATCCCTTCCGCCTCGGCGGCGCTGATAAAGATATCGGGCCGGATGCTGTCGCCGCTCGGCAGCGTCCAGCGCAGCAGCGCTTCCGCGCCGGTGCAGCTCTGGGTGCGGTTGTTGTAAACCGGCTGGTAGTGCACCGAGAACTGGCGCGCATGAATAGCGCGGCGGATCTCGTCGCGCCAGGAGATGCGGCGCTGCAGCCAGTTGGCGGTCAGCACCATCAGTAGAATAGAGAGAATTGCCGTCATCGGCAGGAAAATAAAGGTCACCTGCCGCCAGGCGCGCATCAGCTCTGCGCCGGGCGTTTCGATGGTGACGCTGATGGGATAGCGGCTCGACTGCGCCTGATAAATCTGGGCGCTAAACAGGCTGGAGCGGGGCGGGGGTGCCTCTCCCACGGTAATCGGCGCGCCGTTATCGAAACGCATGCTGAGCCGATAGCCGCGCGACTCGCCGATGGCGCTCATAAAGTCCATCAGATACTGGCCGTCGATAATGGCCCAGAACCCCTCGTCATCCGCCAGCTGCCGCACGAAAATCACCGCGGGACGATCCGGCACGCCGGCCGTGCCCGCCAGCGACAGGCTCCACCAGGCTTTGCCGGTTACCGGCGGCGCACGCCGCATCATGTCGGTTAAGGTGCCGGGATTGGTGCCGTAGGCCGAGGAGCAGGTGACTTTCTCTCCTTCCAGCTTGCCGATAGCGCGAAAATAGGCGTTGAGGTTGCCCGCGCGCTGCAGCTCATCTTCAAACTGGCTGCAGGGCCGATAGTGAAAGCGGCGCAGCCAGGTGATCATATCCCAGGCGCTGTCGCTCATTTTTTCCGCCTGCGAAAGCAGCGTATTCGCGGCGCTGATTTGCTGTTGCTCGACGGTGTGGCGCGCGTCAATGGCGGTAAACAGGATGCCGAGCAGCAGGGGCAGCACCCCGGACAAAATAATGATTATTCTGGCGTAGTCGCGTTTTCGTTTTAACGGCGGCACCGCGAATTCCTCTGAATGTGAATGCGTCTGTGAGGAGGTGCAAATTCAGTCAGCGCAGCATAGCACGCCCTCAGGCCGTGCAGGGTAGCGTTTTGCTGAGGCGAGCAGGTGATGCAGATCAAGTATCGACCGCGCTTTGCAATTATTGACTTTGTTTTTCCGCTTTTGGCATTTCCCTGCGGCGAAAACGCTGTGTAACAGTGACGCCACACTGAATAGCATAAAAAAGAGGCGTATATGAGTACCGCAACCCTGGCATCCTCCTCCCTGCAGCAGCGCATCTCCGACGCGGAGTGGCAGGCGCGCGTCAGGCTGGCGCAGGCCTACCATCTGGCGGCGAAGCTGCGCTGGACCGATCATATCTACACCCACTTTTCGCTGCGCGTGCCGGGCGATGCGCCGCACTTCCTGATTAACGCCTACGGCCAGACCTTCGACGAGATCCAGCCGGAAACCCTGGTCAAAATCGATATCGACGGCAATATCATTGACGATCCCACTGGGCTGGGGATCAACCCGGCGGGCTTCGTCATCCACAGCGCCATTCACCGCGCCCGGCCGGACGCGCACGCGGTGATGCATACCCACACGGCGGCGGGCATCGGCGTGTCGGCGCAAAAAAAGGGGCTGCTGATGATTTCACAGCACAGCACGCGCTTTCATAACCGCCTCGCCTATCACGACTATGAGGGCATCGCGCTCGATCTCGACGAACAGCAGCGCATCGTGGCCGATCTCGGCGCGCTTAACGCGCTGATCCTGCGCAATCACGGCCTGCTGACCGCGGGCGGCAGCATTGAAGAGGCGTTTTATAACCTTTACTACCTTGAGCGCGCCTGTCAGGCGCAGCTGGCCGCGCAGTCGGGCGGCGCCGAGCTGATTATTCTGCCGGACGCGGTGGCGGAGAAGGCGGCGCAAGCGTTCGACAACAGCATCCGCACCAGGAAGTATCAGCTGCACTGGGACGCCTATATTCGTCAGCTCAACCGTAACGCGCTGTAAGGAGGCGGGATGAAGAAGCTTAAGGTTTTTGCCGCGGCGCTGCTGCTCAGCGCCAGCGCGATGGCGCAGGCCGCGCCCGATCTCAGCGAAGTCACGCTGGTGCTGGGCGACCAGGCGCGCAACCTGCGCTCGCTGGTAGAGGCGTCCGGCGTGCTGAAGGATGCGCCTTATCACTATCGCTGGGCCAATTTTCAGGGCGCCGCGCCGCTGTTTGAAGCGCAGCGCGCCGGTGCGGTCGATACCTCTTACGCGGGCGATCTGCCGGTGCTGATGGCGGCCTCCGGCGGCGTGCCGCTGAAAATCATCGCCACCAACGTCGGCGACGCCGGATCCAACGGGCTGGTGGTGCCGGCGGATTCGCCGGTGCACAGCGTGAAGGATCTGGCGGGCAAAGAGGTGGTGGTATCGTCGGCGCGCGGCAGCATCTCGCAGCATCTGCTCTATGAAGCGCTGGAGGAGGCGAAGGTGCCACGCGACAGTGTGCCGGTGCGCTTTGTGCTGCCGACCGACGCCAGCGCCGCCTTTAACTCGGGGCAGATTGGCGCCTGGGCGACCTTCGACCCCTATCTCGGCATCGCCGAACAGCACGGCGCGCGGCTGCTGCGCGACGGCAAAGGCTTAACCACCGCGCTGTCGTTCGTCACCGCGACCCAGCAGTCGCTGGCCGATCCCGGCAAGCGCGCGGCGATCGCCGATTTCGCCCAGCGGCTGGCGCAAGCGCGCGCCTGGGCGCTGACTCATCAGGCGGAATATAACCAGGTGTATGCGCAGCTGACGCGTCTGCCGCCCGCCGATGCGCAGAAGATTACCGCGCGCATTTCGCACGGCATCCGCGCCGTGACGGCTGAGGATATCGCAAAGGTGCAGAAGGTGTCGGATCTCTTCAGCGAGCTGAAAATTCTGCCGAATAAGGTGGATGTGGCGGCGATTACCGACCAGAGTCTGTTTCCGCAGTAGCCGGGCACAGCGCTTGCTGTGCCCGGTTTGCCGGGTTAATCGCTGAACAGCGTCTGGCGCAGCGCCAGCTCGACGCCGCGCAGCTCCGCCAGCCCTTTCAAACGGCCAATCGCCGAATAGCCTGGGTTGGTGCGCTTGTGCAGGTCGTCGAGCATCTGGTGGCCGTGATCGGGACGCATCGGGATCGCCGCTTTCTCGCCCGCGCGCCGCCGGCGCTGCTCTTCCGCCAGAATCACCCGGATTACGCCGACCATATCGACATCGCCCGCCAGGTGCGCCGCCTCATGGAAGCTGTTGGGGTTGGCTTCGCGCTGCGTGGCGCGCAGGTGAATAAAGTTGATGCGGTCCGCGAAGCGCGCCGCCATCTGCGTCAGGTTATTGTCGGCGCGCACGCCGTAGGATCCGGTGCAGAAACAGAAGCCGTTGTGCAGGCTATCCACCGTCTCTTTCAGCCACTGCATATCCTCTTCGGTGGAGATAATGCGCGGCAGGCCGAGGATCGGGCGCGGCGGATCGTCCGGGTGCACCGCCAGCTTAATGCCGACCTCTTCGGCAACCGGTACGATGGCGCGCAGAAAGGTCGCCATATGTTCGCGCAGCGTCGCTTTGTCGATGCCGTCATACTGCGCCAGCTGGGCGCGGAACTGATCCAGCGTGTAACCCTCTTCTGCGCCCGGCAGGCCGGCAATAATATTACGCGTTAACAACGCTTTGTCATCGTCACTCATCGCGGCAAAGCAGCGCGCGGCCGCCTCTTGCTCCGCCGCGGAATAATCGTGCTGCGCGCCGGGACGCTGCAAAATATGCAGTTCGAAGGCGGCAAAAGCGTCGGCGTCGAAGCGCAGCGCTTTGGCGCCGTCCGGCAGCGTCCAGGCGAGATCGGTGCGCGTCCAGTCGAGCACCGGCATAAAGTTGTAGCACACGGTCTCTACGCCACAGGCCGCCAGATTGCGAATCGACTGCTGATAACTGGCGATATAGCGCTGATAGTCGCCGCGCTGCGTCTTGATCGCCTCATGCACCGGAATGCTCTCCACCACCGACCAGACCAGATTTTTTTCCGCCAGCAGCGCCTGACGCGCCTTAATCTCTTCCACCGGCCACACCTCGCCGTTGGGAATATGGTGCAACGCGGTCACGATGCCGGTGGCGCCCGCCTGGCGCGCATCGTCTAACGAAACCGGATCGTTGGGGCCATACCAGCGCCATGTCTGTTCCATTTTTACTCCTTAGCCGCAGAATTTGGCCCAGTGGTCAGGCCGCTGGGCCAAGAGTATGCTAGCCTGACGCGAAAGGCCGTGATCGCGATCGCAGCATAGCGAATTATGCGGATCGGAAAGGCGACACGGCCTGTGCTACGCTGCACCGCTGCTGACAGGAGAAAACATATGGCGCTGCCCGTGCTGAAAACGGAACGTCTTTATCGCCAGATCGCCAACGCGATTAGGGAAAGTATTCAACGCGGCGAGTTCGCCCCAGGCGCGGCGCTGCCGCCGGAGCGCGAGCTGGCGAAGCTGCTGGGCGTCAGCCGCTCCTCGGTGCGCGAGGCGCTGATCGCGCTGGAGATGACCGGCTGGGTCGATATCCGCACCGGCAACGGCGTCTTTGTGATGCAGCCGCTGCCGCAGTGCGCCGCGCCCGTGGCGGAGGCGGATTTTGGGCTGGAGGATCTGTTGCAGGCGCGTCTGGCGTTTGAAGGCATGCTGGCAGAGCGCGCCGCGCAGCACGGCACGCCAGCGCAGCGCGACCAGCTGCGCGCGCTGACCGACCGGCTGCTGCGCTACGACGCCAACGACGCGGCCTTTCTCGATCAGGATAAACGCTTTCACCTGCTGATCAGCGAGATGAGCGGCAACGAGGTGCTGCGCGACATGATGGAGTATCTGTGGAACAAGCGCGACAGCGCCCACTTCCGGCGGCTGGAGCGCCACTTCGCCGATAACACCTTTACCGGTGAGATGAACCGCGACCATCAGCAGATTGCCGCCGCCATCTGCGCAGGAGACGCCGCCGCCGCGCGCGCCGCGATGGAGGCCCATCTGACGCAGGTGCAGCAGCGGCTGCTGGGCTAGATTTTCTGGCGTCTGGGCCGGCCTGCGCCGAGCATAATCGCCAGGCGGCTGCCGCCCGGTGTGGTTTCCATCAGGATTTTGGTGATGCTGGTCAGTGGCACCGAGAGCAGCATGCCCACTGGCCCCAGCAGCCAGCCCCAGAAGATCAGCGACAGAAACACCACCAGCGTCGACAGCCCTAAGCCGCGCCCCATCACGCGCGGCTCCAGCATATTGCCGAACACCATATGAATGGCGATAAACAGCGCCGCCACCAGCATCGCGTCATAGGGGGTGTTAAGCAGCAGCGCCTGCAGCACCGGCGGAATGCCGGCGATAATTGGACCGATATTGGGAATGTAGTTGAGCATAAACGCCACCACGCCCCACAGCAGCGCGAACTTAATGTCGAGCAGAAACAGCGAGCCCCAGACCGCCACGCCGGTGATCAGGCTAATCAGGGTCTTCAACGCCAGATAGTGCGTCACGCCTTTCAGCGCCCGGTGCAGCCCGGCGATGCGGATCTGCGGGTTGGTCAGGGCGTTGCGCATTTTGTAGGGCAGGTGGTGCACTTCAAACAGCATAAACACCACCGTCAGGATCAGCAGCACGAAATTGCTCATCATGCCGGAGAACTGCGTCAGCGCCACGGTGGCAAACGACATCAGCATATTGGGATCGAAGCGCTGCACCAGCGTCGTCGTGGAAACGTGAATGCCGATGCCCGACGCCAGGTGCTGCACCACGGCCATCTTGCGTTCCATTGTGGCGCGCAGCTGCGGGTAGAGATCGGAGAATTCGCTTACCGAACTGGCCAGCACCGCCACCAGCAGCAAAATCACGATAAATATCACCGTAATCACCACGGTAATCGCCAGCCCGCGCCGCCAGCCGCGCCGCATCAGAAAGGTGATGATCGGGTTAAGCACGATGGCAAAAAAGGCCGCCAGTAAGAAGGGCACCATAATATCGGACGCGGCGCGGATGCCGGCGAGAATAATCACCAGCATCGCCAGCTTTATCAGAATGCTCTGTCCTATTTTTTCCTGCTGTAGTTCGCTCATTCCCTCTCCAGAAAAGCCAGACCGCAGAGAGTAGTGTAGCTGATGGGGAATTAAACGTCTGATATGCCTGTAAAAGCGTAACGATATTCAGAAAAGTTAACCCCGGCCGCTCCGACAGATGCGCCCGCAGTGAAAAAGCGTATAGTGAGGCTTCCTGCATATAAAAACTCAGTCAACCACGAGCGCAATTTGTCATGGCAGATCAACCCGCAGCGCCACCTGTTCCTAAGGGCGTCGGATTAACGCTTCTGATTATCTCTATCGTGATCTACAACTTCGCCAGCTACCTCACCATCGGCCTGCAGCTGGCGGTGCTGCCCGGCATGGTGCATGACCAGCTGGGCTACAGCGCCTTCTGGGCGGGCGTGGTGATCAGCCTGCAGTATCTGGCAACGCTGCTGAGCCGACCGCACGCCGGACGCTACGCCGATATCTGGGGGCCGAAGCGCGTGGTGGTGCTCGGGCTGGCGGGCGTGCTGCTGAGCGGGCTCTGCTATCTGCTGGCGGCCTGGCTGGCGGCCTCGCCGCTCACCAGCCTGGCGCTGCTCTGCGTCGGGCGCGTTATTCTCGGCATCGGCCAGAGTTTTACCGGCACCGGCACCTCGCTGTGGGGCGTGGCGCGCGTCGGATCGCTGCATATCGGCCGCGTCATCTCGTGGAACGGCATCTGCACCTACGGCGCGATGGCGCTGGGCGCGCCGCTCGGGGTGATCGTCTACCGCCAGGGCGGCCTGCTGCTGCTCTCGCTGGTGATTATCGCCATCTGCGCGCTGGCGATGGCGCTGGCGCTGCCGCGTCCGGCGGTTAAGGGCAGCCGCGCGCGGCCGCTGCCGTTTCGCGACGTGCTCGGCAAGATCTACGGCTTTGGCCTGATTCTGGCAATGGGATCGGCGGGGTTCGGCGTCATCGCCACCTTTATTACCCTGTTTTATCAGGCGAAAGGCTGGGACGGCGCCGCCTTCGCGCTGACGCTGTTCAGCGCCGCCTTTGTCGGCACCCGCCTGCTGTTTCCCAACGCCATTAACCGCTTCGGCGGGCTGCGCGTCGCCAGCGCCTGTCTGGCGGTAGAGGCGATCGGTTTGTTTCTGGTGGCGGGCGCGTTTGAACCCTGGATGGCGAAAACCGGCGCGCTGCTGACCGGCGCGGGCTTCTCGCTGGTTTTCCCGGCGCTGGGCGTGGTGGCGGTGAAAGCGGTGCCGCAGGCGAATCAGGGCAGCGCGCTGGCGACCTATACCGCCTTTATGGATCTCGCGCTGGGGATCACCGGTCCGGTTGCGGGGTTTATCATGAGCTTCGCCGGCGTACCGCTGGTCTATCTGCTGACGGCGCTGCTGGTCTGTCTGGGACTGTTCTGCACGCTGCGGCTGGCGCGGCGCTGGCCAGAAGCGTCGGCAGAAGCGAAAGAGAGCTAAAAAAGCGGCCTCCGACCGAGGCCAAAAAACGTGTCGCAAGACACAGATAAGGGTAGGGCGACGCGGCGAGCAAATGGCCCGCCGCGCAGATGTCAGGCCTGCAGCAGGTCGATACTGTGGCGGATCTGGCGCTCGATCTCCGCCGGGGTCCAGCTGTTCAGCTCCGAAGAGAAAGGCTCAAAGGCGTAGACGCCTTTGTAGCCGAGCATCTCCAGCCGCTTCACCTGCGCCACGCTGTTGAGCACGTCCCGGTCGCTCAGCATAATGCGCTCTTCATCGGTGAGTTCGGCGGTGGCGCGCCGGTCTTCCACGCCGGAAAGATGCACCAGGCCAATCATCTCAACGTCAATCTCCGCCGGAAACTCCTGCTCGGCGTTTTCATACAGATGATGATGGAAGGTGTCGATCACCAGCTTAAAGGGCGCCTGTGCGTCGCGGATCAGCTGCTGCGCCTGCACCGCCGAACGCAGCGAGCTGACCGGGAAGCCCAGCGGCTCCACCAGCCCCTGCACGCCATGCTGCGCAAAGCGCGGCGCCAGCGCGGCGAGCGCCGCCAGCGTTTTTTCCGGCGCGATATCGACCCCTTCATTTAATGGACACATCACCAGCGCCTGCGCGCCGATGGCCTGCGCGTCCTGCAGCAGGGCATCAGTTTTCGCCAGCAGCGCCTCATCCACGCGGTTAAACGGATAGAGCGCGTTGATGGTGACCACCTCGATCTCATATTTCGCGATCAGGGCGCGCGTCTCTTCATAGGTCAGATCATCGCACACCTTGCCGCTCGGCATGTCGTTGCGCAGCTCGACTTTGCGCAGGCCCAGCCGGTGAACCAGCTGGAAAAACGCCTCTAAAGAGAGCGTCGGCGCGATTTTACGGTTAATGCAAAAGCGGGTTGGATCGATGGCCATGCTGCGGCTCCTGTAACGTGCAAGAGGAAGAGAGAGTAAGATGGAGCTAAAGAAAACATTTATTTCATAAATAGTGAAATATGGAATTTAAAGGTTGAGATCTGCCTCTCAATAATTTCATTTTTCACACCGACAGCGCCTCGCTCAGCGCGTTTCTGTGGCGAGAAAGCAGCTGCAACACGCTGTGAAAGAGGGGTGCTGCCGCCAGTCAGCGCGCGGTTTTTCACCTGAGCGAGAAAAATGCGATCCACGCCGCTAAAAGGGAATTTTTCAAAAACTTTTATTTGAAAAATTTATTTCACTGTAATAGCTTCATAGCACGCTTTTGGTTTTGCCTGGTCAGACGGCGTGGCGTCACGCTTAGGCTCTGCAGGGAACTCACACATCTTAAGAGGCTATAAAATGAACATCACAGGAAACTTCATTGGCGGTCAGATCACTCACAGCGCCAGCAACGAAACCATCCCTGTTTATGACCCGGCAACCGGCAAAGTGGTGCGCGAGCTGACGCAGAGCACCGGCGCGGAAGTGGCGGAAGCGATCAAGGTGGCGCATGAGGCATTTCCTGCCTGGTCGAAAACTTCGCCGCTGCGCCGCGCCCGCGTCCTGTTTAACTTCAAGGCGCTGATGGAGCAGCATCGCGACGAGCTGGCCGAGCTGATTGTGTCCGAGCACGGCAAGGTGTGGTCGGACGCGCAGGGCGAGCTGACGCGCGGGCTGGAAGTGGTGGAGTTCGCCTGCGGCATTCCGCACCTGATCAAAGGCGAATACTCGGCCAACGTCGGCACCGGCGTCGACAGCTACTCGCTGATGCAGCCGGTCGGCGTGGTGGCGGGCATTACGCCGTTTAACTTTCCGGCGATGGTGCCGCTGTGGATGTTCCCTATCGCGCTCGCCTGCGGCAACACCTTCGTGCTGAAGCCGCCCGCGCTCGATCCTTCGGCGGCGGTGCGCATGGCGGAGCTGCTGAAAGAGGCGGGCCTGCCGGACGGCGTGTTTAACGTGGTGCACTCCTCTAACGAAGACGCCGAGCAGCTCTATAAAGATCCGCGCATCGCCGCGGTGAGCTTCGTCGGCTCTTCCGGCGTCGCCGAACATATCTACAAAACCGCCAGCGCCCACGGCAAACGGGTGCAGGCGTTTGGCGCGGCGAAAAACCACGCCATCGTGATGCCGGACGCCGATCTCGACGCCACGGTCAACGCCATTATGGGCGGCGCCTTCGGCTCTGCTGGCGAGCGCTGCATGGCGCTGCCGGTGGTGGTGGCGGTCGGCGACGACACCGCCGACAAGCTGATTGCCCGTCTGACACCGTTAATCAACGCGCTGCGCGTTGGCCCCGGTATCAATAAAGGCGCGGAAGAGAATGAGATGGGCCCGGTGGTCTCCGCCGCGCATCAGAAAAAGGTGCTGGGCTATATCGACAAGGGCGAGCAGGAGGGCGCGAAGCTGGTGGTCGACGGCCGCAACTTCCAGGTGCCGGGTCATGCAGAAGGTTACTACGTCGGCGGCACGCTGTTCGACAACGTGACGCCGGAGATGACCATCTGGCGTGAAGAGATCTTCGGACCGGTGCTGAGCATTATGCGCGCCCCGGACTACGCCAGCGCGCTCCAGCTGGTGAATAGCCATGAGTTCGGCAACGGCAGCGCCATTTTCACCAGCAACGGCAATACCGCGCGCGAGTTCGTGCAGGATGTGGAAGCGGGCATGGTCGGCGTCAACGTGCCGGTGCCGGTGCCGATGGCGTTCCACAGCTTCGGCGGCTGGAAGCGCTCGGTGTTTGGCGCGCTCAACGTGCACGGCCCGGACGGCGTTCGCTTCTATACCCGCATGAAAACCGCCACGGCGCGCTGGCCGAGCGGCCAGCAGACGGTATCAGAATTCAGCATGCCGACCCTGAGCTAAGGGCGCGCGCGAGTGATAACAGCTACAGGCCAGCGGCGACGCGCCTGTAGCCTTTTATTTTCAGGCTAAAAGGAGAGTGGGGATGTCTTTTCTTGCAAAAGCGCAGCAGCCGGACGCCAGCGGCCGTATCCAGCACGTTACGCCGGAAAGCGCGGGCTGGCGCTATGTCGGCTTTGACGCCTATCTGCTGAAAAAGGGTGACACCCTGCGGCTAAGCAGCGGCAATAAAGAGCTATGCCTGGTGCTGGTCGCGGGTCTGGCCTCGGTGAAAACGCGCCACGCGGAATTTCCCGGTATCGGTAAGCGCATGTCGCCGTTTGAGCGCGTGCCGCCTTACTCCGTCTATGTGCCGCACGATGACG
>Ga0153918_1000891_pt1 | contig 12848 bp, 9 predicted proteins | sample TSFL002MetaG_FD_104687 | JGI IMG/M metagenome (GOLD analysis project Ga0153918, IMG submission 104687) | Attine ant fungus gardens microbial communities from Florida, USA - TSFL002 MetaG | ecosystem: Host-associated > Fungi > Mycelium > Unclassified | place: USA: Florida, Paynes Creek Historic... | reverse complement strand
TGACACCCGTTATTACAGGAACCCTCATGTCCGATCCGAAACCCCTTTTGTTCGCGCTCTACGAGCAGGCCAGTGTTGGCTGTGGTGGTGCACCGAGCCTGTGGACGCATCCGGCTGATGAGCGTCTGGCCGCCAACACGTTCCAGTTCTGGGCAAACCAGGCGCGCATCGCCGATCAGGCCAACCTCGACATGCTGTTCTTCGCCGATGTGCTGGGCTTCTACGATGTGTTCGGCGGCAACGCTGAAGCCGCCGTGAAGTGGGCAGTGGAGGCGCCTGCCAACGACCCGCTGATGATCATTCCGGGCCTGGCTGCGATCACCCGCAACCTGGCGTTCGGCGCTACCGTATCGACCACCTACGAACACCCGTTCAGCCACGCCCGACGCTTCAGTACGCTCGACCACATGAGCAATGGCCGGATCGGCTGGAACATCGTCACCTCCTATCTTTCCAGCGCAGCGCGCAACTTTGGCCTGGAACAGATGATCAAGCATGACGACCGCTATGAACGGGCCGAAGAGTTCATGGACGTGGTCTACAAGCTTTGGGAAGGCAGCTGGGCGGACGACGCCGTGGTGGCAGACAAAGCGCGGCAGGTGTATGCCCGGGGTGACGGGGTGAAACCGATCAACCACAGGGGCGAACGTTATCGTGTGGCCGGGCCCCACCTTGCCGCCCCTTCGCCACAACGAACACCGCTGCTGATACAGGCTGGCTGGTCCGGCAGGGGACGTGAATTCGCGGCCAAGCATGCCGAACTGATCTTCATCGCCAAGTCGAACCCTCACGAAATCCGCCAGGGCCTGGAGGAAATCTGGCGCATGGCCGAAGCACGTGGGCGTGCGCGGGCTGATGTGCAATCGCTGACCGTGCTGCGGATCGTCACGGCAAAAACCGAGATCGAGGCGCAGCGCAAGTACGAGGCGTTGCAAAGCCACTATCACCTGGAGGCGCAACTGGTCAGCTATGCCGGCGATACCGGTATCGACCTGAGCCTCTATGCCGACAGCGATGCCTTGGCGACCCATACCGAAGGCCTCACTTCCTACATGATGCGCCCCGATGGCAGCGGCAAGCCGTTGACGGCAGGTGATGTCCGCCAGCGCTTCGCCAACGTCACCCGGGGCACGGACCTGATCCTGGTGGGTACGCCGGAGCAGGTGGCCGATCGCATTGAAGAGCATGCGCGCATTTCCGGGACCAGTGGCTACATGCTCAACCCGCTGACCAGCCCAGGTACGCTGGAGGATTTCGTCGAATGGGTGGTGCCCGAGCTACAGAAGCGAGGGCTTTACCGTACCCAGCCGCAAAGCGGGACGTTGCGTTCCCGGTTGAGAGGCGACGGAGCCAGCCGTTTGCCCGCCACCGCGTATGGCGCGTCGTTCCGCCAGGCAAACGCTGACTGAGGCTTCACCCTGCGCGGGGTTCGGGCACGAATGAACAAGGTGGGTATTCCCTCGCGCAAGCAGCATGGCAGATTGAGACTATAGTAACGTCTTAAAAGCCGGGTCAGTGGGTGCCATGTCTACGATCGATCTGTCGTCCTCGCAAAGTCTTCGCAAACGCGTGTTGTTGGCTGGGGCGCTGAATATCGGCTCCATCGTGGCCTCCCAGGTCATACGCCTGGGCGGCAACCTGATCATCACCCGCTTGCTGTTGCCAGAGATGTTCGGCCTCATGGCCATAGCCACCACGGTATCGGTGTTGCTGCTGTTGCTGTCCGATGTCGGCCTGCGGCAGAACATCATCCAGAGCCCCCGCGGCGACGAGCCGCTGTTCCTCAACACGATCTGGTCGTTGCAGATCATTCGCGGCCTTGGGCTGTTCGTGGTGATGCAACTGGTGGCGTTGGCCTCCTGGGTGTCCCAGCACTTCGCAATGTGGCCGGCGCATTCCACCTACGCCGCTCCGGAGTTGCCTGCGGTGCTGGCCGTTACGGGCTTTTTCGCGATCATCTTTGCCTTCCAGTCGACCAAGATCGATGTGGCCATCCGCACCTTCCAGCAGAAGAAGGTGGTGCTGGTCGAGCTGGTGTCGCAGATCGCCGGCCTGGTGGTGATGCTGGTGATCGGCTACCTCACGCGTTCCATCTGGGCGCTGGTGGCGGCGGGTCTGGTCTCGACCCTGGTCACCACGGTGCTCAGCCACCTGATCTTCCCGGGGCATAAAGACCGCCCGCAGTGGGACCCGGCGGCGCTGCGCGAGATCGTCAACTATGGCCGCTGGGTGTTCCTGTCGTCTGCGGTTGGCGTGCTGGCCATGCAGGGGGACCGGATCTGGTTCGGCGGCAGCATGACGGTGGCCCAGCTTGGGGTGTATTCGATTGCCGTGGGCATTCTGGCGGCTTTCCAGCTCAGCCTGCAGCGGCTGGCCGGGGCAGTGGCCTTGCCGGCCTTCAGCGAGGCGGCCAGGACCGGTGACATGGACCGCCTGCGCCACCTGTATTTCCGTTTCAGGCTGATCTTCGATGTGCTGACCCTGTTCACCTGCGGCTTCCTGTTCACCGCCAGCCCGCTGATCATCCACTGGCTTTATGACGCCCGGTATCAGGAGGCCGGGCAGATGATGGCGATTCTGTCGTTGTCGCTGTTCACCTTGCGCTATGGCCTGACGCAACAGATATGGATGGCCCTCGGGCTGACCAAGTACATGGCCGTGGACAACATCATTCGGGTGGTAGCGCTGTTCACTCTGATGCCGTTGCTGCTGGCCATCGGCGGGGTGACCTATGCGCTGTGGGGCGTGGCCTTGCATACCTTCTTCACGCTGTTCCTGATCTTCAAGGTCAGCCACCAGCTGGGCATGCTGAGCATCAAGCGGGAGCTGGTGGTGCTGCCAGTCATGGTGTTTGGCGCCCTGTGTGGCCAGTTCATCAGCCATCTGTTCGCCTTCTGATCGGCTGCGCCAAGGACCTGAACGATGAATGTGATCGACTTCTTTGATCGGACCCGAATCATCAACATCCCGTCCAGAACGGACCGCCGCGAAGAAACCGAGGCCGAATTCGCCCGCAACGGCTTCCACATCGATGACGAAAAGATCGGCTTTTTCCCTGCTGTGACGCCCACCGACCAACAGGGCTTCCCCAGCATCGGCGCCCGGGGCTGCTTCATGAGCCATCTGCAGATACTGGAAGAAGCCGTGCGCCTGAATGTCGGCAACATCCTCATCATGGAAGACGACATCCAGTTTTCCCGGCGCATAGGCCCGTTTGGCAAAAAGGCCATCGAATCCCTGCAAGGCATGGAATGGGACATCGCCTACCTCGGCCATTCCTGCGAGGGCAATTCCGATAACCCTGGCTGGGCACCGGTTGATCGTCCCATTCACCTGTCGCACTTCTATGCGGTGAACGGCAAGAGCGTGGGCAAGCTGCGTGACTTTCTTGCGCAGATCCTGCAGCGCCCGCCCGGGCACCCGGACGGTGGGCCGATGCACTATGACGCGGCCCTCAATACGCTGATCCACACCGACAAGAACATCCAGGCCTACTACTTCACCTGGAACCTGGGCTACCAGAGGCCTTCGCGCACCGACCTGCATGCCCTGTCGGTATTTGACCGGCTGGCGCTGCTGCGGCCGCTGATGGCCCTCTACCGGCGCTTGAAGGCAGAAAAACTCAGGCGAACCCGCTAGCCGGCGTCACCTGCCTGTCATGCGAAGTTGATAGTGTGCGGGTCCCTTTTGGTGGCACAAGGTGTGCGACACGGTGTATCCCGGCACGACCCGCAAGCAGTTCATGCTCCGCTCAAGCGACATGCGCAGCGACGAATTCGCCGCCTTGTTCACCCAGCTTTACGGCAACCTGTATGCCGACATGCCGCCGCTGGGCGATGGCATTGCCATCGGTGGCGTCTATGGCCGCTTCGACGGCATGAGCGTGCGACGCATGCATTACCAGGGCGATTTCACCCTCGTCCTGCCAGCGCCGCAGGACGAAATCACCTTTGTGCTGCCCACGGCGGGCAAGATCATCTTCGACCACCGCGGCGAGTCGATCGGCGGTGCTCAGGTCGGCCTGGCGGTGGACAAGCTCGACATCCGCTCGGTGCGCATTACCGACGGGCATGCTCAGTGCGGCATGTCGATCCGCCGTGGCGCGTTCGCCGAACGGCTGTCGACCCTGCTCGAACAACCCTTGCCTGCGCCGATCCGCTTTGCGCCACAGGTTGACCTGGGCAACTGCGCACTGCCTGGCATCCGGGCCTTGCTCGAGCTGGCAACCGGAACCGAGTTCGATCAACTGATCGGCACGGGCCTGCTGATGCCTGTGCGCTTGCAGGAGATGCTGGTCGACGCGCTGCTGGAAACCTGGCCACACAACTACAGCGAGGCGTTGCGCAGCCCGGTGCCGGCCATTGCGCCGCGGCATGTGAAACTGGCCATGGCCTACCTGCGCGAACACCCGGCCAGGCAGGTCAGTGGTAGCGAGCTGGCGGGGGTGGCCAATGTCAGCCTGCGTGCGTTGCAGGAAGGCTTCCGGCGTTTTGCCGGCACCTCGATCGTCGGCTATCAGCGGCAGGTGCGGCTGGAGCAGGCGCGAGCGGTGCTGGCGCGCGGGGAGGGCGGGTCGGTGGCGGAGGTTGCCTTGCGCCATGGTTTCAGCAATGCCGGGCGGTTTGCCCAGTACTTCAAGCTCGCCTTCGGGATCAACCCCGCCGATTTACGGCGGCGATAGTCGGGGCCGCCTAGCGGCCCCGTGGTCTTCAGAACGCGTAGCTGGCCTTGAGGCTGCTACTGACCCCATGGCTGTCACCCCCACCCATGGCCGCTACCTCGGCCCCGACACTCAGCGCCCCAAGGTTGGCCATCAGGTTGACGCCGCCGGTGAACTGGTCGCGATTATCGAAGGCCGCCTGCTGCGCGATATCAAGCCCCAGCAAATGGCCTTCGCTGTCGACCTGGTGGTCGCCAAGCACATGCTCGTAACCCACCTCGACGCCTGGCACCAGCTGCCAGCTGCCCATGGCGACTGGCGCGAACGAGGCCTTGAGGTTGGCCACGGCGGCGCGTCGGGTTTGTTTCAGGTCATCGACCTGCAGGGCCAGTTCGCTGCCTTTTTCGGTGAAACCCGCCACGTCAACGCGGCTGACCCGCAGCCCCAGGCTCGGCTCCAGCACCAGGGCGGCGGTGGGCAGGCGATAGCCCAGTGCCAGGCTGCCGCCAGCCAGTGTGCCATGGCTGTCGCCCTTGGCCGTGCCCAGGCCGCCACCAAGTTCACGCTTGCTGGAATAATCGAGCCAGCCGGCGCTGGCATCGGCGTCGATGAACAGGCCATGTTCCAGGCCGTTGGGCGCAAAGCGCGCCCCCAGGCTGAGGAAGGTCAGGTCGGTGTCCGCCTCACCACCGGCCCCGCCGACATTGCCATTGCTGTATCCGAAACCGGCATGGGCGCTGAGCTGCCCGGAGAAGCGCTGGGTCAGCCCGACCATCAGCCCCTGGCTGTGCTCGTTGCTGCTGGCTGCGCGGGAGGAACCGTCGGTGCCCAGGTAGCCGGCCAGCGCGGTGCTCCACAGGCGCGACTGGCCGACCTTGAGGGCGCTGCCATCGGTAAACGGCGCGGCCGCACGGTCGATCATCGTCCCCTGGCGCAGCAGGAAGCTGGCGGCGTCGGCATGCACCTGGCCCCCCACGGTCGACTCGACGCCCCCCAGCGTGCCGGCGTCGATGGCCGACTGCAGGTAGTAGTTGTAGGCGCTGTAGGTGCCCGACAACGGGGTGTCCTGCAGCTGCCGCAGCAGCTGTGCACCGGCAGCGGCGTTGCCCAGCAGGCCGGCTTCGCCTGGCAGCGTGCCGTAGCGCACCATCTTGCCGCGCAGCACGTAGAGGGTTTCTTGCGACAGCCCAAGGCCTGCCTTGAGGTAATTGTCCATGGTCCCGTACTCGGCGGTGACCTCATCCAGCCCAGCCTGCAGATAACTGGCTTCGACGCCGAGCAGCGGCGCGTAGATGGCGGCCATGCTCGCCGGCATGGCGGCCAGCGTCGCCGCCACGCGCGTGGCGGTGTAGTCGTTGGTGGCCAGGTAGTTGTTCATGATGGTCCCCTCGTCGACCCCGGCAATGCTCAGCAACACGGCCGCGGTCCAGCCGGTGCGGTCCTTGCCGGCGGTGCAGTGGAACAGCGCGGCACCGTCGGCGTTGGCCAGTTCGTTGAACAGTACGCTGAACTGCCCGCGCATGCCGGCATCGCTGACGAAGGCGCGGTTGGTGTCCTGCATCATCGCCCGCGCCTGGGCTGCGCTGGTGAACGAGATGTTGGTGATGTTCGAGCCCGAGGTGGTGCTGCCGATTATGTCGATGTTGGTGTAGCTGGCACCTGCTGGCAGGGTGTCGGGCGTGCTGGCGATTTCGCTGGGAGTGCGCAGGTCGTAGACATTGCTGATGCCCAGGCCGTTGAGGATTGCGAGGTCGGCCGCCGTCGGGGTAAGAGCGTTGGAGCGGTAGAACACCCCGCTACGCATGACGCCATCATGGCGGGTGGTATAGGCGCTGGTGGTGCCGGCGATATCGCGGAAATTGTCGATGCCGGCCAGGCGCGGCGTGTCGAGTGAGTCGGCGGCATGGGCAGCGGAAACGGCCAGGGTGAGCAGGGACACGGAGCAGAACAGACGTTGCAACACGGCAGTAGCCTCGATCAGGTGCGTTGGGCTGGCTACTGTCGGCGGGCAACATGAAACTGAATGTTACAAGTAGCCGCGCAGCGTAAATGGCTGCGCGTTCTGTCCGTTGTGTGCGTTTTTTGGCTACGCCGCCCCCAAGATGCCGGTGCATACCTCGTGACTCTCCAGGATCCGCGCGTAATCCAGTGCCAGGTTGCTCAACGACAATGCGTGCACATCCTCGGCAGGCCAGAGCCGGCCTTGCCAGTCTTGCTGATCGAAGGTGAAGCAGGCGTCTGCCACGACCACGACATCGAAACCGAGGTTGCCTGCCGAGCGCGCCGTGGACTCCACCGAGTTGTTGGTGATCACGCCGGCAATCACCAGTTCGCCGATACCGCGAACGTGCAGCCAGCGCTCCAGGCCCGAGTTGGCGAAGGCGTCCGGTACATGTTTGTCGAACACCGTTTCGCTGGCCAGTGGTGTAAACGCCGGCTGGAACTCACAGCCCGCCTGGCCTGGCCAGAATACCGAGTCGGGTGAGCGGGACACATGCCGCACATGCACGATGGGCCGCCCGCCCAGGCGCCAGGCCGCGAGCAGTTCGCCCATGCGCAATTCGGCCTCGGGGTTGTTGCGCCGGCCCAGGCGTGGGTGATGGATACCGACCTGCAGGTCGATCAGCAACAATGCGGCATTGGCGGCGATGGCAGTCATGCGGGGCTCCTTGTCTGCAAGCTTCTGACCCTAGCACAGGCGACAAGCTGAGGGGCGAGCGGGTCATCTGATCCGCTTTTTTTCCTCGAACCTGAATCTGTAACCGTATCAGCCTGCGGCGCACAATGCTGTTCGTCCCTGCTATCACATTGAAGAGGTTCCGATGGGCAAGCTCGCGCTGTTTCTGGGTGGCTTTCTGCTGTTGACCGTTCTGATCGGCTTGCTGGGCACCATTCCGCCAAGCTGATTTTTCTCAACCCTTCCGGCCCGTCTGCCTCGTTGGATGGGCCAGACCGCTGCCAGATCCTGGCCATCCTCCCCCCGGCTGTACCGCTGGACGTTGTCTCGGCGATCACTGTGCGATAAGTCCTTAATTGTCCGGGGAAATCTGTCCACAAAAAACGTGGGTAGGTCTGTGGATAAAGTTCTGCAAGCCAGGTAATTTGCGGGCTCTGTTAAATTGAGCAGAAATTGAGCAGCGTCTACCTGGCGCGTTCAGAGGCGGCTGAGCCAGCCTGGCGCAAGGCCAGCAGCAACTCACGCACCCGCGCAGGCAGCTCGCCAGAGGGGTACACCGCGTGCATCTGCGGGTCCTGGCCGGTGCTTGAGGTCAGCCGGTAATCCGCGCATACCCGCACCAGGCGTCCCGCCTTCACCTGTGCTTCTGCCACCCAGTCTGCCAGGCGGGCGATGCCGGCCCCGGCCAAGGTGCTGTGGTACACCGCGTCGCCAGAGCCCAGGCGCAAGCGCGGATGAGGGCGCAGGCTGGTGATCTGGCCGTCACGGCAGAAATGCCAGGCTTTGAGGATGCGCGGCGCGGTGTGCAGGATCAGGGCATGCTTGTCCAGCTGCTCGGGCCGTTCCGGCAAGCCGGCGCGGGCAACGTAGGCCGGGCTGGCATACAGGTGGCGGTGATAGCGCCACAGTGGGTAGCCAATCAGTTCGCTCGACTGCGCAAAGGCGCCGCGGACCACGAAATCGAACTTGCCGTGCAACGGGTCGAAGGCCGCATCGCCGTATTGCACGTCGAGGGTCACTTGCGGATGGCGCTGGCTGAAACTGGCCAGCACACCAGGCAATACGTGCTCACCGAGCAGTTGCGGCGCGGCAAAACGCACCCAGCCTTGCGCAGTACCCGTGAGCGCAGCCAGTTCATCGGCCGCGTCGCGTTGCACATCCAGCAAGCGTTCGGCATGGGGCAGCAGGCGTTCACCGGCTTCGGTGAGCGTAACCGCGTTGGCGTTCCGGTTGAGCAGCTTGCACCCGCTGTTGTCTTCCAGGGTTTGCACCGCGCGGGTTACCGCGCTGGGCGAACGGCCCAGTGCACGTGCGGCGGCGACGAAGCTGCGCTTGTGCGCAACACTGACGAACGCCTGGACTTCGCGCAGCATGTTCAACGCCATGGAGTGCTCCTGAATGCAGTTTTCGCAATGCGGCATTTCAACACAAGCGCGCTGGATTGATTAGCCTTGCGGTCTGTTTTCACTGCCAGGACCGCACCATGATGGATATCGCCGTACTTTCCCTGTTCGCCTTCGCTGCCGGCCTGATCGATGCCGCCGTCGGTGGCGGCGGGCTGATTCAGATCCCGGCGCTGTTCAACGTGCTGCCCACGGCGCAGCCGGCGGCGCTGCTGGGCAGCAACAAGCTGGCCTCGGTGTGCGGCACGGCCTTTGCGGCTCGTTCATTCATTCGCAAGGTGACCCTCGACTGGGGGTTGATCGTGCCGGCGGCGCTCAGTGCCTTTGTGATGTCGTTTGCCGGAGCGGCCACGGTTTCGCGGGTACCGCCGAGCGTGATGCGCCCGGCGGTGCTGGTGCTGATCGTGCTGATGGCGATCTACACCTTTTGCAAGAAGGACTTTGGCACCTTGCACAAGCCGGCCAGGATCGGCCGCCGGGAGCAGTGCCTGGCGGTGCTGATCGGCGGTGCGATCGGCTTCTATGACGGCTTGTTCGGCCCGGGCACCGGCAGCTTCCTGATCTTCCTGTTCATCCGCTTCTTTGCCCTCGACTTCCTGCATGCCTCGGCATCGGCGAAAGTCGTCAACATCGCCACCAACCTGGCAGCGCTGGTGTTTTTCGTGCCGTCGGGCAATGTGCTTTACGCCATCGCCCTGCCGATGGCTGCGTGCAATATCTTCGGTGCCCTGACCGGGACCTGGCTGGCGGTGCGCAAGGGCGCGGGCTTTGTGCGCGGGCTGTTCCTGATCCTGCTGTGCGTACTGATCGCCAAGCTGTCCTGGGACCTGCTGGGCTGACTCAGATGACCTGGCGCTGCACCTCGGCCTGCTCGACGCGATTGCGGCCATGCGCCTTGGCCCGGTACAGCGCCTGATCGGCGCGCGCCAGCAGGTCGTCCAGGCTCGGCGCGCTTTCGTCCTCGGCGCAGCCAGCCAGGCCAATGCTGACGGTGATCTGCAGGCGCGTATCGCCCTGGGCCGCATGCAGGTCCTGCACGGCGCGGCGCAGACGTTCGGCGGTGAACGTGGCCTGTTCCGGTGGCAGCCCCGGCAGCACCACCACGAACTCTTCACCGCCCAGGCGAGCCAGCAGCGCTTGGTCGTGCAACTGCTCCTGCAGGGTACTGGCGAACTGGCGCAGGACCTGGTCGCCGACTGCATGACCATGGCAATCGTTGATCGATTTGAAATGGTCGATGTCGAGCATCATCAAGGTCAGCGGCAGCCCATGCTGCTGACGGCTGTCGAGCAGGGCATTGGCGCGCCGGGTAAAGGCGCTGCGGCTGAGCAGGCCGGTGAGATGGTCGATGGTGGCCTGGTGCGCCAGGCGCGCCAGCAGGCTGCGATTGGCCTGGCTGACGCAGGCGACGACCAGTGGGCCGAGGACCAGCATGGCAATCCCCAGGCGCGCCGACATCAGCGTGGTGACCCCAGGCTCGCTCTGCGGCACGCTGAAGTGCATGAGGTTCTGCGCCACCGCCACGATCAGTGTGCTGCCTGCGGTAAGCGCCAGCAACGAAACCAGAAAAGGCGAGTACGTCCAGGCACACCACAGCAGCGCGGCAATCGGAAAGGCAATGGCGCCAGGGCCGCCGAAGGCGATGCTCAAGGCCAGTGAGGCCAGCAGCACCAACAAGGGCGCCAGGCGGATGGCCTGGGCGCCGCTGCGCATCAGTACACGGGTCGATGGGGCGGTGAGTAGCACCGGCAGCACCAGCACACTGGTCGAGAACTGTTCGCTGAACCAGGCCAGCCAGGTGGCCTGCAGCGACTTTTCGAACCACGGTGTAGCCAACACGCAGGCCATGCTGGCCGCCACCACGGCACCCGCTGCGCAGGCTCCGAACACACTGAGCACGCCATGCGGGGTACGCATCCGCTTATGCAGGCGGGGCAAGCGCGAAAGCAACCACCACACCGTCACCACCACGCCGAGGTTGCACAGGTTGAACCACAGGGCAGGAGCCCAGGCGCTGCCACATGCCAGGTCGGCGGCGACCATGGCCAGCCACACCAGGCCAAAGCCCACCCAGCTGGCCTGGCGCGGGTAACGCAAGAGCACCCCGGCCAGCACCGCATTGACCGGCCAGAACAGCGATAGCGATTCGATCGGCCGGGCCAGGATCCCGCCGAGGGTAAGGGCGAAGGTCAGGGCGAACAGGGCAAGGTAGGGTAACAAGCGCGATTGTGCTGGAAAAACCATAGGCTCGACCGACAAGCGGAAACGAAATCCAGGACAACGGCTGTAAGCACCTGGGGCATTGGCGTGTCAGTGTGTTGGTACCGGGCGGTTGATGTCAATCTGCCGTGTTCGTGCAAGATGATGTCAAATAGCCTCCAATCCGCGCCATATTGCCTAAAGACCGAAGAACCAGGGCACCATCAGCACCGTGACCAGCATCACCAGTACGGTGAAAGGCACACCGATCTTGACGAAGTCGGCAAAGCGGTACTGACCCGGGCCGAGCACCAGGGTGTTGACGGGTGAAGACACCGGCGTCATGAATGCTGCCGATGCTGCCAGGGCGACGGTCATGGCGAACGGGTAGGGCGACAGGCCCAGCTGCGTGGCTGTGCTGATCGCCACCGGGGCCATCAGCACGGCGGTGGCGGTGTTGGAGATGAACAGGCCGATAATGGCCGTGACCATGAACAGGCAGGCCAGCATGGCCAGCGGCCCGGCACCGCCCAGCAGGCTGACCAGGCCACCCACGGCCAGGTCGATGCCGCCGGTTTTCTGCAGCGCCTGGGCGAACGGCAGCATGCCGACGATCAACACCAGGCTCTGCCAGTGAATGGCCCGGTAGGCGCTGTTCATGTCGATGCAGCGCCCGGCGCCCATCAGCAGGCAGCCGATCAGCGCGGCGATGACATTGGGTACTGCGCCGCTGACCATCAACCCGACCATCACCGCCAGGCTGACCAGGGCATGCGGTGCACGGGCGCGGGCTGGCGCCACCTGATCGATTTCGGCCGGCAGGCTCAACACCAGAAAGTCCTTTGGCTGGCCCTGCAGCTGGCGCACGGCCTTCCATGGGCCGACCACCAGCAGCGTATCGCCAAGGCGCAGCTGCTCTTCCACCAGTTGTTCTTCAATGGCCGCCTGCTCGCGGCGCAAGCCAACCACGTTGAGGTCATAGCGGGTGCGGAAGGCCAAGTCCAGAATGCTCTTGCCGATCAGCTGCGAGCCCGGCGGCAGCGACACCTCCGCCATGCCCAGGTCCTGCGACTGGTCGATGAAATAGGCGGCCTTGAAATGCAGTGGTTCCAGTTGCATGGTCTGGCACAGGGTGCGCAGGTCGTCGCGGTTGGCGAACAGGTCGAGCAGCAGTACATCGCCTTGCTGCAGGACGGTGCCTGAGTCGGCGGCGATCACCCGGGTGGTGAACTTGTGCTGGCGTTCGATGCCGATGACGTTGGCGCCATGCCGGGTGCGCAGTTCCAGCTCGCCCAAGGTATGGCCGATCAGTGGCGATCTGGGGCGGATGCGCAGGCGCCGTTCGCGGCCGTTGAGCTTGTAGTCGAGCACCAGGTCAAGCAGCGTGCGGCGGCTTTCCACGCGGCCGTCCTTGCGCGTTTCGCCATTGAGCCAGTTGCGGGTCAGCAGCATGTAGCCGATGCCCAGCACCAGCACCACCAGGCCGAACGGGGTGAAGCTGAAAAAGCTGAAGCCGGGCGCGCCATGGCGTACCAGTTCGCTGTGCACCACCACGTTGGGAGGCGTGGCCACCAAGCTGAGCATGCCGCTGATCAGGCCGGCGAAGCTCAGCGGCATCATCAACCGGCTGGGCGATAGCTTCAGGCGCGCGGCAATGCTGAGCACCACCGGGATGAAGATCGCCACCACGCCGGTCGAACTCATCACCGAGCCCAGCCCGGCCACCGAGACCATCAGCAAGACCAGCAGCCGTGCCTCGCTATTGCCGGCCTTTTCACTCATCCATTCACCGATGCGGTAGGCGATGCCGGTGCGTACCAGCCCTTCGCCGATCACGAACAGGGCGGCGATCAGCACCACGTTGGGGTCGCTGAAACCGGCCAGGGCCTGCTCCACCGTGAGGATGCCC
>Ga0153918_1000889_pt1 | contig 12866 bp, 8 predicted proteins | sample TSFL002MetaG_FD_104687 | JGI IMG/M metagenome (GOLD analysis project Ga0153918, IMG submission 104687) | Attine ant fungus gardens microbial communities from Florida, USA - TSFL002 MetaG | ecosystem: Host-associated > Fungi > Mycelium > Unclassified | place: USA: Florida, Paynes Creek Historic... | reverse complement strand
CGTATTCCGTCAATCCGATCCATGAACAGATCATCTCCTACGCACACTTGCGGAATAAGATGGAAACACCCCACCCAGAAACGACAAAGGCCACCCGAAGGTGGCCTTTGTGCGCGTGGGGGGTACTACGTGTTACTTACTTCTTGGCTTCCCAGCCAGTCAGCTCGGCCAGGGCCTTGCCGATGTCAGCCAGGGAACGCACGGTTTTCACACCAGCGTCCTGCAGCGCGGCGAACTTCTCGTCCGCAGTGCCCTTGCCGCCGGAAATGATGGCGCCAGCGTGGCCCATGCGCTTGCCCGCCGGGGCAGTGACACCGGCGATGTAGGAAACGACTGGCTTGGTGACGTGGGCCTTGATGTAGGCCGCCGCTTCTTCTTCAGCCGAACCGCCGATTTCACCGATCATGACGATCGCTTCGGTCTTCGGGTCTTCCTGGAACAGCTTCAGGATGTCGATGAAGTTGGAGCCCGGGATAGGGTCGCCACCGATACCCACGCAGGTCGACTGGCCGAAGCCGGCGTCGGTGGTCTGCTTGACCGCTTCGTAGGTCAGGGTGCCGGAACGCGAAACGATGCCGACCTTGCCTGGCAGGTGGATGTGGCCTGGCATGATGCCGATCTTGCACTCGCCCGGCGTGATCACGCCTGGGCAGTTAGGGCCGATCAGGGTCACGCCCAGCTCGTCGCACTTGACCTTGGCATCCAGCATGTCCAGGGTAGGAATGCCTTCGGTGATGCAGACGATCAGCTTGATGCCGCCGAAGGCTGCTTCCAGGATCGAGTCCTTGCAGAAAGGAGCCGGAACGTAGATGACCGAAGCGTCAGCGCCGGTAGCTTCCACGGCTTCCTTGACGGTGTTGAACACCGGCAGGCCCAGGTGAGTGGTGCCACCCTTGCCTGGCGTAACGCCGCCGACCATCTTGGTGCCGTAGGCGATGGCCTGTTCGGAGTGGAAAGTACCCTGCGAGCCGGTGAAGCCCTGGCAGATGACTTTGGTATCTTTATTGATCAGGACGCTCATTACTTGCCCTCCGCAGCTTTGACAACTTGTTGAGCAGCGTCGGTCAGGCTGGTGGCCGCAATGATGTTCAAACCGCTTTCTGCCAGTACTTTAGCGCCCAGTTCGGCGTTGTTGCCTTCAAGGCGAACGACAACCGGAACTTTAACGCCGACTTCTTTCACTGCACCGATGATGCCTTCGGCAATCATGTCGCAGCGAACGATGCCGCCGAAGATGTTGACCAGAACGGCCGCGACGTTGGTGTCGGACAGAATGATCTTGAACGCTTCGGTAACGCGCTCTTTGGTAGCGCCGCCGCCTACGTCGAGGAAGTTGGCTGGCTTGCCGCCGTGCAGGTTGACGATGTCCATGGTACCCATGGCCAGGCCGGCACCGTTGACCATGCAGCCGATGTTGCCTTCGAGGGCAACGTAGTTCAGTTCGAACTTGGCAGCGTGGGCTTCACGGGCGTCGTCCTGCGACGGGTCGTGGAAAGTCTTCAGCTTAGGCTGACGGTACATGGCGTTGGCGTCGATGTTGATCTTGGCATCGAGGCAGTGCAGGTCGCCATCGGCCTTGATCACCAGCGGGTTCACTTCCAGCAGGGCCAGATCGTGATCCTTGAACAGCTTGGCCAGACCCACGAAGATCTTGGCGAACTGTTGAACTTGCTTGCCTTCCAGGCCCAGCTGGAACGCCAGCTCACGACCCTGGAACGGCTGAGCGCCAACCAGTGGGTCGATGGTAGCCTTGAGGATCTTCTCAGGCGTGTCGTGCGCTACTTTCTCGATGTCCACGCCACCTTCGGTGGAAGCCATGAACACGATACGGCGGCTCGAACGATCCACTACAGCGCCCAGGTACAGCTCTTTGGCGATGTCAGTGCAGGATTCGACCAGAATCTTGGAGACGGGTTGACCGTTGGCATCAGTCTGGTAGGTAACCAGATTCTTGCCCAACCACTGTGCAGCGAACGCCTTGGCGTCTTCCTTGCTGCGAACCAGCTTGACGCCGCCCGCTTTGCCGCGACCACCTGCGTGAACCTGGGCTTTGACTACCCACTCGTTCCCGCCGATCTTGTCGCAGGCTTCTGCTGCAGCTTCAGGGGTGTCGACTGCGAAACCCTTGGAAACTGGCAGGCCGTATTCAGCGAACAGCTGCTTACCCTGATACTCGTGAAGATTCATGCTTTTTACCGTCTTCGTTAGGTACTGCGCTTCGGCGCTGCGCCATTGCTGGCGCCGCACCACCTGTGACCATTGACCCCGGGTTTTCCCGTGTTGTCCGGTCCGGCGGACGTTCCGCGGTGAGTCATGCACGCAAGACTCACGACGGGCAGCCCGCCGTGGTTTCTTATAATTAACGCTTCTTACGGTTGGCCACGTGAATGGCGCCGCCATTCACTGCCAGCGCTGCTTCATGCAGCGCTTCGGACAGGGTTGGATGGCTGAAGACCATCATGCCCAGATCCTCGGCACTGGTGCCGAATTCCATTGCGATCGCGCCCTGCTGTACCAGTTCGGCAGCCGATGGGCCAATCACGTGAACACCCAGTACGCGGTCGGTCTTGGCGTCAGCGATGACCTTGACGAAACCACCGGTATCGTTGGCCGCCATCGCACGGCCGCTGGCCGCGAACGGGAAGGTGCCTACGTTAACCTCAACACCTTCGGCCTTCAAGGCTTGTTCGGTCTTGCCGACCCAGGCGATTTCCGGGTGGGTGTAGATGACCGAAGGGATCAGGTCGTAGTTCATCTGAGCCTTGTGGCCCTTGATGCGCTCGACGACCATGATGCCCTCTTCCGAGGCCTTGTGGGCCAGCATCAGGCCACGCACCACGTCACCAATGGCGTAGACGCCCGGTACGCTGGTAGCGCAGTAGTCATCGACATAGATGTAGCCACGCTCGTCGATGGTCACGCCGCTGTCTGCAGCCAGCAGATCGGTGGTCACCGGGCGACGGCCGACCGCGACGATCAGCTTGTCGAAGGTGATCTTCTGCTCGCCTTCGGCGTTGGTGTAGGTCACTTCGACTTCGTTGCCGTTGACCTTCGAGCCGGTGACGCGAGCGCCCAGCTTGATGTCCAGGCCTTGCTTGGTCAGGGTCTTCTGGGCTTCTTTCGACACCGCGGTGTCGGCAGCCATCAGGAAGGTGTCCAGGGCTTCCAGGACAGTGACTTCAGCACCCAGGCGAGCCCATACCGAGCCCAGCTCAAGGCCGATGACACCGGCACCGATCACGCCCAGGCGCTTCGGTACGCTCTGGAACTCCAGTGCGCCAGTGGAGTCGACGATGACGTTCTGGTCGACCGGAGCCGGAGGAATGTCGATCGGACGCGAGCCGGAAGCAAGGATCACGTTCTCGGCTTCGATGACTTCAGTGGTGCCGTCGGCCTTGGTGACTTCGACCTTTTTGCCAGCCAGCAGCTTGCCGTGGCCCTGAATCGAGGTCACGCCATTGGCCTTGAACAGGGTGGCGACGCCACCGGTCAGGTTTTTCACGATGCCAGCCTTGCGGCCAACCATCGCGGCGACGTCCATCTTCACTTCACCAGTGGAGATACCGTGGACGTTGAAGCTCTCTTTGGCTTCCTTGTACTTCCAGGAGCTGTCCAGCAGCGCCTTGGATGGAATGCAGCCTACGTTCAGGCAGGTGCCGCCCAGGGCCAGCTTGCCCTCGGCGTCGGTGTACTTCTCGATACAGGCAGTCTTCAGACCAAGTTGTGCGGCCTTGATGGCGGCAACATAGCCGCCAGGACCTGCACCGATTACCACTACGTCGAATTTCTGGGTCATAAAAGATTCCTTATCAGCTACAAGCTACAGGCCGCGGACCGCGCGGCGCGGCTTCTTGCGAAGCCAGGGCCGGCACGGTACGCAGCCAGAGGGTTAGATGTCCAGCAGCAGGCGAGACGGATCTTCCAGCAGGTTCTTGATGGTGACCAGGAAGGTTACCGCTTCTTTGCCATCGATCAGGCGGTGATCGTAGGACAGTGCCAGGTACATCATCGGGCGGATGACCACTTGGCCGTTGATGGCCATCGGGCGCTGGATGATGTTGTGCATGCCCAGGATGGCAGCCTGTGGCGGGTTGACGATCGGGGTCGACATCATCGAGCCGAAGGTACCGCCGTTGGTGATGGTGAAGGTACCACCGGTCATCTCTTCGATCGACAGCTTGCCGTCACGGGCCTTCTTGCCGAAGGTGGCGATGCCGTTTTCGATTTCAGCCAGGCTCATCGACTCGGCGTTACGCAGCACCGGAACCACCAGGCCACGATCGCTCGACACGGCAACACCGACGTCGGCGAAGCCGTGGTAGACGATGTCGTTGCCGTCGATCGAGGCGTTGACCGCCGGGAAGCGCTTCAGGGCCTCGGTGGCGGCCTTGACGAAGAACGACATGAAGCCCAGGCGTACGCCGTTGTGGGTCTTCTCGAACAGGTCCTTGTACTTCGAACGCAGGGCCATGACTTCGGTCATGTCGACTTCGTTGAAGGTGGTCAGCATGGCCATGTTCGACTGGGCTTCGACCAGACGCTCGGCGATCTTGGCGCGCAGACGGGTCATTGGCACACGCTTCTCGGTGCGGTCGCCAGCGGCAACCACAACCGGGGCAGCAGCGGCAGCGGCAGCAGGCTTGGCAGCCGGAGCCGGGGCCGACTTCTTGTTGGCGACGGCAGCGACGACGTCTTCCTTGGTGATGCGACCACCTTTGCCAGTGCCAGCGACGCTGGCCAGGTCGATGCCGTTTTCTTCAGCCAGCTTGCGCGCGGCCGGGGCGGCAACCGGGTCTTCCTCGCCAGCGTCGGCAGCAGCGGCAGCCGGAGCAGCAGCAGCAGCCGGGGCGGCAGCGGGAGCAGCGGCAGCAGCACCACCTTCAACGATCGAACCCAGCACTTCGTCGGAGAGGACGGTGTCGCCCTCGCCCTTGACGATGGCGCCCAGTACGCCGTCGGCGGTAGCCAGTACTTCCAGGACGACCTTGTCGGTCTCGATGTCGACGATCAGCTCGTCACGCTTGACGGCCTCGCCCGGCTGCTTGTGCCAGGTGGCAACGGTGCCATCGGCAACCGATTCCGGGAAGGTTGGGGCTTTGATCTCGATAGCCATTATCTGTGTTTCCTTAAATTCGGTTTCAGGTGCGCGAAGGCATTAAACAGTGAAGGCGTCTTGCAGCAGTTTTTCTTGCTGCTCGGCGTGCTTCGATGCGTAACCACAGGCTGGCGCGGCAGAAGCGTCGCGGCCGGCGTATTCCAGGACCAGTGCCTTGTTGTGGCGGCCCAGGATACGGCGCATGTGGTGCTGGCTGCTGTACCAGGCGCCCTGGTTCATCGGCTCTTCCTGACACCAGACCGCATGCTTGAGGTTGGTGTAAGGCGCCAGGATTTCGACCAGGTCGTCCTCCGGGAACGGGTACAGCTGCTCGATACGCACGATGGCGATGTCTTCGCGGCCTTCGGCACGGCGTTTTTCCAGCAGGTCGTAGTAGACCTTGCCGCCGCACAGGATCAGGCGTTCGACCTTGGCCGGATCGAGACTGTCGATTTCCGGGATCACGGTCTGGAACGAGCCTTCGGCCAGATCTTCCAGGGTCGAGACGGCCAGCTTGTGGCGCAGCAGCGACTTCGGCGTGAGGACAATCAGCGGCTTGCGCAGCGGGCGAATGACCTGACGACGCAGCAGGTGGTAGATCTGTGCCGGGGTGGTCGGTACGCAGACCTGGATGTTGTGCTCGGCGCACAGCTGCAGGTAACGCTCCAGACGTGCGGAGGAGTGCTCCGGCCCCTGCCCTTCATAACCGTGTGGCAGCAGCATGGTCAGACCGCACAGACGGCCCCACTTGTGCTCGCCGCTGGTGATGAACTGGTCGATTACCACTTGGGCACCGTTGGCGAAGTCGCCGAACTGGGCCTCCCAGATCACCAGCGCGTTCGGCGTGGTGGTCGAGTAGCCGTATTCGAACGCCAATACCGCCTCTTCCGACAGGAAGGAGTCGTACAGTTCGAAACGCGGCTGGCCCGGGAACAGGTTCTTCAGCGGTACGTAGGTGCTGGCGTCCTTCTGGTTGTGCAGCACCGCATGACGGTGCGAGAAGGTGCCTCGGCCGATGTCCTGGCCGGTCATGCGGATCGGGTGACCTTCGAACTGCAGGGTGGCGTAAGCCATGGTCTCTGCATAACCCCAGTTGATCGGCAAGCCACCGGCCTGCATCTTCTGGCGATCTTCGTAGATCTTCGCGACCTGCCGCTGTACGACGAAGCCTTCCGGCAGTTCCAGCAGCTTGGCCGACAGGTCCTGCAGGGTCTTGAGGTCGAAGCGGGTGTCGTGACGCGCGGTCCAGGCATGGCCCAGGTATGGACGCCAGTCGACGAACAGCTCGCGGTTCGGCTCCTTGACCAGGCTCTTCACCACGTGCAGGCCGTTATCCAGGGCGTTGCGGTACTCGTCGATCTTGGCTTGAGCGCGCTCGGCGTCGATGCGACCGGCCTGGATCAGCGAATCGGCATACAGCTCACGGGTGGTGCGCTGCTTGGAGATCTGCTGATACATCAGCGGCTGGGTGCCGTTCGGCTCGTCGGCCTCGTTGTGGCCGCGACGACGGTAGCAGACCAGGTCGATGACCACGTCACGCTTGAACTGCATGCGGTAATCGATAGCCAGCTGGGTCACGAACAGCACGGCTTCCGGATCGTCACCGTTGACGTGCAGGATCGGCGCCTGAATCATCTTGGCGACGTCGGTTGCATACTCGGTGGAACGTGCGTCCAGCGGGTTGCTGATGGTGAAACCGACCTGGTTGTTGATCACGATGTGCACGGTACCGCCGGTCTTGAAACCGCGGGTCTGCGACATCTGGAAGGTTTCCATGACCACGCCCTGGCCAGCGAACGCGGCGTCGCCGTGGATCGAGATCGGCAGAACCTTGTCTCCCACGGTGTCGTTGCGACGGTCCTGACGGGCGCGCACCGAACCTTCCACCACTGGCGAGACGATTTCCAGGTGGGACGGGTTGAACGCCATGGCCAGGTGCACTTCGCCACCCGGGGTCATCACGTTGGAGGAGAAGCCCTGGTGATACTTCACGTCACCGGAGCCCAGCTCGTTCATCTTCTTGCCTTCGAACTCGTCGAACAGCTCGCGCGGGTTCTTGCCGAAGGTGTTGACCAGCACGTTCAGACGGCCGCGGTGGGCCATGCCGATCACGACTTCCTTGGTGCCATAGGAGCCGGAGCGCTGAATCATTTCGTCCAGCATCGGGATCAGGCTTTCGCCACCCTCGAGGCCGAAACGCTTGGTGCCTGGATACTTGGTGCCCAGGTACTTCTCGAGACCTTCACCGGCGGTCACGCGCTCGAGCAGGTGCGTCTGCACGTCGACCGAGAACTCCGGACGGCCGCGCACGCTTTCCAGACGCTGCTGGAACCAGCTGCGCTGCTCGGAATCGACGATGTGGGTGAACTCGGCGCCAATGGTGCGACAATATGTCTTCTGGAGCGCCTCGAAGATCTCGCGTAGGCTCGCCTCCTCTTTGCCGATGAACAGGTCGCCGGCACGGAAGGTCGTATCAAGATCGGCATTGGTCAAGCCGTAGTGATTGATCGACAGGTCTACAGGCGCAGGTCGCTGCCACAACCCCAACGGGTCGAGCTTGGCAGCCTGATGGCCGCGCATACGATAGGCCTGGATCAGTCGCAGAACTTCAACCTGCTTCTTCTCGTGTTCTGTGCTCACGCTCCCGGCGGAAACCGGTTGGGCGCGGCGCTGGTTCTTTGCCAGCAGTACGAAATGGTCGCGGATCGTCGAGTGCGATACATCGGTAGCGGTGCTGCCGTCGGCTGGCAACTTCTGGAAGTAAGTGCGCCACTCTTCTGGCACAGCGTTAGGGTCGTGCAGGTAGAGCTCGTAGAGCTCTTCCACATATGCAGCGTTACCACCTGAAAGGTGGGCGCTATCCCACATGCGCTGCATCACGCTTTCTTGCATGCTTGGTCACCCTCGGTTAGGGGACTGATCGGCGAGAGCCACAGCAAACCTGGAAAAGTCCAAATAAAGCGACTGAACCACGCCACTTGGATCCTGCTGATTTTCCGGGTACCAGCCCGGAAAGCCCCTGCTGGTCTCATATCTTCATAGGTATCGAGCGCGGGCTTTTTGGGTCCTTGCTCAGGTTTTACCTCAGTGCGGGCTCAGCGCCCGCACCTCGGCTTACTGCGGTTACAACGCTTTGTATCAGGTGCCGCTTTGCAGCAGCATGTTACGTACGTGGCCGATTGCCTTGGTCGGGTTCAGACCCTTCGGGCAAACGTTGACGCAGTTCATGATCCCGCGGCAGCGGAATACGCTGAACGGGTCATCCAGGGACGCCAGGCGCTCCTGAGTCTTGGTGTCACGGCTGTCGGCCAGGAAACGGTAGGCCTGCAGCAGAGCGGCCGGGCCCAGGAACTTGTCCGGGTTCCACCAGAACGACGGGCAGGAAGTCGAGCAGCAAGCGCACAGGATGCACTCGTACAGACCGTCCAGCTTGTCGCGGTCTTCCGGCGACTGCAGACGCTCGATGGCCGGAGCCGGCGTGTCGTTCTGCAGGAACGGCTTCACCTTCTCGTATTGCTTGTAGAAGATGCTCATGTCGACCACCAGGTCACGGATGACCGGCAGGCCTGGCAGCGGACGCAGCACCAGCTTGTTGCCCTTGACCACGCCCGACAGCGGGGTGATGCAGGCCAGGCCGTTCTTGCCGTTCATGTTCATGCCATCGGAACCGCAAACGCCTTCGCGGCATGAGCGACGGTACGAGAAGCCCTCGTCCTTTTCCTTGATCAGCGCCAGCACGTCCAGCACCATCAGGTCCTTGCCACCGGTATCGACGTCGAACGACTCCATCTTGGGCGCCGAGTCGGTGTCCGGGTTGTAACGATAAACTTCGACTTTCAACATAGCAGCCACCCTTAGTAAGTCCGGACTTTTGGTTCGAAGGCTGGAACAGTCTTCGGCGCAAAGTTGACACCACGCTTGGCGACGCGCTTCTCACCCGGGTAGTACAGGGTGTGGCACAGCCAGTTTTCGTCGTCACGGTCTTCGAAGTCTTCACGGGCGTGAGCGCCGCGGGACTCTTTACGGGCTTCGGCCGCAATGGCGGTAGCTTCGGCGACTTCCAGCAGGTTCTGCAGCTCCAGCGCTTCGATACGCGCGGTGTTGAAGGCCTTGGATTTGTCGTTGATCTTGACGTTGGCGATGCGCTCACGCAGGCCAGCCAGCTGCTCGATACCCTTCTGCATGTATTCGCCAGTACGGAATACACCGAAGTAGTTCTGCATGCAGCTCTGCAGCTCACGCTTCAGGCTGGCAACGTCTTCACCGGAAGTACGCTCGTTGAGCTTGTTCAGGCGGTTCAGGGCAACGTCGATATCGGTATCGCTGGCGTCGCGGTATTCCACGCCTTCGCTCAGCGACTTTTCCAGGTGCAGGCCGGCGGCGCGGCCGAACACCACCAGGTCGAGCAGCGAGTTGCCGCCCAGGCGGTTGGCACCGTGTACCGATACGCACGCCACTTCACCTACGGCGAACAGACCTGGAATGATCTGGTCCTTGCCTTCGGCGTCCATGGTGATGGCCTGGCCATGAATGTTGGTGGCAACGCCACCCATCATGTAGTGGCAGGTCGGAACGACCGGGACCGGCGCGACGACCGGGTCGACGTGGGCGAAGGTCTTGGACAGTTCGCAGATACCTGGCAGACGGCTGTGCAGCACTTCCTCGCCCAGGTGGTCCAGCTTCAGCAGTACGTGGTCCTTGTTCGGGCCCACGCCGTTGCCGGCGATGATTTCCTTGACCATGGAACGGGCAACCACGTCGCGGCCGGCCAGGTCCTTCGCGTTCGGCGCGTAACGCTCCATGAAGCGCTCGCCGTGAGCGTTGATCAGGTAGCCACCTTCACCACGGCAACCTTCGGTGACCAGTACACCGGCGCCGGCAATGCCGGTCGGGTGGAACTGCCACATTTCGATGTCCTGTACCGGTACGCCTGCACGCAGGGCCATGCCGATACCGTCACCGGTGTTGATCAGGGCGTTGGTGGTGGAGGCGTAGATACGGCCGGCACCGCCAGTGGCCAGCACGGTGGCCTTGGACTTGATGTACAGGGTTTCGCCGGTTTCGATGCAGATCGCGATCACACCCACGAATGCGCCGTCCTGGTTCTTCACCAGGTCAACGGCGTAGTACTCGTTGAGGAAGGTGGTGCCGGCCTTGAGGTTGCCCTGGTACAGGGTGTGCAGCAGCGCGTGACCGGTACGGTCGGATGCAGCACAGGTACGGGCGGCCTGGCCACCTTTACCGAAGTCCTTGGACTGGCCACCGAACGGGCGCTGGTAGATGCGGCCGGTTTCGGTACGCGAGAACGGCAGGCCCATGTGGTCCAGCTCGAAGACCGCAGCCGGGCCTTCTTGACACATGTATTCGATAGCGTCCTGGTCACCGATGTAGTCGGAACCCTTGACGGTATCGTACATGTGCCAGCGCAAATCGTCGTTCGGGTCGGACGAAGCGATGGCGCAGGTGATGCCGCCCTGGGCGGATACAGTGTGCGAACGGGTCGGGAAGACCTTGGTGACTACGGCAGTCTTGTGACCGCCCTGGGCCAGCTGCAGCGCTGCGCGCATGCCGGCACCGCCGCCACCGATGATGATGGCGTCGAAGGAAATGGTTGGAATGCTAGCCATGGATCAGATACCCCAGAGAATCTGCACACCCCAGACGAAGTAAGCGAACATCGCAACGCCGCATACCGCCTGGAACAGGAAACGAATCGCAGTCGCCGACTTGCCGAACGACATCGGCGTCAGGTAGTCGGTGGCGATGGTCCACATGCCGACCCAGGCGTGAGCGCCAAGGGCAACCAGGGCCAGCAGACTGAAGATCCGCATCGCGTTGTTGGAGAACAGACCATGCCACTGGGTGTAGTCGATGCCTGGGTGGCAGACCACGTAGCCGATCAGGAAGATGAAGTAAGCCGCGAGAACGACCGCCGATACGCGCTGCGCCATCCAGTCATAGAGGCCCGAACGCGACAGGTTCGTGACATTGGTTACCATACCCAAACTCCCACCAGAACGATCAGCACCACGGAGATGACGATCACGATTTTCGAGCCCAGCTTGCCGCCTTCCAGCGTCTCACCGATGCCCATGTCCATGATCAGGTGGCGTACACCTGCCACGAGGTGATAAAGCAGGGCGGACAGCAGGCCCCAGGTCACGAACTTGGCCAGCGGGCTGGTCAGACACGCCTTCACCTCACCGAAGCCTTCCTCGGAACCCAGCGACTTGCCCAGTGCATAAAGCATGATGGCAAGGCCGAGGAACAGGATGACGCCGGAGATACGGTGCAGAATGGACGTGTACGCAGTGACAGGAAGCTTGATGGTCCTTAGGTCTAGGTTTACAGGTCGTTGGCTTTTCACGGCTTTTTTCACACTGAAGAGCCCCTAGCGAATCAGGGCAAAGTTGTTGGTAAGTGTACTGGTCAGGTACCCACCACCCAGGGAACGGCGACCCCAGCAGTTCGGGCTTGCAAGCCCATGGGAGTCGGGTGCCGAGTATAGACAGTTAGGCTGCTTATGACAACGTGACGGGGTAGCCCAAATAGCGGATTGCCTTTAGCGAGCAAAAGGCGTAAATGGGCGAGAATTTCGTGAAAAATCAGGCCTCGAAGGCCGTTTCAACCAGCCTTTAGGCAAATTGACATTCGAATTTACTTCTCTATAGTGGTGCGGGCCCTGCGTGGGGGGCTGTCTGATGATTTCAAGCATTAATAGGAGGCCACATGGCTGACAAAAAAGCGCAGTTGGTCATCGAGGGCGCTGCCCCCGTCGAGCTGCCCATTTTAACCGGCACCGTTGGTCCTGATGTAATCGACGTCCGCGGGTTGGGGGCCACTGGTCACTTCACCTTCGACCCTGGTTTCATGGCGACCGCCTCGTGCGAGTCGAAGATCACCTACATCGACGGCGACAAGGGCGTGCTGCTGCACCGCGGCTACCCGATCGAACAGCTCGCCGAGCAATCGGATTACCTGGAAACCTGCTACCTGCTGCTCAACGGCGAATTGCCGAATGCCGAGCAGAAGGCCCAGTTCGTCAGCACCGTCAAGAACCACACCATGGTTCACGAACAGCTGAAGTCCTTCTTCAACGGTTTCCGCCGCGACGCACACCCGATGGCGGTGATGTGCGGCGTGGTCGGCGCCCTGTCGGCGTTCTACCACGACTCCCTGGACATCAATAACCCGCAACACCGCGAAATTTCCGCGGTGCGCCTGGTCGCCAAGATGCCGACCCTGGCCGCAATGGTTTACAAGTATTCCATGGGCCAGCCGATGATGTACCCGCGCAACGACTTGTCGTACGCGGAAAACTTCCTGCACATGATGTTCAACACCCCGTGCGAGATCAAACCGATCAGCCCGGTACTGGCCAAGGCCATGGATCGCATCTTCATCCTGCATGCGGACCACGAGCAGAACGCCTCCACCTCCACCGTACGCCTGGCCGGTTCGTCCGGTGCCAACCCGTTCGCCTGCATCGCAGCCGGCATCGCCGCCCTGTGGGGCCCGGCGCACGGTGGTGCCAACGAAGCGGTACTGACCATGCTGGATGAGATCGGCGATGTCTCGAACATCGACAAGTTCATCGCCAAGGCCAAGGACAAGAACGATCCGTTCAAGCTCATGGGCTTCGGCCATCGCGTTTACAAGAACCGCGACCCGCGTGCCACCGTGATGAAGCAGACCTGCGACGAAGTCCTGAAGGAACTGGGGATCACGAACGATCCGCAACTGGAACTGGCCATGCGTCTCGAAGAGATCG
>Ga0153918_1000888_pt1 | contig 12902 bp, 10 predicted proteins | sample TSFL002MetaG_FD_104687 | JGI IMG/M metagenome (GOLD analysis project Ga0153918, IMG submission 104687) | Attine ant fungus gardens microbial communities from Florida, USA - TSFL002 MetaG | ecosystem: Host-associated > Fungi > Mycelium > Unclassified | place: USA: Florida, Paynes Creek Historic... | reverse complement strand
GCTAACCGGCGAAGTAACTACTTCGGCATCGGCCCTGTCTGAGGGTATTTTTTATGATTTCCAGGGCAACCGATTGTCTGAAGATGTATTGAATTACTTTGGCTTCAGTACAAGCCTGTTTCCGCCAATTAAGCCTGTTTTTGCGCCTCATGGCCAATTGTTGCAGTCTGTTGCAGAGAAGTTACAGCTGCCGGCGGGTATCCCAATAGCTTACAAAGCAGGCGATCAGCCTAATAATGCGCTCTCTTTAAACGTATTGAAGCCAGGTGAAGTAGCTGCGACTGCAGGTACTTCGGGTGTAATTTATGGTGTGAGCGATGAGCTGGCGTTTGACCAGCAATCACGCGTAAACACCTTTGCGCACGTTAATTATACCAATGATCTGAAACGCTTGGGCGTGCTGTTGTGCATTAACGGTACCGGTAGCTTATACCGCTGGGCCAAAAGCATGTTTGGTGCCGGTTTAAGCTATAACGAGATGAATAACCTGGCGGCACAAGCACCGCTTGGCAGCGCCGGACTGCGCATACTGCCTTTTGGCAACGGCGCAGAGCGTATGCTGAATAATAAACTGGTGGGCGTACACTTCCACCACATCGACCTGAACCTGCATACGCAGAGCCACATGCTGCGCGCTGTACAGGAGGGCATTGCCTGCGCGTTCCGTTACGGGCTGGATATTATGCGCGAGAACGGCATGAACCCAACGGTTATCCGTGCCGGTAAAGCCAACCTGTTCCTGAGCGATCTGTTTACGCAAGCTTTTGTAAACGTAACCGGCGTGCCTGTAGAACTGTATCGTAATGATGGTAGTGTGGGCGCTGCTCTGGGTGCCGGTATTGGCGCGGGTATTTTCAGCACGCCTGAAGAGGCCTTTGCCCGGATGGAATGCCTGCAAACCATTACCCCAACTACTAAAGATTATGAGCCTGTTTACCAGGAATGGAAAGAATTGCTGTCGGCACAACTGCTGAGCGAGCAGCTATTTATCGGTAGCTTATAATCTATTACACTGCAAGTACTGAATTTTCAATAATAACAAAATCATTAATAGATAACATAAATGAGTATCACATTAGGAAACAACGAGTTTTTTAAAGGTATTGGCCAGATAAAATTTGAGGGCCGTAATAGCGATAACCCGCTGGCATTTCGCTGGTATGAGGCAGACCGTGTGGTTGCCGGCAAAACCATGGCAGAGCACTTGCGCTTTGCTTGTGCTTACTGGCACTCTTTCTGCGGTAATGGTGCCGATCCATTTGGCGGCCCGACCCACATTTTTGCCTGGGACGAAAAATCAGACGCCGTTGAGCGTGCTAAAGACAAGATGGATGCTGCGTTTGAGTTCATCACCAAAATGAACCTGCCTTACTACTGTTTCCATGATGTTGACGTGGTAGACTACGGTAATGATGTAGCCGAGAACGAGCGTCGCCTGCAGGCACTGGTAGAATATGCTAAACAAAAACAAGCCGAAAGCGGTGTGAAACTGCTGTGGGGTACTGCCAACCTGTTCAGTCACCGTCGTTATATGAACGGTGCTTCTACTAATCCTGATTTCCATGTAGTGGCACATGGTGGTGCACAGGTAAAAGCGGCCATTGACGCTACAATTGCGCTGAACGGTGAGAACTACGTTTTCTGGGGCGGTCGCGAAGGTTACATGAGCCTGCTGAATACCGATATGAAACGCGAGCAGGAGCATTTTGCCCGTTTCTTGCACATGGCAAAAGATTATGCCCGTAAACAAGGCTTTAAAGGTACTTTCTTCATCGAGCCAAAACCTTGCGAGCCATCTAAACACCAGTATGATTATGATGCAGCTACCGTATTGGGTTTCCTGCAGAAATATGACCTGCTGAACGATTTTAAACTAAACCTGGAAGTAAACCACGCTACACTGGCTGGTCACACTTTCCAGCACGAGCTACAGGTAGCTGCTGATGCCGGCCTGCTGGGATCAATCGACGCTAACCGAGGCGATTACCAAAACGGCTGGGATACCGACCAGTTCCCGAACGATATCAACGAGATTACCGAAGCAATGATGATCATTCTGCAAGCCGGTGGCCTGCAAGGCGGTGGTATCAACTTTGATGCGAAGATCCGTCGTAACTCAACCGATCCTGCCGATCTGTTCTATGCGCACATTGGCGGTATGGACATCTTCGCCCGTGCATTGGTTACTGCTGACGAGATCCTGCAAAAATCAGACTTCAAAAAAATACGTGCAGAGCGTTACGCTTCATTTGATAGCGGTAAAGGTAAGGAGTTTGAAGAAGCTAAATTATCACTGGAAGACCTGCGCAACTTTGCTGCCCAAAACGGTGAGCCGGCAGTAACCAGCGGCAAACAGGAGTATCTGGAAAACCTGATCAACCGTTATATCTAAAATCTTTAATCAGTTAAAGCTATTTCAGAAATTTAGCTAATTGGTTTTTTAATAATCGGCGCAACGCCCCGGAAGCAGTTCCGGGGCGTTTGCATTTGGTCTTGGATTTATAGGATGCTTGTCTGTTCCTCAGCATGACGTGTTTGGTAAAAAGCCTTATTAAATAGGCCCGATTATCCTGTAAATCCTACTAATCCGTTTAATCCTGGTTTTGAATTTTTCCTACCATCAACACAATCAGCCCGCCCAACGCAGCAATAATACCAAACGCTATCCGCAAGCCCGCTGCTTGTGCCACATACCCTACCAGTGGAGGTACAATCAGAAAGCCCAGGTAACCAATGGTTGATATGGCGGCCAGCGCCGTAGCGCTGCTCATGGTTTTTGATTTACCCGCCATGCTGAATACCAGTGGCACCACGCATGATACCCCGGCCCCGGTAAACACAAAACCCAACCCGGCAGTGAGCGGGTAAGGGAAGGCTACCGCAATGGCGAGGCCAACCAAGATAAACCAGCCGCTATATTTGAGGATGGTTTTAATACCAAGATAACTCACCAGTCTGTCACCGGCAAAGCGACTGATGGTCATGGCCGTCATATAAAATACAAAAGCAGCGGTGGCGCCTTGCTTGGTGGCATGCAGTGCTTTTTCAAAGTAGATGCCGCTCCAATCGTACATGGTATTCTCGCAGGCCATGCAGGCAAAGCAGATGAGCGAGAATTTGAGCAGGAACTTATCTGGCAGGGAGAAAACAGGCTTTTTTTGCGTAGCTGCAACCGGTCGGTGATAAATAATATCGGGATAAAATAAAAGTGAAGACGCAATCATACTGATACAAACCGCCGGTAAATGCCATTGCGGGGTGATATTAAAAAGCACCATCAGGTAGCCCAGGGCAGCTCCTGCAAACCCTGCCAAGCTCCACACGCCGTGAAAAGAGGTAATGATGGATTTACTATAAAGCGATTGCAAACTCACCGACTGGGCATTGAGCGACAGGTTGAACAGATTGCGTGATGATCCGAAGAAGAACAGAATAACGGCCAGTTGCCATTGCTGATTTACAAAGCCCAGCAAACCCAGCATCAAACTATACACCAGTGCACCCATAAACATAATACTACGGCTGCTATACCTGCCCAGCAATTTGCCCGTAATAGGCATGGTACACATCAGTCCAACCGGCATAGCAAACAACACGGTACCCAGCTGTGCCTCGTTCATGTGCAGGTGCTGCTGTATAGATGGGATGCGCGATGCCCAGGCCGAGTATCCGAAGCCAGATATAAAAAAGAACACCGTGCTGGCAATACGGGCCTTGCGCGGTGAGTTGTGTTTAATGACGGCTTCGTGGGGCATGTGGTGTAAAAAGCCACAAAAGTAAGCATTGATGCAGCTTTTTTGATGCAAATCTTTGAAGTTGTGTTTCAATAAAAAGGGTGTCATGTTAAGCCTATCGAAACACGTGCGGTGTATTTGTCGATACGTTTGGTTAAAAAAAGCCTTCAACTAGTCCGGATGGCACCCGGCGCTCTGTTGAATCGATAACAAATCTCAAGCGCTGTTCACTAAACAAAAACATTAAATTTGCCTTAATACCAAAACGAGTTTTATTTATGAAAGCATTGAAATTAGGATTACTGGCGCTGTTTATAACTACCGCAGGTTTTGCGGGCAATAGAAAGACCATTATTATCGGTCCGGCGATGGATGGACTGATTAAATCATACCTGGGCATTAAAGATGCGCTGGCCAGTGATGACGCCAAAGCGGCCTCTAATCAGGCGCGTTTGTTTACGGCTGCTATCAAGGTGTTAGATGCCTCTACCATGGATGATGATAAGAAAGCCATCTGGGCAAAATATTCAGAGAAGCTACGCTACAATGGCGAGCACATAGGCGAGGTGCAGAATCTCAAACATCAGCGTGAGCATTTTGCCAAACTGTCTGACGATATGTATAACGTAGTAAAAGGGATGAAGACGAACGATTTTACCCTTTACCGTCAATATTGCCCCATGAAGAAGGCTTACTGGTTAAGCATGACCACGAGCATTGTTAATCCGTATTATGGTAAGGCTATGCAGGATTGCGGGCAGGTGAGAGAGACGTTGCCGAAGCAGTAAACCCTTACCGGTTTCCCCGCAGGGGAAACTCCACCATGTCATTTCGACCAACGGGAGAAATTTTGTACGTGCGATTTTGGAAGTAATGATCTGGCATACAGGCATATCGCACGTACAAGATTTCTCTTTCGCGCCACTGCACTTTCCGCGCTCATGCTCATCGAAATGACAAGTTGGACGTAAAAAGAAAAACCCCTTTAGCATTTGCCAAAGGGGTTTTTCTTTATTAAGAGTAGAAACTTTTCAGCTTCGGAAATTACTTCCAGCCGAAATAGTTGCTGGCGTTGTTGTAGCAGATGTCCTGCACCAGTTTGCCAATCCATTGGATATCGTTTGGCAGTTCGCCGTTTTCTACATCGTCACCAAACAGGTTACACAGCAGGCGACGGAAGTACTCGTGGCGCGGGTATGACAGGAAGCTGCGTGAATCAGTTAACATGCCAACCAGGCGGCTCAGTAAGCCCATGTTGCTCAAAGCGTTCATTTGTTTAATCATACCATCTTTCTGATCAAGGAACCACCAGCCAGAGCCAAACTGTACTTTACCGGCAACAGAGCCATCGTTAAAGTTACCAATCATGGTAGCCATCAGTTCGTTATCAGCAGGGTTCAGGTTGTAAAGGATGGTTTTGGCCAGTTTATCCTGTGTATCCAAACGGTTCAGGAATTTTGACAGCATGCGGGCCTGGCTAAAATCGCCAATTGAATCCCAGCCAGTATCCGGACCTAATTGCGACAGCATGCGGGCATTGTTGTTACGCAGCGCACCTAGGTGATATTGCTGTACCCAGCCTTTTTCATGATCCCAAAGGGCAAACTCAAATAACAGGGCCGATTTAAATTTCAGGTTCTCTTCAAAGCTGATAGCCGCGCCAGAACGGATCTTAGCAAAGATGGCTTTGATCTCTTCCTGGGTATAATCTTCAGCATAGATCTGCTCCAAACCGTGGTCTGAAACCGAGCAGCCATTAGCTGCAAAATAGTCATGACGGGTTTTCAGGGCAGCCAGGTACTCGTCCAGGTTGCTGATGCTGGTGTTGGTTACGGCTTCCAGTTTATCAATGTAAGCGTTCAGGCCGGCAACATCGTCGCTGTTCATGGCTTTGTCCGGACGGAATGACGGCAGGATTTTCACCTCAAAACCATCGGCAGCAATTTGCTTGTGGTACTCCAGGGTATCCAGCGGATCATCGGTAGTACCCACAACCCTTACATTCATTTTAGTTAACAGGGTACGTACGGTAAAGTCTGGTGTTTGCAGTTGTTCGGTACACTGATCATAGATGCTTTTAGCAGTGCTTGGCGACAGGATGTCGTTCACGCCAAAGTAACGCTGTAATTCCAGGTGAGTCCAGTGGTACAGTGGGTTACGCATGGTGTATGGCACGGTAGCAGCCCATTGCTCAAATTTCTCAAAATCGCCGGCGTTACCGGTAATGTATTTCTCGTTCACGCCGTTGGTGCGCATTGCGCGCCATTTGTAATGATCGCCGTAAAGCCAAATCTGGGTAAGGTTTTTAAAGTTACCGTTGGCAGCTATCTGGTCGGGCGGCAAATGGCAGTGGTAATCAATAATAGGCATTTGCTTTGCATACTCGTGGTACAGCGTTTTGGCTGTTTCGGTCTGCAATAAAAAATTTTCATCCAGGAACTTTTTCATAAAGAATATACTATGGGATGGGCGGGTTAGCCCGAGTGCGCGCTAAGGTATTAATTATTATGATTTAAAAAATGATTTACAGGCTGTTTAGTAACGGGAACGATTGCGTAGGAGATTTTATTTGCGTTGACGATATAAATGCTTTGCGCTATCTTTAAGAACCTTAATTTAATTATCACATGGCACATAACTACCAGATTGGCGGGAGCCACGCCCCTATCATTTTGAAAGCTGATATTCATACTGTTGGGTTGGCGGCCAGCCGGGCACTCGTGCTTGACGCAAGTAATCAAAGCGATCAGGGCATGCAGGTAGCGCAATCTATTAATGCCACCGGCGACATTGACCCGCAGACCGTGGGGAATTATATATCTCTGAAAGGGAAAGTGCTTACAGTGTTTACAAAAATTGCCCTAACCGGCACTGACCCTGCGGCCCGGCAAACCGAAGCAAATCTGGTAGGCGGTGCCTATACATTGAGCGGGGGCGATGGAGGTGAGCAAACCTTTAATGATCCCACTGTGAATTATGACGATCCGAATGTATTTCTAAACTTCGTAGCTACCCTGACGTGAAAAAAAATTACCTGTTGTTGCCGTTGATGCTGATAGCTGCCGCGGCCTCGGCACAAAACACTACTTCTGCTATGCTTAATAAGCTGGCCGTACCAGCGTCTCCCGCGTTTTCTATTACCGATATTACCCCCTCGCTGGTGCAGTCGCCATCAACCCCCAAAGCTTTTGCGTTGGGGGTCGCACAATCAGTGCAGGACGGCGGTTCGTTGTTTCCCAATAATTTTTCGGCACAATTTGCCCCGGTTTGGTGGATTGCTCCCAATGGATTAAACGCTTATAATTTTTTAGGCGTGAAACCGAAGATAAACGGCACCGATACCACCTGGGTACAGGATAACTTTTCGGGCATTAAATATTCCATGCTTTCGGTAGCCTTTATTAATAAGGATATGATCCCCGATGCGGCTACTACTACACAAAAGATCTATTCTATCGGCCTGCACACCAACCTGCTGAAGCTTTATGCCAAACAAGGCGGCAAGACCCACGCCGAGTTGTTAGCTCAAAAGATGAAACGCTGGCATGATACCACCCTGGCAGAACTGGCCGATAACCAGCAGATACAGGTACAGCTAACCCGGCTGGAACTTGCGCACCCTAACCATAATGATACCGCTTATATTAACGGTGCCAGGCGAATACTTCACAATTATAAAGATACCCGCAGCCGTGGCTTGCTGAATGAGATTAATGACCTGATTGCCGAAAAACCCCTCTTTGCCTGGGATATTGCCGGCGCCATAGCTGTTTACGGCGTGGACGACCAAACCGTAAAAACGGGCCGCACCGCGATATGGACTCAATTGAGTACCTATATCCCGTTAGGCAATATCAGCAACGGCAATTATTTTACGCTGAGCGCCATGGGGCGTTACCTGGCCGATAATTTTGAGAAGAATGATAAAGGCGTCATCGGCCTGGTGAATAATAAAGATATTGGTGCTAATGCCGGTTTTGAGTTTAATCGTTTATCTATATCGGTAGAGTCGCTCTATCGTTTTGCTAGTCAGCTCAGTGGAACGGAAAACCGCACGGTAGGGGTATTGAATGTGCGTGTAAGTGATAACCTGATTGTAAGCGGCTCCTTCGGTAAGGATTTTGCCGGGCCAAATAAACTAATCTCTGTTTTTGGCATTAACCTGGGTTTGGGTAAAGAGAAGGTGACTTTGCCGTAGAGAAATGTATAGGCTCACCCGCGCATTTCGACAGGCTCAATGTGACACCTAAAATGAGGGGATGTCATGCTGAGCTCCGTCGAAGCACGAGCGTTGGCCTAATCGCAATGCTTATCGAAGCCAGTCAATATATTTCCAGCATCACCATCACCGCATCATTGCTCAGTGCCTCCATATCGGCCTCCTCTAAATTCCACAGCGCCAAGCTGTCCCGTTCATGTAGTAAACGGCCCTGTAACTCAAATGCCCCGGTAACTACAAAAGCAAATAACCGCGAATTTCGGCTACGGGTATGATAAAGCGTTTCGCCGCGACCGGTGAACAGGCCGATATGCAGGGCAAACGGTAATTTAATGTCTTTAAAAATGTCAATCAGTTGATCGCGTGTTTGTCCAAAATCAAAATCGGGCTGGCATTTATAGACGGAGGTGTAACCGGCCCGTATCTGCAAGTAAAGAAAGTTGATCCAATGATCTGCGTAAGGATTGCTCAACTCCACGGTGCTGCCTGCTTGGGCAAAGTAAACGTAGGCCTGCCCCGCATCGGCGTGGGTAGTGGTCCCTCCATGATTGAGAATTACTTCGCCGGTAATAGGAAGCAGTACAAAGTAGACATCGTACGTTACGACGATTTGCACTGTGCCGCCCGCGGCAATCATTTCATCATTGGCTGTAGTTAGTGGCCCGAAAGGCTGATTATCCTGATTAAATACTAAGCATCTGCGGTAGATGTTGTTCTCCTCAAAGGTGCGCTTGTCTGCCACAAAAATTTGTCCCGGCGATTCCATCACTATATCGTTTTAAGTGAACAGATGTTTAAATAAGGCTGCACCTGTATCAGGTTGGTTATAGCTTCGTTATCGGCGGTAGCGTCTGGCTGATAGGGTGATAATAACAGATACTCGCCAACGCTATCATGCCACACCAACGGAGGGGTGTAAAAATTAATAGCTATCTGGTGGCGTATTTTATCGTTGATATCTGAGTTGATGATTTCCAATTGGTAGTTATCAAATCTTAGCGACCGGATGCCTACGTTGTTTAGTATATCTGGCACCACATTGTTTAATTGGTGTATGTAGCCGTTGATAGCCGGCAGCACACGTGCTGACAGTTGATGCGCGCCGGGGATGTTGTTGACCAGTTGGGCGTACGAGGTAAGCCGAGTATGCTGGCTAAAGTTTTGGGCCTGCATCTTAAATTCCAGGTAGCTTGATTCAAACACCAGCTTATCCCATGGTTTGGTGCTGTTAACGTCGATAACTTTACGGTAGCAGAGAGTGATGATACGCATTTTGTTGAAACGAGAAGGCGTCCTGAAGCTTGCCTTCAGGACGCGACCAAATAAACCTATTAACTATATGTGGGAGAGATATTATACGCTGATGCTCATCGTCAGCACAAAGCCATCTGTTGTATTACCGGTTACAGCGGCAATTTCTGTGGCGTAACTATCGCTGAATACGTTATCGCTGGCGTTGTAGGTGTAGCCGGTTAAGCCTTTGCTATAGCCGTTAACCTGCGCCAAAGCGGTGCCGGATCCTTCAGGAAAGGCAATCTGTGTAACTTTTAGTGATGTGCCTGATGAGTTATAAACATGCACATGAATATGTGTGGACCTGCCGCTGTACCAACCCGGGAAAATACTGGTATAAGTAACAAGGCCGCTGGTATCGGTTGTTTGGCGACCCCGCAGAAAGTGTACCGATGTATAATCTGTGGCCTGCATGCCGCTGCCGCCATATTCAGAGTAGTTGCCGTCTTTATCGCAATGCCAGATGTCAACCAGAGCATTAGCCAATGGGTTACAACTGTTGCTGTTACTCAGAATAATGATCTTAACCGTAAGCTTGTAGCCGGTGCGTCCGTCCGTAATATCGCTACGCACATATGATGCTGGCGTATGCGTCGGAAAAGGGCCTTCAGTTTCGGTTGGTGCCACTGCACAGCCATTACTGCTGCTGGGAGGTGTGCTGGCCGATGAGCTGCCTGTTGAGGTAGTGCTGGCGGTATCATCCTTCTTACACGCAGCCGCCAGCACCGAGGTGGAAGCGGCACCGATAATCAGGCTCTTTAAAAAGTTCTTTCTTTCCATTTTAGTTCGAGTTTTTGTTAGTTAGTCCCTATTACTGTTATAAAGATAAATGGGCTTGTAACAAAGGGGGGCAGGGTGTCGGTAAGTGAGGGAATTGAGTCGATGAAAGGGTTAATGGAATTACGGCAGCCAGAGGCCGCAGTAATTCTATCTTGTTACTGCGTTAGGGATAGCAGCGGATACCGGCCATGTGGCTAATGCCTGTGCAGTATGAGCGGATAGCCCGACCCGAAGGGAACGCCCTTTAAGTGATTGGTGATTAGTTGATCAGTGGCCGTTCAAGACTTACGAAGGTTTGAAACTTCGTAAGTCTCGATCATGCTTTCATTCACCAAATCTTTACGATTCCCTAACCGACTTTCCGTCGTGTCGCCTTCTCTCTTTCGGCATAAAAACGTAACTTCGCCTGCCATTATGACTTCATAATGACCAATGGCGTAATTGTTGATGCCATATTTGATATCATTAGAAAAATAAACCATGTTAAATTTTATAAGCAAGCTTTTTGGAAGTAAGTCGGAACGGGATGTGAAGGCTATTCAACCAATAGTTGAACAGATAAAAGCTGAATATGCAAAGTTATCAGGCATTACGCATGATGAGCTGCGTGCCATGTCTGTAAACTTTAAAGAAAAGATTAAAACTGGTCTGGCCGATATTGATGCCCAGATAAACGATATTAAGGCACGGGTTGAGAACGAACCGGACCTGGACGTGAACGAGAAAGTTAGTTTGTATACCGAGCTGGACAAACTGCAAAAAGAGCGCGATACAGAACTGGAGAAAATATTGATGGTGATTTTGCCACAGGCTTTTGCCGTGATAAAAGAAACCGCCCGCCGTTTAAAAGAAAACCCAACCATTGAAGTTACCGCTACCGATTTTGACCGCGAGCTGGCTGCCAGAAAGCCGAATGTGGTTATTAAAGGCGATAAAGCGATTCATGCTAACACCTGGGTGGCTGCTGGTAATCAGGTAACCTGGGATATGGTGCACTATGATGTACAGCTGATTGGTGGTACCGTATTGCACCAGGGTAAAATTTCTGAGATGGCTACGGGTGAGGGTAAAACACTGGTAGCTACGTTGCCTGCTTACCTGAACGCACTGGCTGGCCAGGGTGTGCATATTGTAACAGTGAACGATTACCTGGCCCGTCGTGACTCGGAGTGGATGGGACCGCTGTATGAGTTCCATGGCCTGTCGGTTGATTGTATCGATAAGCATGAGCCAAACTCGCCAGCCCGTCGTAACGCTTACCTGGCTGATATTACTTTTGGTACCAATAATGAATTTGGTTTTGACTACCTGCGTGACAACATGACACGCAGCCCGGAAGAATTGGTACAGCGCAAACTGCACTTTGCTATGGTGGATGAGGTTGACTCTGTATTGATTGACGACGCCCGTACGCCGCTGATTATTGCCGGTCCGATCCCTCGCGGTGATGAGCACGAGTTTTACGAACTGAAACCGCGCATTGAGCGCTTGGTAAATGCACAGCGTAACTACATTACCGGTGTATTGAACGAGGCCAAAAAACAAATAAACGAAGGTAACACCGACCAGGATGGTGGTGGTTTGGCACTGTTCCGCGCTCACCGCGGTTTGCCAAAAAATAAGGCCTTAATTAAGTTTTTGAGTGAAGGTGGTAACCGTCAGGTGCTGCAAAAAACTGAAAACTATTACATGCAGGATCAGGGCAAAGAAATGCCTAAAGTTGATGAGGACCTGTTTTTTGTAATTGACGAGAAAAACAATCAGGTAGAGCTGACCGAAAAAGGTATCGAACTGATTACCGCATCGGGCGAAGATCCACACTTCTTTGTAATGCCTGACGTGGGTACAGAACTGGCTGCCATTGAAAAATCAGACCTGGCCGCTGAGGAAAAAGTTCAACGTAAAGATGAGCTGATGCGCGATTTCTCTATCAAATCTGAGCGTATTCACTCGGTTAACCAGTTACTGAAAGCTTACACCCTGTTTGAAAAAGATACGGAGTATATCCTTGATGAAGGTAAAGTAAAAATTGTAGACGAGCAGACCGGTCGTATTATGGATGGTCGTCGTTACAGTGATGGTTTGCACCAGGCTATTGAGGCTAAAGAGAATGTAAAGGTAGAAGACGCTACACAAACTTTTGCAACCATTACCCTGCAAAACTATTTCAGGATGTATCACAAGCTGTGCGGTATGACCGGTACAGCGGTTACAGAAGCAGGTGAGTTCTGGGAGATCTATAAACTGGATGTGGTTGAAATTCCAACCAACACCCCAATTTCACGTAAGGATGACCAGGATTTGGTTTACCGTACCGTGCGCGAAAAATACAACGCCGTTGCAGACGAGATTGTGAAACTGACAGAGGCAGGCCGCCCGGTACTGGTGGGTACTACCTCGGTAGATATTTCTGAGTTACTGAGCCGTATGCTGAAATTGCGCGGTATTAAACATAACGTACTGAACGCCAAATTGCACCAGAAAGAGGCCGACATTGTGGCCGAGGCTGGTAAAGCAGGCACGGTGACCATTGCTACCAACATGGCTGGTCGTGGTACGGATATTAAACTGGGCGCTGGCGTTAAAGATGCCGGTGGTTTGGCTATCATCGGTACCGAGCGCCATGAGTCTCGTCGTGTAGACAGACAGCTGCGCGGTCGTTCTGGTCGTCAGGGAGATCCGGGTTCTTCTCAGTTCTTCGTGTCGCTGGAAGATAATCTGATGCGTCTGTTCGGTTCAGAGCGAATTGCTAACCTGATGGTGCGCATGGGTATTGAAGAAGGCGAGGTGATCCAGCACTCAATGATTACTAAATCTATTGAGCGTGCGCAACGTAAAGTAGAAGAAAACAACTTCGGTATCCGTAAACGCCTGCT
>Ga0153918_1000887_pt1 | contig 12905 bp, 9 predicted proteins | sample TSFL002MetaG_FD_104687 | JGI IMG/M metagenome (GOLD analysis project Ga0153918, IMG submission 104687) | Attine ant fungus gardens microbial communities from Florida, USA - TSFL002 MetaG | ecosystem: Host-associated > Fungi > Mycelium > Unclassified | place: USA: Florida, Paynes Creek Historic... | reverse complement strand
AGGCGCGAGTATGAGTGGATGCTCGCCAAAAATGAGATTATCAGGTGGTATGAATGACGTTGCAAACGTTCCAAGACCTTTCGCCCTTGTATTATGAACTTCCAAGGTAAGAGAAGGGGAGGTTGAGGCAGGCACCCGAGATAATAACCTCACAAGGATGTCATGCACCCCGTCGTTCAGCAAAGAGGCCCCTGTCAAGCTTCCAAAATTGATGGTGGAGAGAATATACGAGTGACCTGGCACATGAGATACAAAATTGACATCAAGATATGCGTGAGCTGAGTTGCATCTGAGTCGGTTCTCGACAACAGATAAAATTGGAATTGGAGGCGTTTTCAAGCATTCCTTGACCCGCGAAGGTGGCTGGTTTCTTCGGGGATTGACATTTAAGGATACATGAAGGCTTTTCGTGGAGGTCATTGTGGTAATAATTGTGGTAGAAGTTTTGACCAAAGGGAAGAGCGATAGTGAGCGTTGGCAAAGAATTTATGATGATGCGCCGTGGTATTGTAGCCCAGCTGAAGGACCCTTGAACGTGTAGTTCCACACACAGAGATCAGGGTGACAAAAATAACACGACACGAGGTTGTCCGTTATGTCAAAGTCGGCTGAACGGTGAAACGTTGATGTGGAAGCGTGAACTAGCGCCGAATATGCCCTGCACAAGACAAGAGGGAGACCAGTCTACCAGAAACGGGTCTCTTATATTTTATCCCCAGAATTGCTGCCGTGGACAATAATCAACAAAAACTACGACTGGGCTGCTGGTTTGATTCATTGCCAGGCGTCGACAAAGATAGATGGGGATAGATTCAGATAGATTCAGTTCAGTGCTTATTCAGCTGCCACCATCAGATTGCAACCTTGATCGTTCTCCCATGTGTTTTGTGTTCCTTTTGTTCTAATCCAAGCACAGAAAGAACAACAGGCAGGTGTTGACTTGACTCACGCAACGGTACAGAACATTAAATTCGGGAATGATCTAGTCTAGGGTATTGGGACACAGACGTGGTCTTCGGCAAGAAGGCGAAAATTAAGGGGCACTTGATCATCGGCTTATGGACCATTGATTCATTGTTGCATTGACCCCTAAACACAGTAATGATGCTTTTCCAGGTCTTTGGGCCTTTAGCCAGCCGCGCTTCACCGAGGCACCCGTATGGTGTGCTTCCAAATTGAAGTGATAAACGCCGATCGTGGTCTCAGGTCCCCATCTCTACGGCGCGGAAGTTCTCCTGAACTGGTTTTAGTTGGCCATAATTGGACCATTATGCCGTTATCCTAGTATATGTGCTTGCATTTATTGTGGGTCCTTGCAAACTTGCTAATAGGCAACTCAAAAGTTAGAATCAGACATATAGGGTTTCCCATTCGACTTTGGGTGACACCACCAATAGGAACTCTGCGGATAGGCTAATCTGGATGTTTGACTGGAACTTCTAGTTTCCAGTGTGGGTACCTTTTGCGGAAGCCACTTCTTAACAACATTCTAGAGAAACGGGTTTTTAGCGAGTCCAATAAGTAATATACAGCGCAGGTCTTCCTCCTGATACTCACTTTTTTTCCATTGAAGAAGATGCTGATGAATTCTCTGCAATTCAAAAGTCTGACTCGTATATAGAGAATCAGTAGATATTCCACTAAAATAGGGGCACACCTTTCCTGGTGTACGGAAGATCTCTGCTGAGACGGATGTACACATCTTCCAGGTACTTGTGATCTTCTAAAAAATTGTCGGCATGCTCTGCGATATCAGTGGGTCTTGCTCTTTCTCTGCTTTTAGCCCAGGCTCAACAAAGTTGATTTTTGTCTCCTCCAAAAGTATAGCATCAGACTTCAGGGGTGCAGGGAATGGCCATCTTCTCCGCCTTCTCTGCATTAACAGTAGAGAGTTCTGTGACCCAGATGGTATGGGTGAATATTGAGATGATGGATGGGAAGAGTTACCTGTGGTAGAATACTCATATTTATAATAAACGAACAGGTTTGTACCACTCGGCTGGCGAACCAATAACCCATTGCAATATTTATTCCATGGCTAATCGTGCACCCACCTTACATCTGATAACGTCAAAAAGGCTGTTTTTTGGTCACAGTCGTCTCTAGTACCAATCCAATAAATGCTGTATTGTATTGTAGGTTAAGTACGATCATTGCCTAAACCGTAGACTTTTCAAATAATATGGAACTATACGAGAGCTTCTTGTAGCTCTTTGTACCAGGTCATAAATTCCATTTGTCGCTCAATATGTCATCTACCACCAGCAGCTCCTTCAAATAGAAACCATCTCAAGCTGTTCTGTGATGACGCCCTGAGCAGCCCTTTGGGATTTCTTCCCCCGCTTGCGCACCTGAATCCTGGACTTGGTTTCCCTGGGTGCTTAGATGAAATTTCCCACAAAGGATGGGAGGTCCGGAGCCCGAGGTCTAGTAGGTGGTCCAAGAAACGCGAAAAGTTGAGTTTCAAAATACGGGCTAAGAAAAGCTGGCTTTGCAGCTGCATAGTCTGGATTTGGACTGTATGATGATACTAATTTTTCTAGGCGCTGCAGACGGAGCTGTGAGCTTCTTAAAAAGGGATGTGATAGTTGGTCACATGGGGGGAACGACCGCTCAAAGAGGTAGCTAAGCCACTTACTCGTGTCTGATCGTCCAAGGTGTTTTCGATCAATGCCAGAGGCACATCCTGCTGGTGACATGACAGGATACCGAACCCCAGGTTACCCTCGGAGAGAATCACATGAGGTTTCTATGTTGTCTCAAGATGCCAGCCGAGAAGTGTGTGCAGACATTCTAATGAAGGATTTCTGGAAGGAGTCATTTTGTAAAACTGGAAATCTCTGATGCCAATGAAGAATCGGACAATCACCTCGAGACCATCCAGCTGTTCAACTTAGCTCTATCATAAAAGACTGCCAGGCGCAATTGTCGAGATAGATGTCATGTCGTCAGCGTATAAACCAGGTGCAAGCGTCTGTGTATCCATCTGTATAACCGACAACAAAAGGAGAAAATACCTGAGAAAATACCGTGGACTATTGATGAATCAATAACAATAATTTCATAATCGTTACACAATTTATTAAAGGTGGCCAGTTTGGAAATTTCAATGACAGTATTTTTCTCTATGTTCTCATTTTCATTACTTAGTTACGTACAGTATGATAATTGAATTGTCTGATGCACGAGGTCAGTATTTCTTTGTCACTTGTAAGGCATCAGTACATATTGACCTTGTATAGCGACTCTGAAATCATGACATATCCTCTAGCCCACTCCCAAACAATAATCAACATGAGGTTGAGTAACAGTGCCACCCCTCATCCTTCAAACGTAGTCTTATTTTGAAAGCCGAGATTCTCCTGCGCAAACTCAAGTATACTCCTCTCCACCTCCTGTTCAAAATTTTGCTTTCTTAGACTGCTGACATCCCCACCGAGCAGCCTACACTTCACATCTCCTAACCAGGTCATGAACTTGGTCTTCCAGAATATAACGTCTAGAGAGAACATGACACTCCGGAAGACAATATGGGACCACCATTCCTTGATACGCTGTCCAAGCGCCAAGTTTGGATTCCGTGTTTGAGATTTGGACGCCCAATAACCTGTTAATTTGATCCGATTGACAGGGGAGCCAAGGGACTGGTTGTTGCCTAAGATCAAAGCATGGAGCCCAAAGCAAAGCAAGGAAAGATGAGTAATCATACCTTGTACCATCCGCATATTTCGAGTTAAGAATATAAGCACCTTAGGCATCCTATCTGTATCAGTCAAGAATTCCTTCAACTTCTTTTTCATCCGAACGCTCATCTCATAGTGTGTCAACGGCCTCTCTTCCTGCTGACTTTGCCCCTCATCTATCTTCACTCTCTTTTCCCTGTTTCTCCGCAACACGGTAGGTCTCATCAAAGCAAAACTTGCCAATAAATCAGGTATTGCTAATCCCCAGTTCTTTGTCACTTTTTCAACCTGGGAGTAATCTCCGCTCAGCATCCCGCGCCATAAATTTATCCATTCTCTCTTGAATCCCTCTGGTGTCTGGACGTAAAGTCCGTGATCAATAAGAACGAGTTGCGGCTGTGTTGGAGATGTCGGCGAAGGGCGGATGATCACGTTACCTGGATGAGGATCGCAGTGGACCCAACCCCAATCAAACATTTGTGCGGAGAAGAGAGAGACCATGGTATGCATGATGTACTGCGTACCACCCTTGAGTGGTTTCGCAGGGAACTCAAAGGAGGCTAAGGGTTGTTGTCTCGAGACGAGTAAAGGTGTTGGTGTCGACTCAGCGCTTTCTGTCAGTGGCTCCTCTTCTCCAACTAACCGCCGAATGCCGTTCGTGTCACTTAGTCGCACGCCGTCAATCCACTCAGCAACCATAATTCTCTTCGTCGAGTATTCAGAGTATACTTTAGGAATATGGACCTTGCCTCGTAAGCTGGACTCACTCTCAACAAATGCTGCTGTCTTCCTAGAATTTTGTGCCTCTCGTTCGAAATCGAGCTCTTTTCTGAGATGATCGGAGATGAAATCTTTGGATCGTGCCCGATGAACCGCTATTCTTCAACAACAGTCTGACACAAACTCACCGACTGCGAAACACACTGGCAATTCAAACTCTCTTTCAAACATCCACATAGCGAGCCAAGAGATACTCAAATCCCATTCCATCTGAATGCCTACGTCTGGTTTCTGGATTTTCACAGCAACCCATTCATCTTTGCCCCACAGCTTGGCCTTATGTACTTGTGCAATACTCGCACTTGCGGCAGCTCTCTGCTCAAACACTTCGAAAATGCCACCTGGACCATCTGGTGGCGCACCTAGTTCCTTGAGGAATACTTTCCGAATGGTAGAGTAAGGGACTTGGGGCGCGTCATCGAAAAGGGAGGCAAATCTGGTTTGGAACGCTTTTGGAAGTACAGCTGCATTTGCACCAATGGCCTGTCTATTAGAGTAGTATTCTTGTTAGTCTGAAGACTACGCAAAGATGATGCATACCCAAGTTTGATGTACAAACCACCGTTGGAGGTAAAGAGATTGAAGATTCTCCGCGCAACACGTTCGTGCAACTCTGGAATCTTCTCGCTCTTCTCCGGCGTGAAATTTAATTTATAGTCTAATGTTATTATCACACACTACCGAGCGATGCCATCAGTATGGAAGCGGAACAGACAGAATGGAGGCACATACCGTCCAGATCGTTCGCAAGCTCCTGAGAGTTGCCGAGGCATTGTAATATCTATCAAAAAAGTACAGTATTCCAATACCGGATGAGATATAGGCCACACGTTTGCCGTACTTGAGGCTTCTAGAAGATTTAGCGAGTACACGGGAATGGAGTGTTGTCGAGAAGGGGTACCATGCTCTCATCTCAGTGACGTTAGCCTTCGGAGACGCGTTGAAAGCAGAGGAAGAGCAAAAAATGATATTTTCATGACCTCCCAAGTGCAGACAGGGTGACCTCCAAGCCGTCTTCGTTGCCAATGAACGAAATCGGCAAAGGACTGAACGCGACATCCAAAGCTAGGATTGACCTGGAAATAAACCGTAGCCCCGACCTAATTCAAGAAAGAAGGAAGCAGTCCAGATGACTTATGTCAAATGCAAGAAGAGAGAATCCTTCAATTTCTTTCGAAGGATAAATCAATTTGTCATACAACCCCAGACATGGGTGCCGATCATCAGATCACGTGTAAACAAATCTCAGTTGCCGGAATTCAGTCATCACCCGGCAGACAAGCAGCTGTCAACTGATCAACCACAGTTTGATGTCAAGTGATTAGTCAGCTGAAAAATCAGTAGCCACCAAGAGCTCAACATTTTCCACTTTGCTTTCTTCCTCTTCATGGATTCCAACAACACACATATTTGTCCTCTAGGAAACCCTTCAGCATCTTGCTCATGTTGAACCGACAACACCCAAAGTGTGACACGTGACTAGTTGACACCTTGCTGATCAGTTGACGTCAAACTTCGATTGACAGCTGTTTGTCCACCGTGTCAGCATTAGTGCATTTCCGAACGTTGCAACATTGGAACAGCGGTGAGAATTTAACGTGATGCAGCGAGTGGTCCAATTGAGGTGATTTCTTTGCCTGTATCAGTCATTTGACTAACACAGGGTCTCGTTCTTATCCACTTTTATGCTCGAAACATTTCCTCCCCGCTCTGTCCAACAATTGTCATAGTAGCAAAACCAGATGGATCAGCTATAATAAGAGCCATCCAAATTCTCCGTGAGTGTCGTTATTCGTTAGTAGACTTAAGTGATGACGTTTCCTCTCGAAATTCAGTGGACGATAAATTTCCACAGTGGCTCATTGTCAAATGTTATGATGGCGCCAATGGTTTCATGGGAGACTCAACAACAGCGTTCAAGGTAGACTACGTTCAAAGTCAACCCAAAGGAGATGGTTGTTGAAATTTTCGTACCCAAACATCTTCATGTGGTGTAGCATTTCATGAAGTGATTAGACAGATTCTCGGCAGCGGAAAATACTCAGGCGCACGACAAAGGACAATCCCATTTGCAGAACATCACGCCCAACTATCTATGGCCGCACTTAGCCTCCAAGACACAGAAAGGAAGCAGAAGTGAGCTTTTTGCCTTGATTCACTCAGAGCACCTCAGCGAAGTTTTGAATCTGATTGTCCTCAGAGTTACAATTACGGCACGTCCACGTCAGGGTATGATATCTTAATTGCTGCCATGACAATCCTATTTAAGTTTGTACAATCGAATTCAGCATCCTGATGGATCAAAAATGCAATGGAGGAATTGAACAAGTTCCAATTTGTTTTGAGTTGTCTCTACACGCAATGTTGATGGGGTGTTTCTTGACGCCAGCTTCAAGGTTGGCAACACATAGCACTTTGTAATATCATGGATTTAATCATCGCAGGATTCCCATGTCAATACGATAGAACCCGAAGTGCAACTTGCAAGCCAGTCCTGCAGTCATCAGCCCAGTACGATTAGTGAATACAGTGATCAAGCTAAGAACTGCAGCCAGTAGACTTAACTCAATTGTGGAGCAATTCATCTCTAACCTCAGCCAAACTCCCTTGCTCAACGCCCTTGGACATCTTCTTCACCCTTTCCTTCACCTGTTCTATCCTAGTCCCCTTACTCCTTGTAACTCCGTACCATACATTCCACCACAAATTGTCACAGAATGCTCGTATACCCTACCTCCACTTCCATTGATGCCCTCATTGTTTCCATCATTACCACCAACTTGGCCTCTGATATGTTTACAACTTGCATCAGAAACTTCACCCATAGCAGTAATCCTCAGTTGAATAAGCAGTGGGTGGATTACTGTCAGTTGGATTGGTGCGGGGAGGAAAGTAAACTGAGTTATTTTAGCTGAATAAACCTGTAGTTGCAAGCTAATGATAATTTACCAGATGTATGCCTGTTTGTAGAGATCTTTGTTAATGAGGGCACATAATGTGTTTAGCTAAACTATCAATCAATAAATGACTAGAATAATATGGCATCTGTTATCTATCAATCTGAAAACTATTGGTGATCATGCATCATGACTTGACCCCAATAGACAGTCCTTTCTGATTGCCAGAAGTGGTTTCTTCCATATTCCACCTGGAACTCCTAAGAAGCACCACATGAGCACTACTCAAGAATTCCAGGTGGAGTCAAAAAAGAACAGTTCTGGCAACCAAAGGGTTTGTCTTTCAGACTCTCCATCTGTGCTCCATCATCCATCAAGCAGTATTTGGATCTATGTGTGGGAAACGGTGTGACTCAATATACGCTGTTCTCACAGACAACAGCTCGGCTATTAGATCTACTCTGTCTTGATCAATCTAACACAGATTGCAGCAAATTTCTCTTTTAAGGAGGATATTTCCCACCTCAATGTTTCTTGAAAATAGTAGCTGATAGTCGGTTAGTCATTTGCTCTGATATCAGATTTTCATCTTCATTTGTTCCCAGACATGAATGGCAAAGTATTATATCCGAGGCTGTAACCCTCGTTCTCCGAGGTACAAAGGTTTTCCTCTCCCTCATCACACTCCCTTAGTCTTTCCCCTCTCTTCGCTCTGAAAGTCGAACTCGGATCGCAGACCTGCCTTCCTAGACATTGACGTGACGTGGACCCTGCAGGGACTTCAGAAGTTTATCACCAGGATCCTCACATGACCGAGTCACTAGAACTTCCTCACGACATTCTTCGACTTATCTTTGAACAAGCTATAGAGATCGATAGTTGTAAAGCCGTCAAGTATGCATTAGTCTCCAAGCTTGTTTGTCTCTGGTATCTCCCTCTTCCACTCGTTAAACCGTTTTTGAACGTCATATTTGATTTCTTAGGGTCGAAGCATGCCTCTATTCGGACGTTCAATTATATTCAAGGACATCAGTTCGAAGATTTGTACGAACGCTCGTATCATCTACGAAGCCGAAACAATTCTTCTCTCAACATGTCAAGTCGTTATCCATCGCCTACAATATCAACGATTCTGAGTTGACAGCGAGAGTTCTCTTTTTCTGTGATGGCGTTGAGAATCTTACCATCTGGGTTATACCATCCCACGATCACCACCACCACCATCGGACTCTGGAAGATCCCAGTCTCAGTTTTCATCACTACCAAGATGGAATCATCCCCAACTTACACTATATATCTCGGGACAACCGCTGTAGCACTCTTCACAATTCACTTCAACATCTTCGTCCGAAACGTCTCGTACTGCTCATTGACGAACCCATTTATCATTGTACTCAAATCGGGATGACGCCTGATTTCTCACTTGGGTTATTTTCCAACTTGACCCATTTATTCATCACCAATAGATGGACAGAATGGTCTACATGGTCGTGGTCATGGGACAACATGTCACCATCACTTTCTCGCAAGAACGATACATTAATACCAACCTGTGTCCTCGACTTCATACCCAAATTAACTCACCTTTCACTCGAAATTCAAGTTGGAAAATGGCAAATATCGTCAGCATCCATACGGAATTTTCGAAAATTAGTTGTGGATACTAGTCTAGCGCTTGCTACAATCCTTACCAGTTCTCAATGGAGTCCGCACCTCCTTGTCTTGCTCTGCGTTCTCTCGTTCGATCAACAGCCAGACATCACTGCTCGAATGATTAAAGAACAAATGAATCATCATTTAGCGTTGCAACTGGAAGGTGGATCACAGTATTGTTACATCGATGATTCACGTCTTGTCTTTGCTTATGATAGAGAACCCTTCAGCGAAAGGGAAGCTGGATCATCAAAAGTACGTGGCATGTGGAAAAATGCTGAGGAAAATGTGCAAAATTCAGCTGTTCGTGGTCAGTATTACGTTTGTCCAGTTCCTTCTCTGTTTTGACATCTTTTTAGATCAAATCATCTTTGAACTTTAGCTTTCACTCTCTGTTCTTTCGAAACACATAGCAATTATCCTACTCTCGTTTCGAATTCGTTATCACCGACGAATGTAACCTGATATCTTTAGATGAAAGGCGAATCGATCGGGGCTGGCCCAAGTGCCATGAGACTGAAGTGGATGCTTTGAGCGTGAGAGAGATAGTGTTTTCTGATAATCGTTATGGCATCCTGTATGCGATGTATCAATAATCCGGGAATCACATTAAAGAAGGACAAACATTTAAAACATCCGTACAAGGGCCATGATCAATTGGACAAGATCGTCTCCCATCTAACTCAACCAACCTCATATTGCCAGATTGTTCATCATCAGCGGGTTGTTTTGTCGTCAGACTTCCAGTGGATAAATGCATTATTAGTGTTACCGATAGAAAAGGTACATTACCTTGTCACTGCCGTTTCTCGTACTTGTGCATCTGGAGCTGCAACAAAGCAGGTAAAGTGTAGATCGGTATTCATTCCGTTGCTTTCATTCGAGGGTTGTTGTGTTTGTCCAAGGGCAGAACTTTGTAGATGGATCTTGGTAAAAAGATCAGTCGATTCAAAGAGTTTTCCGCGTTCTTCGGGTGTTTTGTCTTCGTTATGTGCTGATTTTCAGCGTAGATGATTATTATCGAGTATATAACGTACCTTTACAGAGATCTATAAATCTCTGTAGTGGACTCTCGGGCGTGTAAGTGACGGACGACTTGGAGAAAAAAAGGAAATCAAGTTGATTAATTATCTCATTTGGGGTAGGCTCACATTGGCGATGGCATGAATTAACGCTATCGTTCCGCATGCATTTTCGACCTGACACCACCACCACCACCATAAGTCATCTGTGATGGAACAGATTTTATGAACGCACGTATTGCTTAACATAGATCAAGGTCGGATCAACAGAGTGCTGATCCTCTTCAGTTATTTCCTCGTCAAATTCCGTTTGTTTCACCTTGATAGAAGAGTTTAATGGAAATAAGAGGATCACTGCTTTGGTCGGTTGCGGGATGATGCTCAAGAGCTTAGTGAAAATGTTGAAAGCCTGACATTTGAACAATTGTTTCAATCAGAACTCACCTCTGGGTCGAGTCCATATACATCAACAAACTGATCCTGCGAAGTGATTAAACCAGCTTGATTTGCCCACTGGTGTAACGAGAGATCATGTAGAAAACTGCCGTGTTGATGCCTTTACCCACCGAATTGAACACCTGGATACCCTTGATATCAGTCGATCGAAAAAGAGATTGGTGAGTAGCCTACCTCTGGATTTGCTTCCAAAGGGACCCATTTATTGTTTTCTGTAACTGTTTTGCCGGGCGGAGACGACATGATGGACTTGACTCAGCGCAGCAGGTGCTGTGAAGTGGCATGACATCATTGTGGCTGTACGGTCATACCGATAAAGGATGAATATTGATTAGTTCTAACCCAGAATGAGGATTTGTATTTGGATTTGTATTCAGTCGATAGCCTGCTGACATCTATCTACCTATTGGTCCTTATTCATCACATACTCTGACTGAGTAGTAATCTGACACTTTCAAACTTGACACGTTCCCATATCAGTCACGTTGCTAAATTCTAGGCCAATCCAGACTTCTTGGCACACAAAGCTACATAGCCCCCACCGGTTTGACTAGAAGCTCAAGAGCAACTGTCCCTGCTCGGCAAAATTATGCGCCTATGTATTGATCCGATACTCCGGGCCCATAAACTATCCTATTCTGGGCGTTAGGACAGCCATATAATACTTGCCTGGGAAGCTACAGCCACAATGACTCCACGCCTCTCAGACTATGAACCTCTGGCAAAGATCTGCTCAGCATTTGTCCTCGAGCTCTTTGCTCCTGGATCCCTCTCTGACGGTCTGCCTTACTTTATCGCCATGGCATTGTCCCTGTCACAGCTACCCGAGGCCCACGCTCTGGCTGCCTTGATCCTGTTGCACCGTCTCAAATCACAGTGTCCTGCTTCATCTCCTGCGGAAGGCAGTGATGTAGAACGTCTCTTTCTTGTTTCCTACATCGTTGCTACCAAAGTTCTCAGCGATTTCCGTCACCGTCCGCAGTTCTGGGTCCTGGTTGGCCAGAACAAGTTTTCTGCTGATGAAATCACACAGATGGAGAAGGTATTTTTGGAAAATATTGCGTGGGATTTACGGATAGATGATGCGACACTTGCCATGTATCATGTGTTGGTGGAGAGGCAGAAAGGGACATCGCGCACGAATTCGATCGGGGATATGAGCCTATACTCTCCCACTGTATCAAGTATACCCCCTGTCGCGGTCGATTCTGTCATTGCTGCTAGTTTGAGTAGCGAACAGTCCGAGCGCAATTTGGCAGCTATTGATCAACGCATTGAAGAACTTCAACAACAATACAACTTGTTACTTTCGGGTCGGCCCTGCAGTGGCCACCCGAAATCTACACGACACGTTATCAAAGAAAAGCTCAGACACGCTCTCCACCTATGATTGACTCGATATGGCGATTCGTAGGGGAGATTTGGTCGTATGCTATTTTATTGAATTTGTAGTGCTCAATTACTCCAGTTCTCAGTATTGTATTATGCAGCCATTTCCTTCTCTATGCATTCCACTTCGTATCCTTCAACTCTAATGTCATTCAATCCAAGATCCTCGTTCTGCTGCCAAGATCTCTCATAAATCTCAACTGTCATATTTGGGTCAGGGTCAGGGGCATATGGATTTTGTATGTAGGAATTTGAGAGTGGGTCATCGAGGATGATAGTGAATGGCACTTCAGCTGCTTTCACCTTTTGTGGGCAGGAGAGGAGCTTTCAATGCAGGCACAATAACGGCTGATGAATCTCACGTACTTGTTGGAGGTTCTTCAGAAAGGCAGCAAATGCATCTTTATCTTTGGCACTCGAGGAGTCTCCACTCATGAATACTTTTTCCGCTAGTTCTTCATGGACTTGCTGGAGAATACCTTCAAGTGTCGTGAAACGACCTCCAAGTGTACCATGTGATAGAACCAGGTCAATTTCGGGAATAGTGAGTCCGGCTGTTTCGCTCTGATTTCTTGTTAGAATCATAGCACCGCGTTAAAAAGAATATCTGAAGGCTGACTTTGAGAATATCACGACTTAGGTCTTCGCGATCTTCAACTTTGACAGTAATACGTTTTCCTTTTTCTGAAATGGCACCTCCGGATTTGATTTCGTTGTCACGATAGCCACATTTATCGCAATTAGTTGACATGATGAGAATGTCCTAGATTGTTAGAGCAGCAAAAAAAATTGAAATGATTCGCAAAAGCAGACATACTTACTTTGAAATAAGGTATATTTACTTTTTTCATGTTTGTTTCGATTGAGTGTCCACAACTTGAACATTGTCCAGGGAATACGAAAATCTCATCGTCATGAACATCTTGAACACTCATACTTTCGGGATTGGCAACTCTAGGAGTTGATAGTTCTTCGGAATCAACTAGACCTAAAGTAACGTTTTGCTCAAGTGTTCGGTGGTAGTT
>Ga0153918_1000886_pt1 | contig 12907 bp, 10 predicted proteins | sample TSFL002MetaG_FD_104687 | JGI IMG/M metagenome (GOLD analysis project Ga0153918, IMG submission 104687) | Attine ant fungus gardens microbial communities from Florida, USA - TSFL002 MetaG | ecosystem: Host-associated > Fungi > Mycelium > Unclassified | place: USA: Florida, Paynes Creek Historic... | reverse complement strand
TGGAACAACAGCCGGTACAAGAGCTTACAGTTGCACAAGCTCAGACACCGCTGTCACGCGTAGAGACTGCTCGTCAATCAGACTTTCAGGCTACAACCCAAGATGTTGCTTCCGTTACACCTAGTTATGTCAATGATACTCCAAACTCGGCTCCTTCGGTACCTACACAGACACCTTCTCCTACCGATGACTCTGAACTTCATATGGATTCAGTGATTCGGAACTCGCACGATTCTCAGTTACAACCATTTGCGGCTGATTGCATCCCTACCCCTAGCATTACAGGTGGTCAACAGCGACATACGAAAAAATCCAACCATTCTCACTCAGAGTCCTACCCAAACCACGTCAAACGACAATCCATCACGCGACCACCTTCCGCACATTCAGTGGCTGGTCGGCCGGATAGTGCACCTGTGCGCCCTCACCCACTGATTAGGGGACACTCACATGGATATCTCAATCTCGTGCCCAAACCCACACCTTTAGCACCCCTGACAATCATCACTGACCAACCTACAAGGGCACCGAACGGTCAAATGTCCGGTTCTCCAGCGAGTGTCAAATCAACAGGGACTTCACCCGAAGATTATACAGTATTTCCTTTACAGCGACGAACGTCTATTTCTTCAGCGAGATCAGTAGCCACTCTTCCGGCACATAGTTCAGTCCAACCGTCTCATAAACCATATGATCGTGCACGCACTTTCTCCATGACAACGACATCCTCTGCTCTCAAATCCCTTGTTCATCTACCCAGTGTCACACGACCTCCTTCGCCTCAACTGATTTCATTTTTCCCTCCTGTCAATCCACATATCAATATTGAGGCGATTCATCCTTTACTTCCTGGACCTTATCTCCATAACCATTTGACTGTTTTGGCGCGGAGAGCACCTCTCAGGGAGTCTTACAATCGCGTCATACAAGCCAAGATGGGCGGTAGTCGATGACTTCATTAAATCCGATTTTTCCTTCTTCGGGTTATGATATGTAATACGTCTGTTGAGGAAGAAATTAAACCAGTGTCTGCCAGAGTAACTATATTTGTACACCTTGTTAATGCCATTTTTGGACATGTCATGCTTTCCGACATATTGTGACTTGATGGATGTGACATATCATCACAACCCACAATCACGTTGTGTGTGCTTCCCTTCCTCATTGAGTTTCTGCATTCCAAGGATATTCTGTTTCCCGACTCCACTTCCACACAACCACCCGTACTAAAAGGAAACCCAAGAGGGGAGAAAGAAAGGACAAAAAATGTGGCTCTCCGATACGCAAAGTCAGTTGATTATGTTTTGAATTCTCTTGAAAACATAACCACTGATCAAACACGTTTTATTTATTTCAGAAATAGGTGTGGCGCTCACTACATTTGGTGGACTTTTTATGTTGCTTGGAGTTATGCTGTTCTTCGATGGAGCACTCCTGGCCCTTGGAAATGTTGGTGTTGTCCCTTTTTTTTCTTCTTTTACTTCGTTTTCTCCGTATCATCTCCTTACCCGTTCCTTTCGACTCGAGAAACACACACATTCAACACAATTCAAACGTCTCTTTCTCTGCTTTCCTCTCTTTTACCTTGTCCCTCCCTCCTCCTCTCTCTCCCTCCGCTCCTCTCTCCAGAAAAAAAAAGCAGAAAAAGAAACAAAACAACATCAACTGATCACCGTATGCGCATGTTCATTCTTGTTTCCTTAACAGATCCTCTTCATTTCGGGTTTAACTCTGATCATTGGACCTCATAAAACATTCTACTTTTTCGCGAGAAAACAAAAGATTCGTGGGACTTTATGTTTTTGGGGCGGTGTTCTCCTGGTATTTCTCAAGTGGCCGTTTACTGGGATGATTGTAGAGACGTTTGGATTTTTGAATCTCTTCGGGTAACTTCCTTCATTTTTTCTAGCAACGTCATATCCTGAATACGTGGTTGCTACAGTGACTTCTTCCCGGTCGTGATCACATTCCTCAGACAACTACCATTTATTGGCACAGTACTGTCACTCCCATATATCCGTAGTGTGAGTCCTCATTCTCTCTCTCACACCCTTATGAAAAGTTGATTCTTATAACATCTACCTCTGTAGCTCGTAGATCGAATTGCTGGTTCTCGCCAGTCTGCTGTATAATTTATGAATAAACGAAGCGAGAAGCAGACCTCATCCATTTCGGCTCGTATCCAAATAGATTTCTCGAGCCGCTTATGCTCATGAGTACAACGAAGGAGAAGGGGAGCTGAAGGCGGAAACAAGAGAGAGGCAAAGAAACGTAGGAAGACGAGAATCAGCGAGACTCGAAGAATTCAACACTCGATATATCCTTCTCAAGGTTATCTGCCGTCTCTCGTTTCTCCGCTTCTCCCGCACCCACTTTCTTCGTAGCTGATTCATCGACGTTGCGGAAACTGAACCCGTTCTTAACAGCTTGATTAATCACCATACCCCTAACAGAAGAATTGAGTCTCGTTATCACTTTGATCGGAGGAAGGACGTAGTGATCACTTACACTGAGTACATGGTCATAACGAGATAACCTGAGAGAGGAACCAGGTATGAGTGCCGACTGGTTGTCCTGTCTGCTAGAGCAGCTTGTGCAGGAGGATACCAGGCACCACCACCAACACCCTCATGCAGCATCAATTTATTGAGTCCAAAGCCCAGATCCTGAATTTACTTACCATCACGATCAAGCCTGATCCCCGTTTTGTATGAATACCCAAGTTCCTGGTACCTAATGTAAAGATGCACTATGTAAATGTGATCAGTGACTACGTCTGCATTTCCAAGGCGTGGAACGACTGACAGGATAACATATAGATTCGAAGAAGAACAGAAGGAACAGGCAGGCTACGCCTGATTTTCCTGGCACCGACGCGATCAGAATACTGAACAGGCAGCACATTATCCCATAGAAGGACAGCAGCAGAGCGGGGTCGATAAAGTTCAGGATGGCAACGCCAACGAATCTTATGCGGAGGTTGGATGAGTAATTTGGCCTTTCGGAATCGTCTAACTCACCTTCCAAACGTGAATGTTAACTGACAGAAAGAAAACAGCTGACTCGCTCTCGATTTATCGATACCGACTCCCTGCTCGGACAAAAAGTTGACAGCGAGCGAAGCAACCCCCACTTGAGCCCCTCTACAGAAATTTCGCTGTTACATTTTCCATCGTTAGAATATGTAGACAACGTACACATAGGCCATCTGCGCAACGAATCCAAAGATACACCCATACTGTTTCCGGAACGGTTTTTCATCAGTATGAATACCAGCTCTGTGGATCTCGGCAGCCAGAGCGTCCTGTGCGATCTCCGGCAAGTGACAGAAGCTAGTGAAGCAATGAACGTCGCCTCCAATTCCCAATCAACCAAGACCTACTAGAAAAGGATGTTCAAAACCAATCCCAGGCCTGCTACTGCCAGATATACCCTATCATAGAATATTAGTAGCTATCAACGTACAGGCATGAAAAGTTACCATTGCACGGTGTCTAGACTATTAGCATTGGCACCCCTAAAGAAGTACTTGGAGGCAATCAATGGACCAGCGAACGAAGCAAGGCCCTGGAAGCCTTGACTGAAGTTCAATCGCGCGGCTGCGTATTTCTGACTGCCAAGAACCGCAATGTACGAGTTGGCGGCGACCTCCAGTGTAGCCAGTCCACACCCTATAGAATCAGAATGGATGAGTTCCCTTAAAGACAGTAGATGCTTCACCGGTGTGGTACTATAGCTTCTTACTCACCGATCACGAATGTACAGCCCACGAAGCCACCATACTTGGCAAATTTAGCGGATGGCCAAAAGAAGATGGCACCTGATACATTGAATCAAGATGTGCAAGAACTTTCACAGGCACTCCTACCAAGACTATAGAGAGTAAGTCCCATATGTATACCACGCTGGTGAGAACGATAAGAAACAAGCTTTGACCTCTTCGATTCCCATGAACTTCACCTTATAGCCAAATCGATTCATCTACTATGTGGTGAATTACTAGACGGTCGAAAAGGCGTGAACGTACGAAAGCACCCGCAATCGGTGCATATACCACATATGCACCAAAGTATGCTAACTGAAGAAGAGTACTCTGTGTCTTGCTAATCCCAAAAACTTGTTGGAAGTGAGCATTCAGAACATCGAGGAGCTAGAACCAAGATGAGCTCTTTGCTCAGGACCCAGATCATACCACTGACCCCATAAGCAAAACCCCCTAGAGTCGTTTAACGATATGAATCAGACTGCGCAAGCAAAAACCCGACTTACAAGTGAAAAATAAGGACGTCACTAATCCAAAAGCAAACACCCACTGAGGCCCACTCAGATCTGAGCCTAACAGAAAGGAGTCGGTTCAGAACAAGTTTAATCCAACGTGAGATCTAGTGCATGTCACGAACCAGTCGTTCCCTTGGGTGGAGCCATTCTTTTGTGGGGTAGAAAGGGGAATTACACAAGATTTGATTCTTCTGCTTTTATAATATTGCTTATCAACAGGTCCTGACGGAAAGCTTCTCCAATTAGCTACGAGGAATGAAAAACAAGGTACCACGCCACACAGCTGCCCCTTGCAGCCTTGAATTGGACCTACCCCGTGATCGACCAGCTGATGTTGGTAACGGACCGATTTGCGAATATAACCCCTCTCGATACATTTTCACGCGGTTCTTACCCCAAGCATCAATGAACGGAAAGTGTCATGGTTTCTTTGCGGCAAGCTTCCAGAACATCAGAAGAAGTGATTGTGATTAAATTATACTCCAGGACCAATATCCTAATGTCCGTTCTAAATTTCCAGGGGAAGGTAGGAGGAAATGGCGACTTTGAGTAGTGAAACAGTTATGGTTAGCACCTGAAGTACAAGATGAAATTCTTTACGATGACATGGAACCTCAGAATATGTCAGTTAATGCCTGATCGGGTATCTTCTTGTTCATGTTCAATACAGACCGATCACGAAACCGATTATAATCTCCTCGATGAGGTTACTGAATGTGGAGAACTCGGGTTACTACTTCGGGCAGATTTTTCAAATGATGACGCATGGGATAAGTTAGTTTGTATCAGAACTATCAATCGCGGAGAAGGAGCTCCTTGGATCTATCATGGAAGGGGCAGCAACCCAGGATGACAATAACGTAACAATGAAAGAGGGATCAGTCGGAGTCGGACGTCATACCAGAACATATCATCAAAATCCTCACACGTCAAGGACATTTCATTCGAATCTCACTACCCTTGGTCTTTTCAACGATGTAGCTATACAGCTTGCTTCATTACCTCTTGGTACCACGCATATTAATCCGAGCAAACCGACTGATAGACTGGAACGAACTACATACGGGAAAGACTCTGGATATACGATCAACGTTCAAACATAGATGGAAGCGTACGGCTATGGAGATGTTTATGGAACTGCTACGTGAGTTCATAAGGTATAGGGAAGACAGCTGGCACGCTAATGCATCCCGGAGCTGCAGTTCAGTACAACAGTCCACAATATGAAGATTGATTTTAGCGGAAGCTGAATCTGGATAATACGCTATGCAATAATCGTACCAATAATGACAGAAGTCCTGCATCATTGTTTCCAACAATGAATAAGATTGAAAATACTACAAACATCTCTTCAAAGTCTAAACAGTATACTGGCTTTTTATGAGCTGACCCCCCAGATTCGAACGACATGATCAGTGAAACCACCGTAAAGTGTTTGTCCATCAGCCGACCAAGCGATTGATACACACTCAGGTTGTCTAGCATCTTCCCCAACGTCAGTGTAAGTAGGCTTGAGCTCATCAACAATCGACCTAAATCAATACTTATCAGATACGGAGATGAGAACTAGATGCAACAGCTTACTTGCTCTCCAAGTCAAAGATCTTGATACAACTAGTAGTGGCAGCACATAGCCAATAACGATTAGGGGAGAAAACAAGGGCATTCACCACATCACCAGCCTCAAGAGAATAGAGATGCTTGCCCTCATTAAGGTCCCAAAGCATGGTAATGCCATCCTTTCCACCAGAAGCAGCAAGTGAACCATCAGGTGAGACAGAAATAGTGTTAATGTAACCACTGTGACCGAGATGATTGGTTTTAAGCTTGAGCTTGGTAAGGTCCCAAACCTTTTCAAATGTTTCGTAAGTGACCTGCACAACTATACGGCTCGAGGACGCTACATGCCTTCACTTCTTTATCCCAGCCAGCAGAAACGAAGACAGATTGAGTAGCACTGGGGCTGAAGCGAACAGAGGACACCCTGAAAGTGAGATAAACACCTTGCCCATTATACTAGGGAGCATTATTGTTCACCAGTCAGTATGGCCATCGTCCTTGATGTCGTACTTGCATTCGCCAAGGGTATTCCAGAGTTTGATCGTTCTGTCCCGAGAGCCGGAAACGATTTGCCTGTTGTCAGCACTGAAACTGACAGAGAGTACATCGGAGGTATGACCGACGAAACGCCGCGTGGTGTTTCCGGTATTAAGATCCCAAAGACGGAGAGAGTGATCCCAAGACGAAGACAAAGCGAATTGGCCGTCGGAGGATATGACAACGTCGGAAACGAAATGGTTGTGTCCATGAAGAATTCGCTTTGGAAAACCTTGAGAGTCCTCATCATGAGTTAATTGCCAGACAATGAGAGTCTTGTCTAGGGACTGAAGATTAGATGTAACTTAGGTATAAAATCAGATCAACTCACCTCGTGAAGCAGTCACAATCATATCTGGATTTTCGGACGACGTTGCAATAGCAGTGACCCATCCCTTATGCCCATCTAAGGTGCCCAAATAGCGTAGAGACTCAGACATAAGTGTTTTCAATGAGATATTCAAAATGTATAATAGATCGGGCTTCCTTGTCACGCGTTCAGCCACCGTGACACCACTGTACAGTACCCGGCAACTTGCTAGTATATGTATGCATGTATTCGTATGGACTCTCACAAGCTCTAACTGGTAAGTTAACATAGAACGTGCCTTTTTCTTTGATTAGATGATGCATGAATCTTAATATTTGCTACTTCAGAGGGTTGTATATTGCAACTCGATGAGACAATTTTCCACCAAGATCTCTGAATCTCATTCTTATCAAAATATTAATGGCCACTGACTAATCGTCTCTGTAGGTGTCGTGTCCGGTTGCCTTGCCGAGTATTTCTTTTCTTATATAGTACAATAAATATCACCTTCCTTTTTTCAATATCCTCGCCCATATAGGCAACGTTTGTGCTACTAAGATTGTGCAAGTTGTACCAACTATGGCTGTTTTGCCACGAATGAGGATACCAGTTATAAGTTAGTTGTCTCATTTCCATGGAAGTAAGGTTCACTCACTTTAATTCTGACTTGCAGTCGATACAGACCCAGGTGTAGATGATATTGTTGCAATGTTTGTCAACCTGGAATAAAAATAATTGTTCCTTAATAACAATGGCGATGTAGACTTTTGGCATTGGCATCACCCGAACTGGACATTTTGGCGTTCATTGTTTCATTTGGTGAACTTTTCCGTGAACACCTCATTGTGAATGGCTCTGAATTCTGGCTACACCTAGGAAACACCGACATCGACGCATCATAGTCAGTTCACTGAACTAGGTCTTCTCTATCTTGTTACTGACCTACAAACCCTCTCAGCCTCAATATATTGAAGTTATATCAAGCCATTGGACGGCACATTGAGAAGTACCCAGAGGATGCAAAACGCTTTCCCAACTTTGCACCTGAAAAACGAACCAAATTAGCGAGAGGGTGTCGAGGCCCAATCGGAGGGGAGATTCACAGTGCTCAGTATTTCCATGGAAGGTTCAATGTAATTTCTCCACTGGTCTTAACAGTACTAACCCTCTCTTTTTCGTTCATTCAGAGACGGTCTTGGTGGAATAACAGAACGACATCCGGACCTGGATGTTGATCCTGAATCTGAAATTCATCTAGTACATCCACAGTTAGAGATTTCTTCGGACCATGGAGTTGATATTGCACTCGACCTTCTGAGATCGTATCCTTCGAGGAGTATAACTTATATCGTCCTTGGCCCAATGACCAATCTTGCTCGGGTAATGCAGAAGGATGGAGAAATGGTTCGCCAGCGGATTGGCCGTATCATATGTATGGGAGGGGCATTAGACGTTCCAGGAAATATAACGCCAACAGCTGAATGTAAGCCTAATAACCCCATCTCTCATGCTTATGCGATGACTGTGTCAAGTCAACTACTTCGCAGATCCTTTTGCAGTAAAGCAGCTATTGCTATCCAGTAACGAGAATCTTCAGCTTCCACTTGATCGCTTCTTGTTGTTGCCCTTGGACATTACAACTCTCCACGAATTGCCATTCACAGTTTACCAACAAAAAGTTGACTCTGCTTTTCGATCTGCGACTGGAGCCCCGTCCGATGGCTCAGACAAACCTACTCTTGTACACTTTACCAGTTCTTTCCTTGAACATACGCGGGAAGTGATGGTGAGCTATGGAAAAGACGCCATGGAACTTCATGACATTGTCGCGGTTTGGTGTGCTATAGAAAACCCCCCAATACAAGAGGGTGGAGAAACAGGTGCTCTTTCTCCAGGATGGAAAGGGTTTGACCGGATCTTTGACATTGAACGGTATGTTTGTTCTCTGAAGCATGGTGCTACCAGTTGAAATTGGCCCAAAACCCTCAGAAATGGAGAGCTAACCCGGGGAATGCTCGTTGTTGATCGACGCAATGACCAGACAGCTTATGCTCCAGGCACCAATCGTGCAGAACTTCAAAAGCAGCTGGACTCACTAGGTCTCTCGCACAAAGTGTGGGAATCCGTTGCAGTCCCAGCTCAGGCGGAACATGATAGTCATGCCTCTACGATTATCGGGACAGGCATCTGTTGTGTTAACAACACTCCAGGCCCGGAGATTCTCTTGAAATTGCTGCTTCGTAGAGTATGGGGATTGTAATTTCATATTCGAAGTCAAGATTACAGTATTTGTCTAAATCTTCATGTAGAAATGAATAGTTCACTGGCCTCGAAACGCGTGCAATACTCAGATCAACGTGTTCAGTAACTGATCCAATTCTTGAGCTATTTGACACGTAGTCTCATTTCCCTTACAAGAACCGGTTTATCTCAAAAATAGAACCTGTAACAGACTGCTACAATAGAACTGTCAGAACCTGAATTAAAACAAAGAGCAGAAATAGAACTAGTCCAAGGGGTTCATTGACAGGGCGCAATAATTAATCGAGCCGTAATACACATCATGGTAAGTGACAGATAATGCCACTTCCTGTAAGGTAGCTGGGCATGCAAAATACCTAGAAGAATATGTTTGCCCAAAACGAGTCTTGATAGAACGTCACTACTCCCCACCCATCAGAGAAGGGATACCTGAAGCTGATACAGACGTAGAAAGACTCAAGGTGCACACCCAATCATGAACAGTCCAAGAAGCAAGAAGAGGTACAAACACTTCCTGAACTGAATAGAGGTCAATGTGAATATCAAGTTTGGACTTCAGTCAAAGAAACATATTAATACCCAATGCGTCACCACTTTTATGAAAAAACCTAGATATAGATGATCAGCAATAATGGAGTCGTACTACGGTATTTTGGCCTTTTGAGTGTTATGACAAAATGACTTGCTGCCGCTGTTCCATCTTCCGAGCTAGAGAGATGACATCTGTTGGTTGCAGCCAAGTAATGACAAGTATGGAGAAAAACATAGATTATATTTAATGCTTTGAATACTAACTGATGTGGGTTGCAGATTCCACCCTACTATGAACGTCACTGTAGATGGTTGAAGGTCGAAGAGACTATCTGCATTCGTAGGTGCAACGTACCCCAGAGATGATAAATAAATATGGGCTTTTCCAATATTGTAATGCATTCTCGCCCAGGCACCGATCCAACATCAATGGAAATGCGAAACCAGTGACCATTGAATGGACAATCAGCTTGGATCCTTTGGAAAACAAAAAACTTCGGACAAAATAGAATTCAAATTCTCCGTACACGCGGACAGGTGACAGCTACTATTCAAAAGACACTAGGTAAGTCTCAATGGGACATTGTTCACCTGATTGGGACGGCTGAATTTGGCGCTCAAAAACCAAGACGCTGCATGTCGCACAAATTCTCCGCATATGAGTCTGAATCTCAGCAGAAAGCATTAGCTACAAATTTGTCATCTGATAAACAAAACTGTGCCGATCATTCGCCGATCATTCCCACAAGGACAATCATGGGTAAGCTGCATCCAGAGCAAGACAGGCAAATATAGGAGGGCCTTCATGTTACTCTTGCAAGCCTCTCTTTCTTGCTTCATCTCCTACAAAGTATGTTGATGGATAGTCGCTACGATTTCTCCATTTACCTCGTCAATGAGAATGCAATGGTGTTCGAATTTAACATTGTAGGCGCTATCCGTGTCCGGAATGGAGCTACAATGAATTAGCACGTCAATGATATGTGTGTCTCCACAAGCTGTACTCTGCATGAGTACAAGTTTGAGTCCTCCTTGTCTATATCAATAGGACCATTGGTGTGGGAAGTTCCGGAGCTTATCTCCGCTGTACCCCTAATTGATTTTGTTGTGATTTTAACTTGAATTGATACCACCTTGTGGGAAGTTAAGCGACATGGTCATATCTTGCGCCATATTCGTCCAGAACTCTGTCTCCATCTCGGTCGTACATCATCTCTCCTTCCCTCCATGACAAGAGGTCGTAAAAAAGACCTTACTATCCCCCCCACTAGGGCCCTCGTCCAACAGCGCGACTATCGTGCTCGCAAAGCCCACTATATTGCCGACCTCGAGGAACGAGTCCGGAGGGTAGAGGCTGAGAATTTTCAACTTCGCAAAGATCTTGAAATTGCTAGAGCAGGTATATCTGTTCCGGCGACTCCGCTAAGCCACCAAATCGTAGGCAATGCTTTCTTTTATCCCAACGTCCAAATGTTGAAAGCTGATGACAGACAGAAGCATCCCACGATTTGATACATCATCTTTCTCTTGCAACAGATAGCCTGAGCCGCTTACAGTACCTGACATCCTCGGATAAATCATGTCCCCTGAAGCTGCCGCCTCTGCAGCTGCCTCAGACAGATAGTCCTATTCAGGGACGTTTGACGCACTTTCTGTCTCCCATTCCGTCCCCTCTTTCTCCTCAACCAGGCCTTTTACCAACTCCTCCTATCGTTCCAGCATCACCTACTTCGACAGTGTCCCACCCTTCCAGCACTAATCGCTTGTCGGGTCGTAAACGTCTCTATCGCGAGGAATCTCCTGAGCCTAACTCACCACCGCATCATATTGAAAATATTTCTCCGCGTTCAGACAGCTCGAGAGAAAGCCTCAGTCCTGAACTGGAATGCTTGCTCTGCATCCGAGACGTAATCGAAGGCAATAGAGATAAGGAAGATAGGGATCCACACTTTCGTGAGCTTCTATCAATGCGGTCAACTTCGGAACCGTCGTACGCTCGTCAAGACCACTTTCGGCACCCTTGCTAACAAGATTCTGAAGGGATGGTTGTATTTCTTTGCCCAATGTTGCCTCGTACATCTTTCAACTATATTTACCGTTTCACCTTTTGATGATAAGTATCTTGTGTCTATATCTATATTTATAATGGACTAGGTTGATACAATGTGAAGAGCTGTCCTTCCTCCATATCTTAGGTTCTATCTACTTTTCCTGCTATCGTCCAATCTCTGCTTTTGGATAGCATTAGGAAAGAGACTTTTATAACGAGTGGCAGGGACCTAGAGTGATAGTGAACATTCAGAATCGCGGAGCGAGACTGTCGATGGTGACACCGTGCATGGATTAGTCACCTTATTATCAGCCACTCCGGAACTCTCCGAATTATTGTAATTACCTTAGTTTCGTTGTAGACTCCACTCTGCTTGACACTCTTATCCTTTACTCCTCTTAAATAAAATCCTATTGGAAACCAGAAGGGGCAAGTGTAGAGGTGGGCACAACTTGTCGTTGAGGCCAAGCCCCCTAGAGTAAACTCCCCTCCCAGAGTCATTCCTGACAGAGACTGTCAATATATTGAGAAATTACTCAGAGTAATAGTGAACTCTATAGGTATATTGAGTAACAATTCTAGTCCATAATATACAGTAATTCTTACCTCAGGCTCGTTCCATGATTCTGAGGTGTATAGAAATTCAATGACAGTAAAAAGAGATCCACTAAGCCTATAGATCCATGTGATTATGTCATGCAGGCTAAGCTCAAAATAGTATAGTCATTTTAATTATAGTATAAGCAAAAAAATGACTTGAACAACTCTGGCTTCTCAGCCTTCTCAGATGATTGTCTCCCTCCTGAGCATTATTTTGACTCTCAACAAGATTTATTCAAATCAGTCAACATATGGGCTGCAACAAGAGGCTATGCCTTTATAACTCAGAGATCAACATTGTAGTGACTGTTCATTGAGATAACTTAGGATCACACTCTAAGTCAGAGTTAACAAAGAGAGCTATCATAAATAGTCACTTACTAGATTTGTGATTGATGAGTGATGATTCTCAAAGTAGGGTAGAATAAGCAACAGAAAATATTGTTAAGTCTGAGGTCTAATCCTCAGACTAGGAAGCCTTATATACATGAAGGGATAATCTGTGCACCTGGACAGAGCATCACATGTTCTACTGCCTATTGTTCTATATATGGTAGTCCTTTTGTGTCTGAAATAGTGATAACCTAACCATAAAAGGAGCAGTCCTTGTTTGTGTTCAAGGATTGATGTATATCTATGGGTAATAGATTAATGTCATACCAAACCTTGAGGTCCTTGTATCTCCACAGGATCTTATCACCCTAAGGTCTATTTATAGTTGTCAGAAGCATATTGAAGAGAGCTTCCATGTGCATATGGAAGCAAATGTCTGTGTTTGG
>Ga0153918_1000885_pt1 | contig 12913 bp, 16 predicted proteins | sample TSFL002MetaG_FD_104687 | JGI IMG/M metagenome (GOLD analysis project Ga0153918, IMG submission 104687) | Attine ant fungus gardens microbial communities from Florida, USA - TSFL002 MetaG | ecosystem: Host-associated > Fungi > Mycelium > Unclassified | place: USA: Florida, Paynes Creek Historic... | reverse complement strand
GGGGATGTACGCTCTTCTTCGGCATGATTACCAGATCAACTTTGAAGCCCTTTTTCATATCCTCTTCTATCTTTTCCAACTTCGTCTCGATATCAACCTCAGAAGAAGCCCAAGTTAATTGCACCTCTTTCCTGACTTGAAGATGGGCATTATTCTTTGCCTTCTCCTGAGCCTGCTTCTGCCTCTTGAAGTCCTCTTTGGAGTCTATGATCGCCACGATGGGGTCTGATTCATTGGCAACGAGTTGTACGTGGTACCGCTTCAGATTTCTCTTGCCAGTTACCTGGCTTTTGTCAAGATTATTGAGACTTTCAGCCTCTGCAATGACGTCCATCAGCGAGCGGAAATCACTCAAACCTTGAGGAGTGCGAACAAGAACATTCTTGTAAGGAATAGCACGACCCCTCAGACCAATATCCTTGAGCTTTTTTTCTTTCAGTTTCTTCTCCTCTGCTGTCTCTTTGCTTATTATTGGCTGATCGTTTTTTACCCATCCCTCCCATCTATGGGAAAGATGAAAATGACGGTGGACTCGACGCGGTTTCGGGACAGACTCTAAGCCAAATTTTGAAGGTGCCCATCGACCATTGCACCGGCGATTTTGAGACAAAAACTCAACGACTACAAAACGGAAAACAGAAAGGGTGTTCATTCTGGGTCCCCGAATTTCAGGAGAGATACGCCTTGAAACCAGCTCCGTTACTCACTAGGTTTGGATCAAGAAGATAAGTAAACGTAGTCGTCAAGTTCAAACCAACAGATGTACATAGTAAAGGAGCATGTCCAGTCATATTGTATTCAGAGGCTTCAGACAAATAGTTGAGTGCCTAGAATCAATCTTCGTTGGAGCCCAGCCATGATCTGAGCTTTTCGGCAGTAGGGTCGAAAAAATGAAGGCTACAAGATGTTGGTTTGGAGAGATTCAATATCCGTCAGTGTTGAATTAAGACCGGGACTGAGTTGGTCACATGCAAACTTTGCTCCCCTTCTTCCTTCTGTAGATACATCCCTAGCGTTTGGCCCCTATATATCGACCCTCCACATCTTTTCTTTCGTCAATTTCATTCCGCGGTAAAGTACAATGTTTTACGGAATGGCAACTAAAATTAAACATGACAGACATAACAAGAAAAAGACCACTCAAAACTGATCTCGAAAAAAAGGGAAAGAAAAATTGCCAAGGCTTTCTAGATATTACGTGACGCTACCTGACAGCAAATGTAGATTATCTGTCAGAAAATCAATGAAGTATTCGGTTATGATGTTAATAATAGAGGATGTCTTAATTCCACTTCACTTTCCCCACACGGACAAATCTTCTCTCGGAAAGAATTTTCTTTTATACTCTCTTGTGGGAGTGCGATTGAGTATTGCTCTTGATGCTCTAGTGCAAACTGAAATTAAACCACCTGCTTTGAAGAATGATTGAATGTGTTTTCTTTTATTCATCTTGAGGTCAAAAAACTGCCACCCTCCATTGTTACCATGATTGAAAGTTGTTGTCCATCTATCAGTACATCCTTTGCTTGTTTTCTCCCTTGATGTGTCAATAGACAATCAGTCTCCGCGTCTTAGCACACTAATTGCGGAACAAAAATTCTGAATCAAAATAATAGTAATTAGTCACATGGTGTATTCAACCTTTCATTTTTGCGACTGACGCTGCTGGTATGAAACAGCAGCCATTGAGCTTTTTTGCTACCACCGCTATTGTATGTTCCTGCCGAGTTACTGTCAATTGGCTCCCTCTGCAATGTTCATAGGATCATGCAGTTGCTGGCATCGGTGCAGGAATCGTGACTACGCTTTGTCTCAACCCGCTGGATCTGCTCAAAATCAAATTCCAAGTTGACACAGGAGTGCGGGCCGGCGGTATAGGCAATCAAATGTTCTATGCTCTTAGGGATGTTCAACGACAGCAGGGTTGGAGAGGACTTTACCGCGGAATTTCGCCTAACATTGCTGGAAATGCTTCAAGCTGGGGATTGTACTTTTTCTTGTTCGTGTTCATTTCTTTGTGCAGTCAAGTATTTTGATGTGATTGTGACATTAGTTATAACTTGCTTAAGAAGCAAGCGGCGGGTGGGGACATAACTAAACCTTTATCGGCAGCTCAATATCTAATGTGCTCCGCCGAAGCAAGTGCGGGTCGTTTCTCTGCTTTGTATCTCTCAATTTTGAATTTCCCAATATCTCAAAGGTGCAGTAACAGCCATAATTACAAATCCACTTTGGCTCGTAAGAGTGCGCATGTTCGCTACGACTAAGGAATCTCCTGGTGCTTACAAGGGGCTCTGGGGTGTGTTGACTGTTGACTCACTACACCTGACATCTTACTAGTTACCAGATGGACTTTCGACAATTGCTCAAACGGATGGATTCTCGGGTCTTTTTCGCGGAACTCTGTTGGCTCTCGTGGGTGTGTCTAATGGAGCCATTCAATTTGTGGCGTACGAAAAAATGAAAAAATGGGGATTTGACCAGAAGCAAAGACAAGCCGAGCGAACCGGAAAGGCCTACAATCAAGACCTGGATAAACTAGTGCGGACTACATTTGGACTGTAAAATTTGGACTCAATTCTTCCAGTCCAATCTAGCGTATTCATCTATGTCCATATCAAGTAAATTCATGGCTTCAGCGGCTACGTACCCCTATCAGGTAGTGCGGTCTCGCACTCAGGTTAGTCGCCTATTCTGGCACATCCCTTTGTACAAAGTTAACGTCAACGTCATCACAGAATAATGTCCAATCTAAGTTGTTCCCCGATATCCCCACCACTATCAGACGCACCTGGAAACAAGAAGGTTTTAGAGGTTTCTACCGTGGTCTCGGGACCAGCCTTGTTCGTGTCCTCCCCGGGAATTGTATCACATTCGTTGTGTATGAGAACTTGGCTTGGCTCCTTCGGACTTCTGCAGCTAGACGGACACACTCGTCAATTCTCGGCTCATAGATTATTGGTTCGACGACATTGCGAGCTTCTAACAGGAGAGATGGGTTTTAAAGTCCTCAACCCCTGTATTGAGCATTCATGAAGCCCCAGCGGAGTTACTCTTGGATATTATTGGCTTCTGCGCATGGTCCATGACACAGGACCCGTTGAAACCTCTCATCTTCCACTGATCCTCAATCTGCAGTCCGAATATGACTTTTTATCAAGGAATGAGCAGATTGCCACACCTCATCATTTACTTCTACCCCAGCATATCATTCCTTCTCACACAGAAGATAAAATTTGAATAGCCACCGTTATGCCTTGGTCTCAGAAGTCATCAACTGTATGGCCTTGATAACGCATAACTTCACCATGCCGATGTCCGGGACAGGATGTTGGAAACTCACGTTCTAATCCTTCCTTGCTCCGTTCTTTAAGGAAAACCATGACCTGGCCATTGACAAGATTCCATTTGTGTTTTTTGTCAAGCCACCGGATAAAGCAGTGCCTACGGCACGAAGGTGTTACGATGCTTCGATAGCTGAGTATAATGGATGATTATACATTGCAGTTTGACAAGGGCCCAAGGATCTAGATAACTTATTTTTTGAGACAAGCTCTCCCGCCAGATTACCTTTCACTAGATCTGTAGTTTATGTGATCAATTGTCTTGACCATTGTTTCCTGAGTCCTGATTGAAGCTACATTCTAGTGTTGATTGCTTCCGAGGTTATTACAATGGTATAGCAGTGCAGCATGCCCTTATGGCACCATCTACTCAGGGATGATGAATGTACATTAATTCTTTCTAGCCCTTTTGGACATGCTGCTACCCCAAGTATCCACTAGCAAACTTCGCCCACACCCTCCTCTTATGGTCACATCATGTACCTTCCGTAAATACACTTCCTAATGTCGGGCCCTGTTTAGGCCTTCCGCATCTTAGTACTAGCTGCCAAATAAAAATTCTGAATCAAAAAAGCAGTGCAGCGTGATCGCTGAAGTGAGTCGACGTATGGCGAATTTGACACGGTCCCTCGGGCTATGACACTATAAAGATTTCGCATAATTGGCGAGAAAGCTGTTCTTGATTTTGAATCAGCCTAGTAGCCTTTCTGTACTAAGATATATGGCAACAAAGACAAGATACTTGCGCCGCAAGACTAGGTGTGATGACACTGAGGGACAGTCCTGGCAGATGATGACTTATTAGGAATGGGTATTAGGTGGTGATTAAAATGTTTATTGCGCGACATAAGTTGTGTCCTGACCCGCAAAATGCTAAGCTTGTATCGAGTTTTCCTTCTAACTACAAGACGTGGTTCTATTGCTCTTTCACGCCTCTTAACAACATCTACCATGGCCGGCCCTTGGATTCCAAATTCATATCCCAAAGCGTGTCGATCCGACCATGTCGATACTTATAGGAGTGCTAGCAAAGGTTCTGTCCGTGTACACGACCCTTATAACTGGCTAGAGAAACATACCGAGGAAACGGATGCTTGGGTCTCAGAACAGGAGCGTTTCACGCGCAGGTTTCTAGATCAGAATCCTGACCGGAAAAGGCTTGAAGATGCATTTCGAGCCAGCATAGACTATCCAAAGGTACATTCATACAGAATACCTTCATCCAGGCTTCTATAGCTTTTGCAAGTTCGGTGTGCCAACTCTCCACGACGATAAGCGTTGGTACTGGTCCTTCAATAGTGGGCTTCAACATCAACATGGTAAAACTGGAGCTGCTACACCATTGCTGAATCTCATTCTCACTACAATCGAACAGTTATTTATCGCACTAAAGACGATCAACTTCCAGAATTCAGAGACGGAATTGAACCTGGGGAGATTTTTTTCAATGTGTGTCTCGGACCGTATACTCTCAATCAATATCGACTCACAATCTTCAGCCCAATCTCCTCAGTAGTGATGGAACGGTGGCTTTAACTCACTTCAAAATTTCCAAGTCCGGAAAACTGTTGGCCTACGGGCTCTCCCAATCAGTGAGTCGTTCTGTTAATTCTGTCATTGGAGAAGGGATCATGATTATTCCAGGGAAGTGATGAATCTAACCTTTATGTTAGACCAACAGATGCTCCATTAGACAAGCGAGACGATACTGGAAGACTTCCGGACGAGGTCAAACATGTCAAATTCTCAAGTATCTCATGGTCACCAGACTCAAGTGGATTCTTTTACCAAGTATGTTGATAATTGATTTATCCGAAGCTCTTTATCCGACAGATCATGAATAGCGTTTCCCCGACGTGAAACAGGCAACTATGGATGGTATCAAGACATCAACGGATGAAAATGCGATGATTTTTTACCATCGAATCGGCACAAATCAATGTAAGACAGGCATCATACCATATCAATGGTCCTATTGTGACTATTTTGCGTGCAGGCGAAGATATTCTCGTCCATAAGGATGACGATAATCCGACATGGATGTTTGGCCTGTGTGTTACTAACGATGAGAAGTACCTTATTCTACAAACATCAAAAGACACTGCCAGAGTAAGCTCTGCTCCCATAAGAAAACAACTTTATTGCATGTCTTCTAGAAAAACTTGATTTGGGTAGCCGATCTGAAGAAGACTGACCTCGGAGAACCTGTTTGCTGGTTGAAGCTCTTCGATTCCTTTGTTGCAGAGTATTCATAGTATGACTCCTACTTGTGTCATGCTGTGGAATTTTTGATGATTATTTATGACTATTGCAGTATCGCTAACGATGGCTCGGTTTTCTATTTCCATACCAACGAGAATGCCTCACAGTACAAACTGATTTCAATCGACATTTCTATGAAGGAACCATCTTCTACTATTGTGATACCAGAGCAAAGAGATGCCTTACTATGTAATGTCTCGCGGGTTCATAAAGATCGATTTGTTGTGCAGTACAAACATAACGTAATTCACTTTTCCATGAATGATTGCTTAATAGCTGATTTGTACTTTCAGGTCAAAGACCAAATATATATTTATGATAATGGCGGCAAGCAATTAGAGCAACTGTTCCCCGACTTTGTTGGCTCTATTACTGCCCATTGCAGGCCTTCCCACTCGTGGCTTTTTGTTACTATGAGCAGCTTTACTACTCCCAGCACCATTGCATACTATGACTTCAGAAGGCCCGAAGACCAGCGCACATCCATCTTCCGTCAGACCCAAGTGGGTGGAATAAATCCGGATGACTTTGAGACATACCAAGTACGTGAGATTGCCTGCTATCATTTCCAAACTTGTCCCGATAGCAGGATTAGGTCTGGTATACCAGCTGGGACGGTACCAAAGTTCCCATGTTCATTGTCCGTCATAAATCCACCCCGCTTGATGGTAGCGCACCTGCGATTCAGTATGGTAAGCTTATGGATCGACTGTTACCGATCAACTATTATCCAAGCTTTTCTCCAGGTTATGGAGGTTTCAGTATCACCATTGATCCGTTCTTCAGTCCGGTGTTCCTCACGTTCATACAAATTTATGGTGGTATAATTGCTGTTCCGAATATCAGGGGTGGCGGTGAATTTGGTGAGAACTGGCATCTCAATGGTTGTCTCAAAAATAAGGTAAAACATCCCTTCTTTCCTGGAGCCTAGATCCCTTTCTAATCACCAGAACTTCCGAAACAGAAAAATTGTTTTGATGACTTCATTGCTGCCACGTTAGTCTCGTTCTTGGCTGTTATCTCGAATATCTTTGGAAAGATCTGTCCTCAGGGAATATCTTGTGGCCAATAAGTATGCGGGCGCAGGAAAGATTGCCATCAATGGAGGCTCTAATGGAGGTAAGGTTGATAGTGTCCTTGTTTCCAAGAGCAACCAGATTTGTTTAGGACTTCTTGTTGCCGCCTGCGTCAACCGTGCACCCGAGGCATTGTTCGGTGCTGCAGTCGCCGAGGTTGGAGTTCTGGACCTATTAAAGGTATGGACAAACTCACACCACTACACTCCAGAGATGAACGCCATACTCTAGTTCCACAAATTCACTATCGGTAAGATTTTGTGACCATTTCGCTTCTGCGCCTGCGCACCTCGTTTACAGGAAATGCTTGGACGAGCGACTACGGAAACCCAGATGATCCTGACGACTTCGACTTCATCTATCCCATATCTCCACTCCATAATATCCCTGATCGCGTTTTGCCTCCATTCATCCTCCTGACAGCCGATCGTATGTTTGTAGTCCCTTTCCTAGGCTAAATTTTTTTACCTCGAGATTCTCATAGATGATGACCGTGTGGTTCCCATGCATTCCTTCAAACATGCTGCAACAATCCAATACACTCATTCCAACAACCCCTACCCTCTTCTCCTGCGTGTCGACAACAAGGCAGGCCACGGTACTGGAAAACCTGTTGAGAAAAGGTATGATGTCTTCACCACGTGCTTGACGAGATACCCCCTGATTGAAATATGTGTATTTCTTTCTCTAGAATTCAGGAAGCGGCTGACAAATGGAGCTTCGTCGCTCAGACCATGGAACTGGTCTGGAAAGGCACTTAGGGGTTTGCATGCCTTCTTTGTCCTGTTTTCCTTGCAAGGTGGAGGGCTACATACGGCATTTTCCTGCCATCTATGTTCAGGAGGTCTCGTAATTATATTTAGACCATGTCCTCGTAAAGTAGGTCTATTTTCAGGGAACTTTATCGCTAAAAAGGACCGATGAGTTCTGCTGATGAATTAGATGCCACCTGGTCTATCATGAGGGAATGGCAGATGAGAATATTTCCTTGAGAACACGGTTTGCTTTGGATTTGGGTACCGGAGCTTGATCCGAATCATCAGTTTTATCACAACCTCGTAAGTAATACTCACCGTTGGTGTTCTCGGTGATGTAGAACCTACGTAAAATCATGATTGCTTCCTTGTTATAATATCCGCCAATGGCCTTGTACGGCGGATGGGAAGGATGTCGGAGGCTATCAAGTGACGGATTGGAACGCGTCGTTTTACGGGGGAAAGAAACCTACTCTTGATTAACGCCCAAAACACTGCCGCAACCACCAAATCTATCATTGGCGCAGCCATAGAAAACCTCTTTAATCCCTAGCTGCCGGAGTGCAGCAGCACACATGATACAAGGCTCAACTGTGACATAAAGCGTAGTCGTAGAAAGAGGGTAAACTGCTGTTTGAGTGAGGGCATTATCTGCAAGTATTGCGTCAATCGCTTCCAATTCTGCATGCCGCGTAGCCTGTTCTTAGTCGCAAGCAACGACGGAATTCCCCAAGATATGGATATTAGTTCGACGATGCTCGTAAGTGAAATAATAGAGGCTTACGTTTCGTAACTCATTCGTTCTATTTCGTGCTCTGGAAATAACCAAACCCTCTCTCACAAATATGCATCCTACTGGGACTTCACCCGCAGCAAGAGCCTCTTCTGCCTGAAAGGTTTAGCATGTGCCCATAACTGTTAAGAACATACCATTGTCATGGCTTCCTTCATCCATTTCAAGTGCTCGAACTGCAGATTGTCCATGTTCGTGAGACTCAAGTTCCAGGATAAGCATAATTTTACATTAGTTTGCTTTGTGTACTCATCAGCTTTTCCATGAACAAACTGCAATCCAGTTATTTGCGACACAACTTGACTCGGGATGAGTCTCGAGGTCTTCTCAACATACCCATTTTGGTGGAGAGAGAAGCACCGAATTGTTTTCTTGCCTCTCGCCATAGCATTCTACCGCTTCAGTTCCAACCAAGCTGATCTTGTTTTTTATCTTGTCGCTGTAAACTTAAAATCACACTTCCAAGCAGGACCTTTAATATTCGGGATTGTCGTGACTAGACACGGTCGAACTGGTGCCAGCGACACAATATATGTTATCTGCAAACCTAATTGTGACTCCGTCAATGCTGCTGGCAGTAACTTGTTTATTTAGTATTTGCGAGACACAGGAATATCTTCCACAAGGTTGCTGTCAATCTCGTCACCGAATATTTGAACTGCCTCAAGTGTTGACAAAGCTCTGGATTACTGTTTTCGCAGATCCTCGATAGTGTCCAGACGCACAAATTCCTGGACAGAAGTCTTCTGACCGATGGGTAGATGTTCAGACTTCACTGGGCAATGTGACAGCAAAGGATGTCCCTAAGCTCACTTTACCTGGGCAGGACGTCCAACAGAATCATCCCTGCCACGGTCACATCTAACATCCCGTCTACTCCTGCCACGGTCACATTTAACATGCCATCGACCATGCTCCAGCCCAGTCAACTGACACATCTTCTAGCACAGAACAGCGCTTCCTTCCTCATCTTTCACACGTGCAGGTTTCAGTTGTTCCGTTGGGTACACTAGGCGTTGTGAATGCCATCTGCCCACCTTTTCCCTTTAGTATGTGAATCACGAATCGATGTTGTGATTAAATATGTACCCTCCCCATTGGAAAGTGTAATTAACGGCGCAGATCAATTATAATCGGACTTCCTTCGGCATTTTTTTGATTGCCTGCCTAACACCCAAATCTCCCAACACGTCTTCTGCCCCGGCAAGGACTTGAGACAAATTAAGACATGAACCTTCACTATTTTAGGTGACTTACTGGCATCGAATCCAGAGCTGCGGTGATACTGGGCAGATAGTAATGATTTCTTAGGCCCGGAATTCAAGAGCAGTAGGAAACATACTGACGCTTTCTATGAACTTGCCCATACCAGTCACTGTCAATCCTCGCCCCCCAAAAATTTGGACGGCATCTAAGAGATGAGTCAACATTGTTTAGACATATAATCAGGAGTTCAACCTTCAGCTGTTTCGCGAGCGGTCCTAGATGCAAATCTACAGAACAACTGGTTGAATTTTACTTGAACTGAGAATGTGGATATCACGAACTGTTTTAACAAACCAATGGGTCCTGCAAGCTTGTCGGACATTTGATCATATGTCATCTAGAGACCCGATCAGAGAATGGTCTTCAGATTAGTACATGGGGTGGACACTTACGTTATTCATCTGATATGTCACCGATTCAAACCAATTTTGACAGCATTCCACACGAGATATCATGTTGGCAAGCTTAGAACGGATGACAGCTTGACTCGTGAGTGGTTTACCAAAGACGACACGTTGAGCCGACCACCTTGCATCTGCATAAATGGTAACTCTAAGTAACATTTAGATACTCACTTTAAGCACTCTTCCACAATCTGGCGCTGAGCCGCAATCGAGGTCGCACAAACCATCCATCGTTCATGATTGAAGTTACTGAGGATAACGGACATGCCCTTGCCAACTGGACCGAGCGTGTTTTTGATTGGAACACGAACTTTGTCGAATATCACATACGCTGTTCCAGCGGCAGCGGAATACGCAGTTTTGATAGCTTTTGTAGAGACTCCTGGACCACGAGGAATTAACATTACAGTGAAACCGGTCTTTGGGGGATGGCATCAGACAAAAGTGGCAAGATCCATACAGGGGTGTCCTACATCTGTTCGGCAACCAGTCGTGAAGTAATCTGCAAAAACACCATTGGTGATCCATCTGTACCTAAAATTGAGTATGGTGGTACATCGCAAATCCGAGGAACATACTTCTTAGTGCCAGTAACAATCCAATGGTCGCCATCTCTGACAGCGGTCGTTTGCAATCCACTGACGTCGCTTCCAGCAAAGGCTTCAGATATGGCGAGAGCCATGTATTTTTGGCCAGCAAGAGTCTAATCAAATGACTAGAGATTATGGGGGAGTGAAGATGAATATACCTCTGGTACAATGCGATCGTAGATATCCTGGGAGCCATAATTCAACACAGGAGGTAAGCCAATGACAAGACCAGCAAGCATGCCGTCGACAACAGAGCGACTACACACGCGGGCAAGCTCATTGTGGATGATAGCCTGTACAAAAAAATAAAGCTTTGGTGTAGAAACAGCAAGGAGGTGATCAAATCTTGCCTCGTGGAAGTAGTTGAACTGCTCTGGCTTCACGATTCCACCCATGAGGAGACGCCCTTTTAGATGCTTTCCTGGTCCAAGTCGCATGGCAATAATATTTGCTTCACTTCAGACGTGTCAGCAAGAATTCAGTGAACAATTGAGCTACCCACGCCATCTTATTGACGACACCTTGGGATATCTTTTTGCCGCTCTCGTCTGCGACGACAGCTTCTGGTGCAACAACAGTTTCGAAGAACTCTCTAACAGCTCTCTGCAGTTTGCGATGAGTTTCATCATAGTAAGGACTAAAATAGCCATTGCTGAGCCATGTTGGTTCACCATAGGGCACTCGGCTAAACTGTCCCGGTGCTGGTGGGTGAATCATCTCCTCTTCGCCTTGAATTGTACCAATCTGAAGTCGCTTGTATTGCGGTTTAAGAAGGATCTCATGGCGATGTAGACCGAAGAAAGCTTGCGTAGCATCCTGTCCGGCTATCTTGAAGATGAGCAATGATTTTGGTTGAGAACCAAAAAGCGGCATACCGACAGTCTTTGCAAAGAGCACATTGGATCCGCCTGGATGAAGATCAGCAAAATGCGAAACATTGTAGACTTTCGCATCGATGACGATCCACTATCAATTTATCTCAGTGCAGCACGACTGGCATATGTCTACAATTTGCGCACAAGATCACCTTCTCTGTTGTGCTGTTATGAAGTTCTAGCCTGTACGTTATTATGTATATTTGAGTAGCATACCTTGGAGACCTCCTCTCGTGTCAGTTCTTTGAGTCCATGACTGGCCATATCAACACCAATCAACGTTCAGAGCTGAATTGTCTGTGTTTTTATCACAAGACCTTGTTTTTTTTTGAACTCAGCATTTATATTCCGCAACAAGCAAACTAGTGCTAAGACGCAGAGGACCCCTTTGGGGCCCAATGTCAGAGGTATGTCTACAGGAGGCATAAGGCCAAATGGGTAGTGGTGTGTTTGAAAAGCATGAGCAGTATGGTGGCGGTAGGAGAGATAAATCGGGCAGCTGTAACCTTTGACCCAGAAGTAACGAAAGCCTCCCTGGCCAGTACCCCGAAGCCGGGTCCTGCCATCCCGATCCCAATGACGAATCCTCTCACAACTCCCAGCCCAGGCCACGAACTCTGGGGTCCCAGCTCCAGACTGGGTGGTAAGCATCCCAAAGGGCTCTCACTGCGGTCCACAGCAGTGGGCACAGCAGGTGGTATAGTATTTTTTCGGCCCGAAGGCCTTCCTGAAGCATCGGCCCAGTCGCACGTACCTTTGAGTAGGGAATCGAACCCTCTCTGCATCGCCGGGACCTAAAAAGGTCTCCCAGGAGCTTGGTCTCGGGCCTAGCGAGTTTTTTTGACTCGGATGTCTCCAGCTCGAAGTCGTGGGAAGCTTGGAGGATAGTTGAGGTCGACAGGGGGCCATTGGGCCATAGAAGTGGTAGTGAGCTGGCAAGCCATCGAGTACAGCACCAGCTCAGGTATATTCAAGGGGCCTTGACGTCGGAAGGGTGATCTGGAAGCGAACAACGATAAGAGACGTTGGAGTAGGGGATTAATGAGAGGTGTTCGGTAGGATACTGGACACTCAGACGCCGAGATCAAGGCGTGACCTATCAAGACCTCATTTCACGTGCATTTGGACGGGCTAGAACGAGTCCGCGTTTTTCAAATGCTCTGTTCGCTATCTTGATGTTGGAAAGCCATCATGGCTTTTGCCCTCAAGTGGTATGTGACCGCTGTGCAAGGGGGGCTAGCGAGCACCGTGTAGCAGTGTAGTGCACCGGTGTACTTACCTAGGTATGACTTGAGTTGTACTTAGGATACAGGGAGGCAAAGCGAACATATCATTCAGTTAAATGAGGGTTGAGTCTTATGTACAAGTCAACGTATGTTATGTATTACGGATAAGTACAGGAATGATTTGGTAAATAAGAAAAAGGGTAAATGGTCATGGATGGACTTGCAATTACTCTTCCAAGCGCGAATTCAGCTGAGAGGGAGGTAAGAACAGGTAGGTTATGGAGGTTCACAGCTACAAAAATCACTTCGTGAGTAGATGAAT
>Ga0153918_1000882_pt1 | contig 12938 bp, 13 predicted proteins | sample TSFL002MetaG_FD_104687 | JGI IMG/M metagenome (GOLD analysis project Ga0153918, IMG submission 104687) | Attine ant fungus gardens microbial communities from Florida, USA - TSFL002 MetaG | ecosystem: Host-associated > Fungi > Mycelium > Unclassified | place: USA: Florida, Paynes Creek Historic... | reverse complement strand
TGGCCTGAAGCGGATGACGCGTCTTTCACGTCCTACCCCTGTCTCTTTTTTAGAAGGGGCACGTTTTAACACTTCATGCTGGAGGTAGCAAGGGATTGGGGCATCCCTGCCCCGGATAACGAGGTGGAACGCTTAAAACGCGTAGCCAACCGATACCTTAAAGGTGCGCGGTTCGCCCTGCGTAATATAGGTACCGGAATCGTCCACGCTGGCCCATTAGTTTTCATTGGCCACGTTGTCGATGCCCGCACGAACCGTCATCTGGTTTTCATTGTGGTTCACCGCGAAGCGATAACGCATCCCCAGCACTGGCTCGCCGAAGACGTTCAGCTCCACGCCACGGTTACGCTGGTCAGCGGATCGCTGTACTTCCCGCCAGAGCCGTTGAAGTTGGTGCTGTCCGGCATCTCGACGCCGGTGTTGTGGTAGATGTTGGTCGTCGGGTTATCCTTCGTCGCCGACATTTTCCACGCGATTTTTTCTTTTTTGGTCATCGCCGAATAGCCGACGTTGACCTTGTGCGAGACGAGGCCAGTATTGAAGCTACCGCGAACGCCCGCCATGCCGCTGACGGAATCGCTGATGCGGTTGGCAGGATGCGAGATGAAAGGGGCGTCTACTCATCCTTTGGCACAGTAGAACGCGGGGGAGTTTCCGAAGGTGAAGAGATAGCCAGAGGCATTTACAGGAACGATGTCCACACTAATGCCATGATCGCGATAATGGAAAAAATCAGGAATATGTCGGCGAAAGAGTACGTCTTTTTTCGGCAGTTCGTTAGTGTCGCTGGAGACCATAATCACTCGCCCCTCCTCACGCCAGTAATTGAAGGCTATCTTATTGCTGACGATGACCGTCTGCTGGCCCGACTGACTATACTCTCCGGTGGAATCGTAGGTGCCTTTGCCATTATTAAATGTAAACGTCATAAGGGAATCCACCCGGGAATCATCTTCAACAATGATTAAATGGCTTTCGCAGGTAAAGTGATTCTGCTGATAATGCATGTACCAGGCGTAAAATAATGGCGCGGCAATCATCAGCATAATGACCAATCCCCACGCCTTACGACTAGTCATTTTCATGATATTGCTTCCTGTACATGATTGAATCACACTGAGCGCCAGCAATATCGGGCAATTTATCGCATACAATCACCGACGTGCCGTCTTGAAAACGATTGATCGTCATATAGGCTACCCCACCAGCATTGCACTGAATGGGATAACGTTTTGTCAACGCGGTATAAATACCCTGGCTTTTTATTTTATCGTGCCACGAAGAGTAAACGTCGCAACCTGCGATATTACCTATCGGTTGATATGCTTTAAATCCGGAATCCTGTACATGTAGCTGTTGAAACAGCACCGTACACGAGAGGATAAATAAAACCGCAGAGGCCGCCCCATACGCTATTTTTTTCGAGAAAAAAGGGAACCGGCTATCTGTTACGCAGGGAGGCGGGATATAAGATTCAGGGGGCAAACTCTCCGGTGCTGCGACGTCCAGCGAGATAAAGCTTTCTACCGTCCCCGTTTGAATGTGTGCAATCGACTTAAACCCCGCCTTGGGAACAGTTTGCACAACATTCTCTGCCAGACCCGCCATCTTGAGCGCTTTACGAATGGAAGCGATCGTCTGGTATAGCGCATTAGTCGAGACTATCGCGCCCTGTTTTTCCCAAACCGCCGAAAAAAGATAACGCTGTGTAAGCACTTCGCCGTTGTGTTCAAGCAGCAGCAGCAGGCATTCACTAACCGGACCGTGCAGGATAACAGCACGCTCGGGATAGCCCGAAAGCGGACAGAGTCGACGCTGCTCGGGCTCAAAAAGCACTAAGCCATTTATCAAAAAGACAGACTTCATGACGCATCAACCATGAGGGTAAAGGGAAGTAGTACATTCATCATTATTATGTTTACGCGTCCGTTTCCGCTTTCTGATTCAGAAATTAAGGCTTTCACATCAACCCACTACACCTTTCGAAGACGACACTTTGGATCGTAACGCCATGCTTAAGGTTTATCTTAATCAGTATAAATCATTTAACTTCACTCCTCTTTATCGCTGACGCACCGTAACGTAGGGGTTATCGAAACGATGCGCCAGGAAACCCTCTTCTGGCTAAGCAGATAGAGAGAAATGCTGAGAGTTTTCGAAAATAAGCATTTTATCTTGAGTTATCGATTGGATAGTCATTTACAGAATGAGTGCACTACAAATGCACTCCATGTAGTTTTTTAAACTAAAAATACGACTTACATCGACAAAAACTCCATGCCAGGGTAAGGCCTATCCGGTTTCTTATAGCGCGTCGGGGTATGTATTGGAATGCATTCATAGCAGCCATATAATCCACCACATAAAGAGTAAGGATTATCTCAGGCTTATATGTAGGAGTGCATGTTAGTTTCTCAATTGTGGGTAAATGATATGGGCTATCGACTATATGGATTTATGATCGGCGAAGAAATCCATTTTGATATATCTAATCGCAGACTATACCGACTCACAGGCAGTCACACAGATAAAAGCATTGCATTCGCATCAATCTATTTTAATGAAACGATGCTTAGGCTTTTTCTTTTTTTATTGAAGAATGGCAGAACCAGACCAGTCTCAAAAGAAGAGTTATTTGAAGAAGTTTGGGAGGCACATAACCTGAGTCCTTCCACACAGCGATTATGGCAAGTTTTGCATAATCTAACGAACAAGCTGAATGTCTTAGGCTTACCCGAAGATTTTATTCGCAACATTAAAGGGCGTGGTTACATTATTAACTATCCAGATGTAATCCCCGTTTATTACAGAATGAGCGAACTCCCAGCTCATTCCGTTAAAAAAGAGGAGACGACAGATAGCCTGAGTGAGTGATGTCAACTCAGGTTTTTTGCCCTGAGCACCTGTGCGAGGGGCTTTTTTTATTATCTCTCTTCAGCATCAATTCTTTCGTTAATGATTTATTAGCATTGTTGTTTGGTTTATACCAACACTGGAATTATATATGAGCATAATCAACCATTTTGCCAATTTAAAAGTCCGTAACAAGTTATTTTTTGGTTTTTCCCTCGTATTGCTCGTGACGATTGCTATTCTGATTTCAGGTTTTCTGGGTCTTAGCAACATTCAGGATAAAGTCGATAAAAACGGCCATACCGCCGATATGTTTAACGCACTTTCGCAGGTCCGCTTAGGGCGGACGAATTTCCAGTACACCCTTGATCAGAAGTACCTGGAGCAGACCAACGCAGGCACGCAACGCATGCAGAGCATTGTCGCCAGTATGGAAAAGCTGCCCTGGTCCCCGGAGGGAAAAAAAGCGCTGGATGATACGGCAAATGCGGTGAATAGCTATGTCGCTACCCTGTTGCCTTTCACAAAATCCCTTTCAGAAAAAAGAATCAGTGAACAAAAACTCAACACCCAGGGTTTATGCGATAACTCCGTGCTGGCTTCAGCGTTAAGCCGTAATGGTACGCTGGACTCTCAGCATACCCTTATAGCTGCACAGATTGCTTTTACCATGAGCGACATTGACACACAGGTAACGCTTTATAAACAGCATCCTGGCGATAAGTTAATGAAAGGGATCCGCGAGCGTCTTGATTCAGCGAAATCAGATACCGAACAACTGTTACCGGTTGCTACCCGGGAACAAAAGGTTTGGTTGCAGTCTGGTCTTGAGGACATGGAAAACGTCGCGGCTGAGCTGCAGAATTACCAAAACGTCTGGAATAAACAGTCGACGCTCTCCGATACCTTAACCGGTAAAGCCATAACGTTAACGCATGCCATACAGACGCTATTTAGCCTCCAGCAGAAAAAAGTGGCCGACACGGTGGATAGCGTTCAATTACAAATGGGCGTTGTTGCCGCAATCGGTCTTGCGCTTGGCATCTTTTTGGCTATGGGCATCACCCTGTCCATCACCCGTCCGCTTAATGAAACATTGCGCGTCGCGGAGCAAATCGCCAGCGGCGATCTCACCAGCACCCTGACCAGCGCGCGTCGTGATGAGCCTGGACTGTTAATGCAGGCCGTCGCAACCATGAATGCAAACCTGCAAAACATCATTAATGATGTGCGCAATGGGGTAGATAGCGTCGCGCGTTCGTCTTCAGAAATTGCCGCGGGCAATATGGACTTGTCGTCGCGGACCGAGCAGCAGTCAGCCGCCGTCGTCGAAACCGCCGCCAGCATGGAAGAGTTAACCTCTACCGTCGCGCTCAACGCTGAAAATGCCAACCACGCGCGGCGCCTGGCAGATGAAGCCTCGCAAAACGCGACGGAAGGCAGCCAGCTCTCAATGAAGGTGATCGATACGATGAAAAACGTGCGCAGCAGTTCGCACCGTATTTCAGAGATCACCTCCGTCATTAACAGTATCGCCTTCCAGACCAACATTCTGGCGCTGAATGCCGCCGTTGAAGCCGCCCGGGCAGGCGATCAGGGTAAAGGCTTCGCCGTTGTCGCCGCTGAAGTGCGAACACTTGCCCAGCGCAGCGCGCAGTCCGCTAAAGAGATTGAAAACCTGATTAAAGAATCGGTCGTGCATGTGGATACCGGCTTTAGTCTGGTTGAAAGCGCGGGTGATGCAATGACGAAAATTGAGACATCCGTAGCGCAGGTGCGTGACATCATGAACGAAATTGCCGCTGCCACCGATGAGCAGAGCCGCGGAATTTCACAAATTGCTCAGGCCATGGCTGAAATGGACACCACGACTCAGCAAAATGCCGCCCTGGTGGAAGAGTCTTCTGCTGCGGCCAGTTCTCTGGAGGCCCAGGCGGTTCAACTTGAAAAAGTGGTATCGATTTTTCGCGTCTCGAAAGCTCACGCCCTGCGTCATGAGCCCCAGTCAAAAGAGAGCATACAGACCGCCAGCGTAGCACCTTTTAAACGACCTTCCCCCCGTAACCAGGACGAATGGGTCAAATTCTGATAACTTCCGCGCGGCTGCCGGGACACGCCGCCGCGCGTTTAAGGCTCTCGATGATAACCATAACAAAATCAATTCCGGGAATGCTCGGCAGCTTCACCACCCTGCTGGCTCGCCTGTTTAGCCACTCCCCGGAAAGCACCTTGAGCGCGGCGATTGAAAAGCGCGAGATTGTGCCGGTCTACCAGCCCTTTTTTGACAGCCAGACGGGCAACATTGCGGGTATAGAAGTGCTTGCTCGCTGGAATCATCCGCTGTATGGCCCAGTGTCTCCGGATACATTTATCCCACTGGCGGAGAAGCACCGGCTGATTGCCCCACTCACGCATCATCTGATTCAGCAGGTAATTGCCGATCTCCAGCCTTGCATCCATCTCTTTCCCGATCGGCTCTATATCAACCTTAATCTGAGCCCCCATAACTGTCTCGATCCGCGCTTTGAAACAGATACTCTTGAGCTTTTGCAAAAACTTGCAGTGGGTCAGATTCAGCTGGTCATCGAAATCACGGAACAAAATCCGCTGCATTTTACGCCACAACTGAGTGAATGGTTTGCAACGCTTCGTCAATCCAATATCGCGCTGGCGCTGGATGACTTCGGGACAGGGTATTCAAACCTCGCTTACATTCACTCGCTGGAACCCGAATTCATCAAGATAGACAAACTGTTTGTTAGCCAGATTTGTGAAAATGGCGATACCCGGCTCGTGGACAGCCTTATCGAGCTGGCAAAAAAAATGCATCTCAGCATTATTGCAGAAGGCGTTGAAACAGAGGCTCAGGCTGACTACCTGCGCTTAAAGAATAGCGATTTTTTACAAGGTTATTTTTTCTGCAAGCCGATGAAAATTCATGAAATTATCGAAAGAATTCACGCATGATGAAGCACAGCCACCCCGCTTTGGGGGTGGCTGCAATGACGTTATTTTTTCTTGTAGATATTGGCCGTACCGTGAATTTTATTATTGGTGTTCCCTGACGTGAGTACCAGGACATCCGCGCCTTTCTTATCGGCTTTCTCAATCAGTTCTTTTTTTGCATCATCAACCGATACTTCATTCGAGGTGTTTACCGTACCGATTTTTTTATACTGAGACGCAACTTTCTTGAACTCGCTTTTAGTCAGCAGCTGTGCAGCAAAAGCATTGGTTGTAAACAGTAACGCCGTTCCCAACAAAATAGCAGTCGTCTTTTTCATAACCTTTTTCCTTGAGATTAATCAGCAACTACGAAAAACCTCACGCATTGTGGTGAGGTTTTATGAGCATGGTAGAGAATCTCAGGAAATGCCATACGCTCAGGAAAATTCTTTTATTACAATCCGTTGCATGAAATTACTAACGAATATTAAGAATATTCGAATACCCGCGCGGTGCCAGTAATATCAATGCGTACCGCCGTGCCCGGGTTCCATCCTGGCTGGCTTACGGTCTTCAGAATCACGGGGTGTTTCTCCCCGGCTAACGCAAGGGTGAGCGTCGACAGCTGGCCGGTGAAGTCCACATCAAGAATCGAGATCGGGCTTTCATGCGCTGCACATGCCGTCACGCGTAATTGTTCAGGGCGCATCATGACCCTGCCCTGACCTGTCGCCTGCGCGTTGTCCGTTGGCACTTCACCCAGCGCGCACACGGCATACCCGGCAGCGAGCCGAGCAGGCAGGATCACGGCATCGCCAAGAAACAGCGCCGTCTCTTCATCAACCGGACGGGTGTAGACGTCATAAGGCGTACCGACCTGCGTGAAGCGTCCGGCGCGCATGACGGCAACCTGCGTGGCAAAGGACAACGCCTCGTTCTGATCGTGGGTGACCAGAATCGAGGCAACGCCCGCTTCGGCCAGCAGATCGGCCGTTGCCTTACGCGTCATGGCGCGCAGGCCGGTATCCAGCGCCGAGAACGGTTCATCCAGCAGCATCAGGGAAGGACGCTGGGCCAGCGCGCGGGCAAGCGCCACGCGCTGCTGCTGACCGCCGGAAATCTCGTGGGGCCAGTGGGTTGCGAGCTGCCTGTCCAGAGAAACCATCTCCATCAGCGTCTCAACGCGCTGGCGCTTCTCGTGGCGGGTGCCGTCCAGCCCCCAGGCAATGTTGTCTGCCACGTTGAGGTGCGGGAACAGCGCGCCCTCCTGAGGGACAAAACCGATCCCGCGCTGGTGGGCAGGGACAAAACGGTTTTCATCAAACAGCGTTCTCCCCTGCATGACAATGCGCCCGGTGTCAGGCGTTTCGAACCCGGCAAGAATACGCAGCAGCGTGGTTTTCCCCGACCCGGACGGCCCGACAATCGCCGTCCTGCTCCCCGGCGCCACGCTCAGGTTTAAGCTGTCGAGCACCTGCACGTCAGAAAACGATTTAGAAATGGCGGTTAATTCAAGCATGTCATAGCCCTGCAATTTTTTTCGACTGCATATAGAGAATGGCGGTCAGCGGGAGTGAAATCAGGATCATCAGCATCGCGTAAGGCGCGGCGGCCACATAGTCAATCTCGCTGGTCAGCGCCCAGAATCCGGTGGAGAGGGTGCGCGTTCCCAGTGGAGAGAGCAGCAGCGTGGCGGTCAACTCGTTGCTGACGCCGAGGAACACCAGCGCGGCCCCCGCCGCCGCACCCGGCGCGGCCAGCCGCATCGTGACGCTCCAGAGCGCCTTCGCGGGCGTGCTGCCCAGGCTGCGCGCCACGTTCTCCAGCTCAACCGGCGCCTGCGCAATCCCCGCCCGCAGGTTGATGAGCGCGCGGGGCATAAACATCAGCAGATAGGCAAGGAACAGGGTAATTTCCGTCTGATAAATGGGGCGGGCGTAATGAATGGTGACCGTGACCAGCGCGAGAGCGGTGACAATCCCCGGCAGCGAGCTGGTGATATAGATACACCCTTCCAGCATCCGGAAGATACGGTGCGGATAGCGGATACCGAGCCACGCGATGGGGATCACGCACGCCGTCGTCAGGAGCGCTCCGCCCACGCCGAGCATCAGCGTCTGGCGCAGCGAGTGCCAGAGATCGGGACTCATCCAGTTTTGCACGCCGCCGAGCCAAATCCAGCGACACAGGACAATTAACGGCACGCCCAGCGCCAGCGCGATCAGCACGATGAAAAACAGCTGCCCCAGCGCGGCAGCCGCAGGCTTCAGCGGCCAGCGTTTTTGCTCGCGCGCGGCCCCGGCGCCAATGCGCGCGTAGCGTGCTTTGCCGCGCGTTACCCCCTCCAGCATCAGGATAGCCAGACAGCACAAGGCCAGCACGCCCGCCAGCATGTTCGCCGCCGGGCCGCTAAAGGTAGACTGGAACTGGTCATAGATTGCCGTGGTGAAGGTATCAAAGCGAATCATCACGTACAGGCCATATTCCGCCAGCAGGTGCAGCGCCACCAGCAGCGCGCCGCCGCAGATAGCGAGCTTAAGCTGGGGCAGTACCACGCGGAAAAAGACCCGCCACGGCGGCGTACCCAGCGAAGCGGCAACATCTTCCAGCGTCGGGTCAAGGCGACGCAGCACCGCCGCAACCGGCATATAGATAAACGGATAGTAGGCAAGAACGGAGAGGAACACGCCCGCGGAGAGCCCATGCATGGACGGGACAACGCTTACCCAGGCATAGCTTTGCACAAACGCCGGGATCGCCAGTGGAGCGACCGCCAGTGCAGACCAGATCCCGCGCCCGGCAAGCCGCGTGCGCTCCGTGAGCCAGGCTATCGCCACGCCCGTCACGATACACAGCGGAACGGCTAAAGCCGTTAACCACAGCGTGTTGCTGAGCAGTTCAGCCACGCGCGGGCGAAACACCAGCGCCTTAATGGTTTCCCAGCCGGTCTCAATGCCAATGGCAATGATAAAACCCAAAGGCAGAAGCGCCATTAATGAAAACAATACAGCTAACGCAACCATCGGCAGTGCAGGACGCCTGCGGGCAGGCTCCTGCACCCTGTTTTTTCCGATGTCGAGACTCAGACCAGACATAAGACGTTCACTTCACTCTCAGGATCACAGCAGACCGGCTTGCGTCATCAGTTCGATAACTTTTTTACTGTTGAGCGTTGAAGGTTCAACTTTCGGTGCATCAAGATCTTTCAGCGGCACCAGTTTCGGGTTTGAGGCCGCGTTCACGCCCACCGCATACTCAAAGGCGTTGTTGGTACGCAGACTTTCCTGGCCTTCTTTACCGGTAATGTATTTGATGAAGGCCTGCGCCTGCGCTTTGTGTTTGCTGGACGCCAGCACGCCGCCGCCGGAAAGGCTCACAAACGCGCCCGGATCCTGATGTTTGAAGTAGTAGAGCTGGGTGTTTTTGCTGTTTTCACCGGTTTTGGACTGATCGACAAAACGGTAGTAGTGATAAATCACGCCGCCATCAATCTGGCCGGCATTGACCGCTTTCATCACCGTGCTGTTGCCTTTATAGGCAACAAAATTGGCTTTCATCGCCTTAAGCCATTCCAGGGTAGCCTTTTCGCCTTTCAGAGCCAGCATCGCGCTCACGATGGCCTGGAAATCCGCGCCTGACGGTGATGCCGCCCAGCGGCCTTTCCACTCGGGCTTTGCCAGATCCATCAGCGATTCAGGCAGCTGCTGTTCGTTCAGCTTTTCAGGGTTATAGACAAACACCGTGCTGCGGGCGGCAATGCCGATCCAGCGGCCGTGCGCCGGACGATATTCTGCCGGTACCTGCTTCAGGGTGTCTGCATCCAGCGGCGCAAACAGGTTTGCATTATCCACCAGCACCATTGAAGGCGAGTTCTCCGTCAGGAATACGTCAGCCGGTGACGCGCTGCCTTCCTGAACCAGCTGATTACCCAGCTCGCTGTCATCGCCGTTACGCAAAGTCACTTTAATGCCGGTTTCTTTGGTAAAACCGTCAACCCACGACTTCACCAGGTTTTCGTGCTGCGCGTTATAAACAACGATACCTTCGTTGTTATCGGCGGCAACCGATTGTGTGGAAAGGAAAAGGGATGAAGACAACAAGGCAAGCGAGAAGCAGGACAGCAGGCGAGAATTCATGAACATATCCTTAATAGACCAACGGGATTAACGACTCATAGCTTTGTGGGACAGGATTAAAGCATACAACAACGCTAATGATAATTAGTATCAATCCAGTTTACGCGTAAAAGTGTAAAATATTCCTGGCGTGGCGATTAGGATGATAAAAATCTAATTTAAAAACAGAGCCAAATAAAAGATTAAGAAAACCTTAATGTTTAAAATACTCAGATTTTAATTAGCCTTCTATTTATTAATCCGTTATCTAAGGCGGTATCACAGGGCTAAGAAACGGTCGATAAGGGACTCAGGAAGCAGAATGACCTTGGTCGGAAACAGGAGAAAATGAAAGCAGTATAGGCTGAATGGCACGCCCTGTAGGATTCGAACCTACGACCTACGGCTTAGAAGGCCGTTGCTCTATCCAACTGAGCTAAGGGCGCACTGAGAAGCGTGAACTTCGCGGCGGTGAAACGCGAAGAATTATACGGTCAATGGCAGGTGAGTCAATGCCTTTTCCGTTTTCCACGGCAATTACCGCTAGCCGATTGTAAATACGGCTATTTTCTCAACATTTCCCTCTGTTTCACCGTAAAATTTAGCGCTGCGAAAAGGCTTAGTTGCATTTAAGTAACGCCTGCTGTTTTCCTGAACGTCAGCTCGTCACACTAGGGTCAGGTATCCCGGCCGCCTGGAGGCTGACAGACAACAGGACAATGGAGTGACAGCGCAAAACCTGATCGATACGCCCCGGTTACAGTACATTTCTCAGGACATCGTCGGCATTAAGCTTGAGCCCATCGTCGCCCTTTCCTCCTTGCGCCAGGTTGGCGTGGAGGTCCTTAGCGTTCTGTCCGACACGCGGCACAGCGAGGACTTTTTTTGCGATCGGTCCGCAGACTGGTCGATAACGCTGCTTGAAGCGCAGCTTGCCGCGTTAAAAAATACGCCGCACAGTCATAACCTTTTTATTAATCTGCCGATAACCGTCCTGACCGAGCCCGCATCTTTTCAGCGGCTTATCCGGTTGCCGTGCGTGCCGCTTAATATTGAGATTGTCGATCCCGCGTCCTTTATGGCGCTTTCCGTCGCGCAGAAGCAGCATGTGGTTCAGAATCTGCAGCAGCTTAGCAGACAGGGACACGCAATCTGGCTGGATGATGTGGATGACGTCTTAGTGCGGTCGTTTTTATCCTGCCGACTCCCGTTAAGCGGCATCAAAATAGATAAGGAAGCATTCTGGCGTTTACGCAACACCCCTGCGCTGAGGCAACTGGTTTCCCTTTGCTTTCAGCTGGCCGGGAAAGTGCTTATCGAAGGTATTGAGACTGAACGCGATCGTACCTGGGCACTGCAGGCAGGCGCAGATCTCGGCCAGGGATATTACTGGCCGTCCTGGACATGGCCGGAGGATTAAAAAGCCATTTCCAGGAGGGAGACCATGCGAATGACAGTGCGCCGTTACCGGCGGCGGCGTACAGGAAGTGATGCACTGGGATTTACGCGCTCACCTTTTGCTCCCCCCTTTTTTGACCGGCTCGAATTTTTGAGCCAGTCCATCAGCCAGCCCCGCAAAACAGACGCCCCGTTCATCCTTCTGGTGACGGAGGATCACTACCTGCGCACCGGTTTTCTCAACGGGCAGTTTCCCCTGAGCAGCTGCTGCGACTACACCACGCTGGATGACGCCCTTATCGCTCAAACCCAGTGGCCCTCAGCCCGTCTGGTCGTGGATGTTGAAAGCCGGTCCACGGGGCTTCTGGAGAAACTGGATCAGTTGAGACGGCATAGCCTGTTTCCTCCTTTCCTGACGCCCTGGCTGTTAGTCCGGGCCGATAATTACGACACCCGCCTCTTCTGCAAAGCGGCAGGTCCCTTTCATGTGCTTGAACGTCAGCTGAACGCCGCCGCGCTCCAGCACAGCCTGCTGGATCCCCTCCCTCCGCCCGGTACCGATAAAGACTGGTTTTCGCGCAATGAATGGCCCATCCTGCAGGAGCTTTCCCGGGGCAAGACGCTGCGTCAGATTGCCCTGATGCAGAATCGACCCTATAGCCGCATTATCTATCGTCTCAGCTGCATCCTGCTGAAGCTGGGGCTAAGCCATCGCCAGGAATTGCTACATCTTCTTAATAACCTCTCAGACTGCACGTTTTCACTCACGTCCTAACCCCTTATTTCCTAAAGCGGTTTAGGAATTTACTTACCAATCGCGTTGCATAAATGTTAATTTTTAACAATAAAATCGATTTTATAACTATTCCTAATTTATGGGAGAGAACCTTGTGAAATGCCACAGATTAGCGGAACGGCAGCACTTTCCTCCATCCGTTAAGTGAATGCAGAAGGCGTTAACAAGATGATAATGATGTAAAAACAAGCAGCTTAGCGACAACTGCCAGGAGTAAAAAGCGAAGCGGGCAGCATGTTCTCCTGTACGAGAGACGCCGTTATCCGGATCGGCGGTAGAACTTTCAGATGAAGGTTTGACGGCCTGCGAGGGCAATTTTTAACCTCACTTTTGTGGGTTAGCCCCTTTAAAAGAGGTGTATTTTTGTTAACAATTAATCAACATACAGAGATATCTGTTATTTTTTGTTATTACATAAAGATGAAAATATGCGGTAAATGAGATAACAGGATATTTCCGCTAATTTTAAAAAAATAGCGATTCAGATCCAGAAGATAATACAAACCAATACCCTCATATTAATTTACAGGGTTTTCGGAAAAAACTTACCCTGTATAATAAGATGCGTATCAAATATGAATAAGAAAAACCTTTTTGCCAACACCAGCCTAATGAGATGACCGCGCTGAGGCATAGTTCTTTTCATTACGTAAACAAGGATGCTTTCGCTCTTTCCAGGGAAATACTACGGTATAGGGATCTGCACTTTATATCCTTCCGGCATTTCGAGAGTTTTACCAAACTCTGCATAACGCTTTTAACAATCTGAGGCATTAAAAATGAAACCGGCATCCGTTATCATTATGGACGAACATCCTATCGTCAGAATG
>Ga0153918_1000879_pt1 | contig 12963 bp, 11 predicted proteins | sample TSFL002MetaG_FD_104687 | JGI IMG/M metagenome (GOLD analysis project Ga0153918, IMG submission 104687) | Attine ant fungus gardens microbial communities from Florida, USA - TSFL002 MetaG | ecosystem: Host-associated > Fungi > Mycelium > Unclassified | place: USA: Florida, Paynes Creek Historic... | reverse complement strand
TGCAGGGATCTACAATACAGGCTCGTGGCCTGAGGCCGGGTACGGCATGTGGACTGCCTGACAGAAAGAACTGGCCGGTTCTTTCTGTACGGGGGGATAATACAAGGCCGGGTAAGCGCAGCGTCACCCGGCAAGAAAGCGGCACTTATTTCAGGTGGAGGGGGTAATGGCTTCCGCCTGCGCTTCATCCCCTTTCCGGCGGCTCAGCAGGGCGTTAAGCAGGATCGCGCCGAAGGTCGCCGTGCCAATTCCGCCAATCGTAAACCCGCCCAGCGTCAGGGCAAAATCGCCTGCGCCCAGCACCAGCGTGACCGCCACCATAATCAGGTTGCCGTTCTGGCTGAGATCGACCCGATGCTGCACCCAGATGCGCGCGCCGGCCACGGCGATCAGCCCAAACACCACAATTGATGCGCCGCCGATGACCGGTGACGGAATGGTGTGGATCAGCGCGCCGAACTTCGGTGAGAAGCCGAGCAGCATCGCCATTACCGCCGCCGCCACGAAGACCAGCGTCGAGTAGACTTTGGTCACCGCCATCACGCCGATGTTTTCGGCATAGGTGGTAACGCCGCTGCCGCCCACGGAACCGGAGAGCATGGTCGCCAGCCCGTCACCGACGAACGCGCGGCCCATGTACGGATCCATGCTGCGCCCGGTCATGCCCGCGACCGCTTTCAGGTGGCCTAAGTTCTCCGCCACCAGGATAACGGCGACGGGCGCGATAAGCATCATCGCCTGAGCGTTAAAGGTGGGCGAGGTCACCTTCGGCAGGCCGAACCAGGCGGCCTGATGCAGCAGGGTAAAATCAACCGGCTTATCCAGCCCGAAAACGTTGGCCAGCAGGGCGTAGACCAGACAGGCGACAATCAGCCCGACCAGAATCAGCAGCCGCTGGATCATCCCCCGCGTAAAGACCGCCACCAGGCCAATGCACAGCACGGTGATCACCGCCATCCAGCTTTCAAACGGCGAGGCGGAGACGCTCCTGACCGCAATCGGCGCGAGGTTGAGGCCTATCGCCATCACCACGGCGCCCGTCACGACCGGGGGCATCATGCGTTCGATCCAGCGCGTGCCGATCTTCATCACCACCAGGCCAATCAGGGTATAGACCAGACCGCAGGCGATGATGCCGCCGAGGGCCACGCTCAGGTTGGGGTTGATCCCCTGGCCGTTAAACCCGGTGGTGGCGATGACCACTCCGACAAAGGCGGCGCTGGATCCGAGATAGCTGGGCACGCGCCCGCCGGTAACAAAAAAGAACAGCAGGGTACCGATACCCGACATCAAAATAGAGAGGTTGGGATCGAGTCCCATCAGCATCGGCATCAGCACCGTCGCGCCGAACATGGCAACCGCGTGCTGCACGCCCATCACCATCGTCTGCCCGAGCGGGAGGCGTTCATCCGGCGCGACCACGCCTGCTTCTGTGGAGGTCGATTTCAACTGCCAGTGGGGAAATCCGAACATGGTCTGTCTCCTTAAGGCGGGTTAGCAGGCAGGGCGCATAAGCGCGTGGTAGCCGCGGTCAAACCACACCAGCCCTTGCGGCGCGGGGTGGCGGATAATCGAAACAATGTCGCAAAACAGAATGTCGTGGGTACCGACGCTCACCACCTGGCTGATGCGGCAGTCAAACGAGGCCAGCGCATCCTCCAGACGCGGGCAGCCCGTGTCGCCCGTCTGCCAGCGCGCGGCGGCGAAGCGTTCCTCCATCGGCGTTTTGCCGCCAAAGAGGTTTGAGAGCGGCTCCTGCCCGGCGCTGAGGGTATTCACGCAAAGGGTGCGGTTTTCGCTAAACGTTGGCCAGACGGACGCGCCGCGGTTCAGGCACACCAGCAGGGTGGGCGGTGAATCCGTGACGCTGCACACCGCGCTGGCGGTGAAGCCTGCCATCCCCGCCGGGCCGTCGGTGGTGATGATGTTGACCGCCGCGCCAACGCAGGCCATGGCGTCGCGAAAGGTTTGTTTATCCGGTGTCGTCATCATCGCTCCTTACGCCAGCCCGCAGGCATCGTCGAAGTCCAGACGCGGCAGGCGCCCGTAAAGTTTGCGGGTATCGCCGTAGCCAATGTTGATCAGCAGATTGCTTTTAAGCGTGGTGCCGGTGAAAAAGGCCTCGTCGACCTTTTGGCGGTCAAAGCCCGACATCGGGCCGGTGTCCAGCCCCAGGGCGCGGCAGGCAAAAATCAGGTAGGCGGCCTGCATTGAGCTGTTGCGAAAGGCGGTCTCTTCCGCATGCGCGGGGCTGGTGGTAAACCAGCTCTTTGCATCGCCGTGCGGGAACAGCGCGGGCAGGCGCTCGTAGAATTCGCCGTCCCAGGCGACAATCGCCGTGACCGGGGCGGTGAGCGTTTTCTCGAGGTTGCCGCTGGAGAGCGCCGGGCGCAGCTTCTCTTTTCCCTCCGCGCTTCGCACAAACACAATTCGTGCCGGGGAGCAGTTGGCGGACGTTGGCCCCCATTTCATCAGGTCGTAGATTTCGTGCAGCGTTTCGTCGCTGACAGGCATATCCAGCCAGCCGTTATGGGTGCGGGCACCGGTGAACAGCGTTTCCAGCGCGGCGGGCGTAATGGCTTCGCTCATTAAAGCTCCTTATAAAGCGTGTTCATGGCTGTGCAGCAGGCTGGCAAGCCCGTTCAGCAGCAGGGTGTTAAAGGTATCCGGCTCGGTGACGTTGCAGGCATGCCCGCCCTGGCGCATCACCGCGCTGTGGCTGTGCGGGATCGCGGCCTGCAGTTCCGACGAGCAGACGGAGGGCACCAGCATGTCGTCGGCGGAACAGACGATCTGTACCGGGCAGCGAATGCGCGCGGCATGACGGCGGAAGTCGGCCTTTTTCAGGGCGCTGAGCCTGTGCAGCAGGTTGGTTTTGCCCTGGAAATGGGCCAGCGCCAGCGCCTCTTCTGCCTCCAGACGAGGGGCGCGGGCGGCCATCCAGTCCGCCGGGTAGAGAAACAGCGGCTGCGCCTCGACCCACGCCTGCGCGCCGCCGTAATGCAGCAGGCGCTCGCGGATCTGAAAGCAGCGGCGGGTGTGGGCGTTGAGGGTCAGCCAGCCGTTGACGCACACCAGCGCGGTGAGGGCGTCGGGCCTGTCGAGGGCCAGCTGCAGGCCAACCAGCGCCCCCAGCGCGTGACCCACGACGCTGTAGCGGGCAATCCCGGCATCCGCCAGCGCCCGGGCCAGCTCGTCCGCCATCTGCGCAAGGCTGTACCCTTCCGGCAGGGTGGCGGGGTTATTGCCCGTTCCCCGCTGGTCATAGCACACCACCTGATACTCCGGCTCCAGCGCGGCCAGCTGGGGGAGCCAGTAGCTCCCGCTGCCGCCGAGACCGGAAATTAAGACCACCACGGGCGCACCCTCATACGGGGGCGGCGAGACGGAGAGTTTCATACCTGCCTCACTTCGCGATGTGCGCAACGGTGGCGATTTCAACCAAGGCCTCTGGCTTAACCAGCCCGCACTGAATGCAGAACCGCGCCGGTTTATCGCCGGGGAAGAACTCGGCGTAAATCTCGTTAATCGCGGCGTAGTTTTTCCAGTCGGTGATAAAGATGCTGTTGAAGGTCACATCCTCCATCGTGCCACCCGCCGTTTCGATCACGGTTTTGATCGTCTCCAGCACGTGGCGGGTTTGCGCCTTTGGGTCGTTGATAAACACCACGTTGTTGTCTTTATCAAAGGGCAGCGTGCCGGAGACATACACCACGCCGTCGGCGAGGGTGCCGGGAACGAACGGGGCAATGGGCGTGCTGGTGCCCGGCGGAATAATCACGGATTTTGGCATCTGATGTCTCCTCAGGCGATACGGGCGAGCGGGGGAGTCAGGGCGTCGCAGAAATCATTGACGTTACTGACCCAGCCAAAAAAGGTTTCGATATTGAACAGAGCCGCTTTCTGGGCGAAATCCGGCCCGGCCTGATGGGTCGCGTCTTCCAGCACCACGCCGAAATACTCGAGGAAAAAGCCGTCGCGCAGGGTCGACTCCACGCAGACGTTGGTGGCGATACCGGTAAACACCAGGTGGCGAATCCCCCGGCTGCGCAGCAGGCTGTCGAGCGGGGTATTGAAAAAGCCGCTGTAGCGCGGTTTGGGCAGGACGATATCGCCCGCCTGCGGGACCAGCTCATCCACCAGCTGATAGTCCCAGCCGCCTTTCGCCAGCAGCTTGCCCTGCAGTTCGGGCCGTTTACGCATGGTTTTCAGGGCGTTCGACTTGTGGAAGTTGGGCGAGCCGGGGCCGCCGGCCTCGACGTACTGGTTATCCCAGCCGTTCTGGAACCAGATGATGAGCATACCCGCGGCGCGCGCGGCGGCGACGGCGGTTTTGATGTTCTCAATCACCGGCCGGGTGGCGGAGACGTCGAACCCCGCCAGATCCAGATAGCCGCCCTGGCTGGCGTAGGCGTTTTGCATATCCACTACGATCAGCGCGCTCTGCTCTGGCGCAAAGGTGATGGCTTCCGGGCGTGCGTTGAGGGTCGTCATTACGCCACCTCCTTCGTGACGGCAGGGATGTGGGCGCGGCACTGCATCAGCGGCTGGATGCGCTCGCCGAAGGTCTCCACGCCGGTGAGGAAATCATCGAAGGTCAGCAGGACGCCTTCCGCGCCGGGGACGGCCGCCACTTCGTCGAGCATTCTGGCGACGCTGGCATAAGAGCCGACCAGGGTGCCCATGTTGATATTGACCGCGGAGGTCGGGTCGGCCATCTGGCGAACGTTGGTATCCGCCCCGGAACGGGTATCCTTCTGGCTCTGTTCGGTGAGCCAGCTCAGGGCCTCCTCGTCGGCGCCGTCCTTATAGCGCTCCCATTTCGCGCGCGCGGCGTCGTCGGTCTCGTCGGCGATGACCATAAACAGCACGTAGGAGCCCACGTCGCGCCCGGTTTTGTCGGCGGCCTCTTTCATCCGCGCGGCGGTCGGGGCGAAGGCGGCAGGGGTGTTAACGCCTTTTCCGAAGCAGAAGTTGAAGTCGGCATATTTGGCGGAAAATTCCATCCCCGCGTCGCTCTGCCCGGCACAAATTACCTTCATCGGCACCGACGGCTGCGGGCTGACGCGACAGTCGTTCATGGTGAAGAAGTCACCTTTGAAGTCGCTTTTGCCGGTGCCCCACAGATCGCGCAGGACCTGCACGTATTCGGTCAGGTAGTCGTAGCGGCGAGAGAAGTAATCGTCACCCGGCCAGAGCCCCATCTGCTCGTACTCGGGCTTTTGCCAGCCGGTGACCAGGTTGACGCCAAAGCGCCCGCCGGAGATGGAGTCGATGGTCGAGGCCATGCGCGCCACGATCGCCGGGGGCAGGGTGAGGGTGGCGGCGGTAGCGTAAATCTGAATACGCGAGGTGACCGCGGCCAGCCCGGCCATCAGGGTGAAGGACTCCAGGTTGTGATCCCAGAATTCGGTTTTGCCGCCAAAGCCGCGCAGCTTGATCATCGAAAGCGCAAAGTCGAAATGGTAGTGCTCCGCTTTCTGCACGATGGCTTTATTCAGCTCAAAGGTCGGCATGTACTGCGGTGCAGCGGTCGAGATAAGCCAGCCGTTGTTGCCGATGGGTACAAATACGCCAATTTTCATCACGAACCTCTCTTCATTTCAGTGTGGGGTGAAAGTCAGACGTGGCGCTGCATCCTGCATATCCTGTTCAGCCTCGTGAGAAGGGTTTTGCAAAGGGGATGCCAGTTTTTAAAATGGCTTTGTTATTAATGTGTTAATGATGAGTTGGTGATTTGGGTGTGAATAAAGTGGACTAAATGGTCAAAAGAAATGCACGCAAAGCAGGCAACGGTGCGCGATAGCGGTGCAGGGGCGAGGAGGGGAATGCAGCACGATCCCGGTGCGGTCCGGGATCGCAGGTTAGCGTTTGTTGTGGCTTCACGCATAAAAACGTCTATTATTTAGCTGCTGGTTTAGCATTAACCACTGTCTCCTTACCTTTGATGGCATTATCTAATATTTTAGAGAATAGTTGTGCGTAGGCATTTTGGTCTATGGCATTTGAACCATAAGCCATGCATAGCGAGAAGCTAGACGATAATACAAATAAAGCCGATGACATTTCATCGTCCTTATTCAGAACAACCACATCAGAAGTATCTTGAGTATCACGTTTCCCAGTAATAGATACTTTCGGTACGGTGATTGTAGCTTCTGTATTACGGATCTTTTTTAATGCTTCTGCTGCTTGAGATGGTAGGGTACAAAGTACTGGTTCGAAGTGTGCTGTATCCCCCTTCCGATACAGGACATAAGATAAATTTTTCATGGGATTGGTTAAAATCAATTTACCTTGCACTCTGCAATTGCTATCTCTGTGGTGTAAAATTCCATTAGCATCCTTATAATCATCACAATTATATGAGGCTTGATTAGTGATCGCTAAAATATCAGTTTCCTTAGGTGCCTCTGAGGTGCACCCACTTAAAATTAAACTAGCCAAAACAATAGAGGGAGCAATCAATTTGTTTGAGTCTGAGAGAATGCGTAAATAAAAACCAAAGTAAGTCGACATGGGTGACTCCAATCAAAAGGATAATTAAAATAACAGGCGGTCTCTATATCACATAACTATAGCCATTCAAAAAAAGTCTTCAGTAGTACATTAGTTGTAGTTAATTAAATGGGTTCAACCTTTATTCACCATTGAGGGGCTCTGATGGCTGACATGTTACGGAGTTAGCCAACGTTTTTATTTCATTGCATAAGCCTGGATTAGTCTCCACAACAACCGACCCATAGGTAATCGATAGATATCGCTATGGGCATCGCCACCTGTACCAAAGGAATTGAATTGTGTAATTCCGTTTGATGTATCAATGTAATCAATCATTCTTGACCCATTAATAATTTTAAGAGGGGTTGTACATTTTTCTGATGTATCACCACGGTTGCAGAGTGAAAATTTACCCTGTGTTTCTGTAGCTGATGTATCTGAGGCAGTCATACAGTGAAATGTTCCCGAGTAAACAGGTTGCGTACAAGCTTTCACATAACTTTTCTCTGCTCCAGCAGGGTCAGTCCATTTCGCAAATTTCACTGCCGAGTCGAATTTCGATGCTGTTAATATTAATTTCGTATTACCCAATTTCATGTAATCTCTGTATGGCGCTCCTTCTTCACTTAACCCAGGAAAGAACCTGTTGATACTCATGGCACCCTGCAATGACACAGCTAAATTTACAGGGCTCGAGACCGTTATGTCATTTTTTATTAATGGACTGCTAAATAGTGCTCGAGTCATAGCGCGAGCACCAAGACTATGACCTATGGCGATGACAGGAAGTTTGACGCCTGATTCGCTCATACTCTCAGGTATAGTTTGATTGATAATTTTATTAAGCCAGATGAGACCCAGTTCGTCCGCATCGTTTGCTTTGTTTAGGTAACTAGCAACATTATCTAGCCTGGTGGACCAATATGAAGGCCAGGTAATACCAATTACGAGCGGCCTAAAAGGAAGGTTATTTTTTTCGAAGGACTTTATGACTCGTACTCTAGGGATTAGCATGTTACTTTTGGAACTTGAAGGGTTTACTTTAACATCATCCTGTTGTTCCAGAGAGGCTGTTATTATATTTCCAGTAATGTCATTAAAATTACGAATTGCGTCACTTTGAGACGTATTCCAACCCATGACGATGATCAGGATATGGCTATAAGCGCCACTTTTAAGATCATGCTTGAGATTGCTTTTAAGTGCAGTAATCCCAACGTCACTATTTTTATAAAATGAGCGTAATTCAGCGTTCTTTGCATCTTCAATAGAGCTGGAAATTTTACACGCATCCCACCCATTTATTTTTGCTAGATCGATATTTGATTTGCCTACTAATTTTTCTGATATATAGGAATTATAAACAAAACAGTAGTTGCTAGTAATGTAACGATTGGCTGAGTTTTCATTTATGACATTAAAGTCATTTTTTATAATATGAGAAATAAACATGGATTTTATATTGTGTTTTGTAAGTGATTTGATTTCACTTGGCCCACCAATAATTCTTTTTGGTGATTTTTCAATCCCAATGATATATCCGGGGCTGTGAAGGGCTATACCTGAAGGATAATATAACATAGAATGAAAACTTCGAGTAGTTGAGTCATTGAGCTCAAGTTTTTTTTCATAAGGAGCCATTACCGTATCAGCATTGCTACAGCTACTGGCAGCAGTACAAAACATGATGATGAAAATTTTTGATAATTTCATGTGCATTTACCCAATCAAGTGCTGTGATTTGAATTTTTTTGAATGCAATAATTCATAAACAATAGAATTTGTTTATAAAAATACCTTAATCTAACTTAAAAATAATTCAATGTGTTAAAGAATAAATGTGATTTGTTCTCATGATTCCCTCATCAAATAGTTTTCTAATCATAAAAGCACAGTGGTTCAAGTTCGAGTAGGTAACTTTATTAAACTTAGACCTGCTTAAAAACAACTCCAGTGATTTCCGGTTTGAAATGAAAATAACATTAAAATACTGAGTTTTATTTTTATTGTGGTGTTTAATTTCATGGCATTAAACTCTTTCATGATTTTATTGATTTTACTTTGGTAGAATAGAAAGCCTTAACAAAATATACATTCACCAAATGAATAAATGGTGTGTTGAAAAAAACATCGTCCTGTTTCTAAAAAATTTATGGTTCATATAGTTTTAGCAACCGCACCAGGCACTAAGCGGACCGTCTAAAGGACCGAGTAGTCAGCTATAAAGAAGGGGGAGCAACATTCGCACCTGGCCTCCCATAACAGCTTTTCCTTTTCGATTTTGCACAGAGCTTGCACCCCAAAATGTCGAGAGAAAGCAGGGGTTTTGCTATGCTATGGCAAACCAATAAGGAGAGCGGGAATGGCACAAGGCGCAGTGAAAACACCGGGTAAACGTTCGCAGGCGGTGAGCGCTAAGAAACAGGCGATCCTCAGCGCGGCGCTGGAGACCTTTTCGCAGTTTGGTATTCACGGCACGCGCCTGGAGCAGGTGGCGGAGCAGTCCGGGGTATCCAAAACCAATCTACTCTACTATTACCCGTCGAAAGAGGCGCTCTATATCGCGGTGATGCAGCAGATCCTCGATATCTGGCTGGCGCCGCTGAAAGCGTTTCGCGCAGAGCTGGCCCCGCTGGTGGCGATCAAAGAGTACATTCGTCTGAAGCTGGAGGTGTCGCGCGATTACCCGCAGGCATCAAGGCTGTTCTGCCTTGAGATGCTGCAGGGCGCGCCGCTGTTGCAGGCGGAACTCACCGGAGATTTAAAGCAGCTGGTGGACGATAAGTCGGCCATTATTGCCGGGTGGGTCGCCAGCGGAAAGCTGGCCCCGGTCGACCCGCATCACCTGATCTTTATGATTTGGGCCTCCACCCAGCATTACGCTGACTTTGCGGCCCAGGTTGAGGCGGTGACCGGTAAAACGCTCCAGGACGAGGCGTTTTTCCACAGCACCCTGGAAAACGTGCAGCGGATGATTATTGAAGGGATCCGCCTGCGTTAGTTCCCCCTCACCCCAGCCCTCTCCCTCAAGGGAGAGGGGGCCGTCCGTGCAGGTATTATTTTGTGGGGATCCCTCAGCCCGGCGGGAGAGGGCAGCTTAAGTCGCCCTCTTCACACTGCATCAGCGAGGCCAGAAACGCTTCGCGCTCCACGGTTTTTTCCGCCAGGCACTGGTTAACAATCATTGGCTGGACGCTCCCGCCTTCCGTCCCCGAACCGATAAACGCGCAGTCCGCATCGCGCAGGGTAATCCATGCCTGCTGCGCTTTTTTCAGCAGGTCGCGCTGGGGGGCTGCCGCACGCTTAACGGCGGCCTGATAGGTCTGGTTGAGCTTTTTATCGGCAGCCTGGTACTGCTGCGCGCTACAGGTATTCAGCTCAAGCTGGGTGGTCGCGTTGTCGCATTCGTCGGCCAGCGCGCTTGCGCTAAGCAGCAGTGCTGCGCCTGCGAGAAATACTCTTTTCATCATTCCCTCCGCGTAAAAAAGCCGGATGCGCTGCGCTTATCCGGCCTACGGTTGTTTTGTAGCCCGGTAAGCGTAGCGCCACCGGGGAAAGTTTACACGATTAACCGATTGTCATCAGGCTGGCGTTACCGCCTGCCGCCGCCGTGTTGACGCTGAGCGAGCGCTCCACGTACAGACGTTCCAGCAGCAGGTTGGTTTCCCCGCGGGCGAAGCCCTGCACGGAAACGATGGCGCCGCTGCGGGCCGCCACCTGCTCGCACAGTTCGCGCAGCTGGTCAGAATCACCGTGGTAGATCACCGCATCAAACGGCTGCGTCAGCAACGCATCGGCTTTCGCGAAGCGAATGCGGGCCGAGACCGCTTTCGGCAGCTGTTTGCCGAGCTCGCGATGCAGCGCATCTTCCGGCCACAGCACTTCACACCCGGTTGCCATCGCGGCAGCCAGCTGCACCAGCGCGTCCTGCTCGTTATCGGCTACGCACAGTACGCGCTCGCGCGGCATCAGCGTCCAGGTGTTGCGCTCGCCGGTAGGACCCGGCAGCAGACGCTGCGTACCCGCCTGGGCCAGTTCGCCGTACTGCTGAGCAACGGCACGCAGTTCAGGACGTTTTTCCGCCCAGGCGATCAGCGCCTCCAGCGGCTGCGTCAGTACGGTTTTCAGCTGCGCATCCACCGGATAGTCCGCATCCTGGCGTGCCAGGGTGACGCCCAGGGCGTTCTCCGGACGGTTCGCCAGCAGACGGTACAGGTAGAGCGGACCGCCCGCTTTTGGTCCGGTGCCGGAAAGGCCTTCGCCGCCGAACGGCTGCACGCCCACGACCGCGCCAACCATGTTGCGGTTAACGTACAGGTTGCCCACTTTGGCGCTGCCGGTGACCTGCGCGATAGTCTCGTCGATACGGGTATGCACGCCGAGCGTCAGGCCGTAGCCGGAGGCGTTAATCTGCTCAACCAGCTCGTTCAGGTTGTTACGGTTGTAGCGCACCACGTGCAGCACCGGACCGAAGACCTCTTTTTTCAGCTCGTCGAAGCTCGCCAGCTCAATCAGCGTTGGCGGTACAAAGGTGCCGGTCCGCCATTCGCGGGCATCTTCGCTGTTCTCGCGCACCGCCTGGAACACCGGACGGCCTTTCGCGCGCATGGTCTGAATGTGGTTTTCAATGTTGGCTTTGGCTTCCGCGTCGATCACCGGTCCGATGTCGGTGGTGAGACGGCCCGGGTTGCCCATGCGGCATTCGGCCATCGCGCCGCGCAGCATCTTCAGCGTGTGGTCCGCCACGTCGTCCTGCAGGCACAGCACGCGCAGGGCGGAGCAGCGCTGACCGGCGCTGTCGAAGGCGGAGGCGAGCACGTCGACCACGACCTGCTCGGTGAGCGCGGAGGAGTCAACGATCATGGCGTTCATCCCGCCGGTTTCTGCGATGAGCGGCGTAGGACGACCCTGCGCATCCAGACGGGTGGCAATGTTGCGCTGCAGCAGAGACGCCACTTCGGTCGAGCCGGTAAACATCACGCCGCGCACGCGGTTATCGGAGGTCAGCTTGGCGCCGACGGTTTCACCGCGGCCCGGCAGCAGCTGAACCACGCCCGCAGGCACGCCGGCTTCCAGAAGAATGTTGATACCCTGCGCGGCAATCAGCGGAGTCTGCTCTGCCGGTTTTGCCAGCACGCTGTTGCCTGCGGCAAGCGCGGCGGCAATCTGGCCGGTGAAGATCGCCAGCGGGAAGTTCCACGGGCTGATACAGACGACCGGACCCAGCGGACGGTGGGTTTCGTTATCGAAATCATCGCGTACCTGGCCCGCGTAGTAGTGCAGGAAGTCCACGGCCTCGCGCACTTCGGCGATGGCGTTGCTGAAGGTTTTACCCGCTTCGCGCACCAGAATGCCGATGAGCTGTTGCATCTGATCTTCCATCAGCACGGCGGCGCGTTCCAGAATCGCGGCGCGCTCCTGCGGCGGCGTGGCAAACCAGATAGGGGCGTTGTTCACCGCGCTCTCCAGGGCCTGATCCACTTCCGCTTCGGTGGCTTCACGCACGTAGCCGACGATATCTTTTGGCTCGGCCGGGTTGATCACCGGCTGCATGTCGCCGTCCTCGACGGACTGCTCGAGGATCGGTTTGGCCTGCCATTTCTGCAATGCACTGTTGAGCAGGGCAGAGGAGAGCGACGCCAGACGGTGTTCGTTGGCGAGATCCAGACCCGCCGAGTTGACGCGGCCTGCGCCATACAGCTCGCGCGGCAGGGCAATCTTCGGATGCGGCAGGCCAATCTGGCCCTCCTGCGCCGCCATCTTCTCAACGGCCTGCACCGGGTCGGCCACCAGCTCGTCCAGCGGCAGGGTGGTGTCGGCGATGCGGTTAACGAAGGAGGTGTTCGCGCCGTTTTCCAGCAGACGACGCACCAGATACGCCAGCAGGGTTTCGTGCGTACCTACCGGGGCGTAAATACGGCACGGGCGGTTCAGCTTGCCGTCCGCCACTTTACCGGTGACCTGCTCGTACAGCGGTTCACCCATGCCGTGCAGGCACTGGAACTCGTACTGGCCCGGGTAGTAGTTCTGCCCGGCCAGGCTGTAGATCGCCGCCAGGGTGTGGGCGTTGTGGGTCGCGAACTGCGGATAGATCAGGTTCGGTACGCCGAGCAGCTTTTTCGCACAGGCGAGGTAAGAAACGTCGGTGTAAACCTTGCGGGTATAGACCGGATAGCCTTCCAGCCCTTCCATCTGGGCGCGTTTGATTTCGCTGTCCCAGTAGGCGCCTTTCACCAGACGGATCATCAGGCGACGGCGGCTGCGGCTTGCCAGGTCAATCAGGTAATCAATGACGAACGGGCAGCGCTTCTGGTAGGCCTGGATGACGAAACCAATCCCGTTCCAGCCCGCCAGCTCCGGCTCGAAGCACAGTTTTTCCAGCAGATCGAGGGAGATCTCCAGACGGTCGGCCTCTTCGGCGTCGATGTTGATGCCGATGTCATACTGGCGCGCCAGCAGGGT
>Ga0153918_1000877_pt1 | contig 12978 bp, 12 predicted proteins | sample TSFL002MetaG_FD_104687 | JGI IMG/M metagenome (GOLD analysis project Ga0153918, IMG submission 104687) | Attine ant fungus gardens microbial communities from Florida, USA - TSFL002 MetaG | ecosystem: Host-associated > Fungi > Mycelium > Unclassified | place: USA: Florida, Paynes Creek Historic... | reverse complement strand
TCATAGAAGTATTTATAAGTTCAATTAATCCGAACCTCATCTCTTGTATGAAGTAATCCCATTTGAGGTCGACACCAGACCAAAACGGTATACTTTCATTCTTACGTCATTGGAGAACAAGTCAAAGAGGTAATGATACGAATGGCTGGTGACGTGAGGATTGAATGGCTCATGGAATATTATCGACTTGGTGGCTGAAAGCCTGAATTTATAATAGTCCTCGTCAAGGATTCTCACCGTTGGTGGATGGGACACTTGTAGTGGAGTAGGGAGAGACTGTGGTCTGAGGAGTGACTTTTTGGCAACGTCTTCCTTGCTCGCTAGGAGCAATGAACATCAGTTAGTCGATCTTTTCAAGAAATTTGGCGAGTTCTTGAAGTATACAAACTCGACGCAATTCAACCGTCCATTACAACTCGCTGATCATGTGGCAGAAGGTGAACGAATAAAGCAATAAAACATTCGACATCATCTACTGAGGTGAGCAAGACCGATTACCCTTTCCTCTTCATGAATCTCTTCACCCCAGGAGGTAGCTCCTCCACTACCTCGTGAAGTATCTATATCAGACACTGAATGGTGAAACCTCAAGGTTTCTATTGTCCTAGTATAAATTCGTCCAAAGGGCAATTTGCTTCCACCAACTTGATGGTAAACCTGATCAAAGTCAAGAGAACTTGGATTGATATTGTTGTGACCCTCACAATACTTTTTTGTGTCAGAAAGAACTTGTAAGTTTGCAGAGATAAACATATCAGAACACATACTGAGAGGCAGTTTCAGAACCAGAATCTATATGAACACAATGTGTTGTGACCATCCAGCAACTATGGAGAAGTAATGCTCTGGAAACTGAAGCAACATGTGTGTCTACTACCATTAGAGACAGTGCAACCTGAAAAGTGAGACCAGTGGAATCATTGTTCATAAGTGAAGTCTCACCTGTTGAGGATAGATAAAATTGATATACCATCAAGGTAGCAATGATGGCCTGAAAAGGCTCCAGCAGTTGCTTCAAGAACAATAGATGACAAACTAACATGCCTTGGATGTAGCATGTATCTGACAGGCTCTTCATGTCCATGATCTTTCAATCCCAGTCCATATTGATCAGCCACTGGGATGGGATATGGAAGTGAGAAGTATTTTCTACAGATTCTATTCGACTGCGCGCGGACAAAATTGACGAAGGCCAGACTTTTCAGTCTAGAACAAAACCAATAGATCAATTTATCCCGACTTTGATCCCAGTTGAAGATGGCAGACCATATCTTGCTTCTCATATGACGATGATGGGTGGAGAAAACTTATAACAATCACAGAAGTTTGGCTGTGACCGACATAATTCCTCAGCCTTTGCCTCTTATCAAATTAGATTGAAAGCCGATAACAGACTAAGTAAAGTCTCAAGCTACGGAGAATGCTACAGCCAACTATGTGATAACCCAAGAATCTAATAACCCATACTGTGTTATTACCCACAGATTTTCTGTCTCCCAAGTTGATTCTAGGTGTCTAAATTCTCTCATGAGCCAACTGTCAAAATCCTAGGCCTTCTCTCAACTATTACAGAGTTGACTGTATTCAGGATATCGGTTCCATGTCAGTCAGCAGATACTTAGCGGTTTGATGTTCATCACCATTATCTTCGGGGACTTGATCGCCAACAAGTTGATTTCCCACAAATAAATGTGCCGAGATCATGGCATATCCCGGACGGAGCTCAAATTCTGGTGCGCTCCTTTGAATCCCGAGTTGTTTTGCAATTCAAGCACGCAACCACAAGAAAACTTCAAGAAAAAGAATGGTAAGCATCTCCCAAACAGGTCCCGACGAGCTCTAGTATCTGTGCTTCATCTCGTCCGAGACGGTGGTTTTTTGTTGGGATGGATGGCAAGTTTTCAGTCTGGATGTGATTCAAATCTATCTCATTTGTTGAAACAGATTCGCGGAAGCATATGGCTCTCTTTGCGAAGCCTGCAGGACTTTGATCCTCAGATCCAAGTTCTGACTATGCTGGGTTATGTTTCATTTTGTCTACCAAAATGATTCATGGCGCTAGAGCTCCGAGGCGCAGTGTTCTATTCTATTGAATAACATTGCTGACCTTGCCTCAATGACCAGCCTCCCAAGACTAAAGCAGGATCTGGCAAGAAGCCCGCGGCCGCTCCTTTTGGTTCTAGCAAAAAGACTCAGGCCAAGAAGAACCCTCTCTTTGAGCCCTCTCCCAAAAACTTTGGTATTGGTGAGGCATATTTCCAAGCCCACTTCCCCTCGTTTAACTAGACATGGTGTCGTTCAGGTCAGGATGTCCGTCCTCGGACTGACTTGACTCGCTTCGTCAAATGGCCTGAATACGTTCGCCTTCAGCGCCAGAAGGTTATCCTTAACCAACGTTTGAAGGTTCCCCCTGCCATTGCACAATTCTCTCATACGTTAGACAAGAACACTGCCACTCAGCTTTTCAAACTCTTGAACAAGTACCGCCCTGAGAGTAAGCAGGAGAAAAAGGAACGTCTTACTGTGGCTGCAGCAGCTACTGCTGAGGGCAACACTGTTGTATGTATTTACCTGACATCTTGATGATGGGTCGTCTAACTTGTAACAGGAAACCAAGAAACCCCTCTTTGTCAAATATGGTCTCAACCATATCGTTGCTCTGATCGAGGCAAAGAAAGCCTCCCTTGTTGTCATCGCCCATGATGTTGATCCCATCGAACTCGTTGTTTTCCTTCCTGCCCTTTGCCGCAAGATGGGTGTTCCCTATGTCATCGTCAAGGGCAAGGCTCGCCTTGGTACTGTGGTCCATAAGAAGACTTCTGCTGTTGTGGCTTTACAGGATGTCAAAAGCGAGGATCAACGTGATCTTGCTACTCTGATCAGTGCAGCCAAGGCCAATTTGTGCGTTACATGATCTTTTATCATTCCTTGTTTTGTCTAATCAAATTTTCAGCACCGACAAGTACGAGGAGCAGCGTCGTCAATGGGGTGGAGGTATTCGTGGTTATAAGTCTACTCAGATGCTCCGCAAGCGTGCCAAGGCTGCTGGTCAAAACCCTGCCGCTGCTCACCTCGGCAAGCTTTAGGTACCTTTCAACAGATTTATACATCTATATGTCCTTGTGTGCTGTGCTTGTCACTATGTGGATATATGATATTTCGTCGAACTGTGTGTCTAATGTGTAGAATAGTTTTCGATTCTTTCGTCGGCAATGGGTAGCATTAAAGGACCGCCGCACCGGTTCCTCGTTCGAAAAAGGTTGCCCCTGTATCTATGAGCCGATATTGTAGAGCTGAGCTACGAGGTATGGGTTTGACTGGGCCGTTCAAAGTGGAAGGGCCGGGATGAAGTGCAATCTGCGAATATGTGGGTGAATTGCCTATGGAACGGGTTTCAGCTTACCTCTCCACTGACGGTTCCGCTGCGGCCACTCGATAGAGATCTGACCTCGAGGTGGTAAGTCGAAATTTGCAGAAGGCGTCGAAAGAGATCGTCGACTTCAGGCAGTACGAGGTGATGTCGGACTATAAGAGTAGCATTCTCCTAAAATACAGAAATGGGTCAATACATAATGAACGGGAATTTTTTACTGACTTACGCGTCTGCATGCAGCCACAAGAGCACGAACAAAGCGACAGACATCAAGGAAAGAGAAACCTATCCATTCAAACGTCGAGATGTCGTCCAGAATGACAAGTCGTTCTGATGCCTCGGGACTGGATTCTCTCGATGAAAGAGCATCGAGAATTGAGTCATATAAGGGCCGCAAGGATGGTTGGTAGGATGAATTGCCTGAATCGGGCGGTTGGCTGAGCGATGAACATGCTTCTATGAATACAAGGGAACCAGAATCCATGTGCTGGGTCAAGTTGAGGTTCTTGGGAAATGGACGTCGATGTGAATATTGGCAGTACCACTTAATTTTTTGGACGTACGGATCTAGATGCTACAGCCTTCCATTTGGCAAGATCTTCAGATACTGAGACAACAATGGCGCTTTTAGGTGAAGTAGGGGACGAGGATTTGAGGTGAGATGAGAGAGATTTGTGGAGGAGGAATGATGCCGAAGAAGGGAGAGTATCTGTTATGAGGAGTACGATGTTTTCTGGAAAGTTGAACGGTGGTAGTAGCATTATTTTCTTTTTTTGTGATAAGATATTTTCTTCACTTATGATCTCAGATTAGTTTAACGGCGTTCGCCGGCTTACCTAATTTTCTATTTCAAGGTGTCATTCACTGGACGGTCGCTTTGTTATCCGACGACCTTGACAAGATGGGTAATGACGGAGGAAGTATTCCAGACCGTAGAGACCTGGTGAAGACAAAATCCAAAGTATGCTCCACTCACAAGTTACATACTCTAATGCTGACCTCGGGAAATCAAGGCCGAACAAGCCGACAAAGCAAACCAGACGAGAGCTCGTTGGTTCTTCTGCGCATTGTCAAAGGTACATTTTGCAGATATTATAACTTCCCAGTCTCATGTTCTTCTCTAAGCGTAAACTACAAGAGCCAGTTGTATCATGTGCCCTCGGGAAACTTTACAACAAAGATTCCATAATAGAGTATCTGCTGGACAAATCAGCCTACGGCGATGGAGAGACCATTTGTGGACACATTAGGTCTCTCAAGGTGCGCTTTTCTGGTCATGTATCTCTCTCTCCTAATTGATGCGTCCATTGTTATCCAGGACGTCAAGCCACTCACGCTATCACAGAATACCACCAAGTTGGATTCCAAGGTGTCAGACGACCCAACGGATCGAGCTCAATTCGTCTGTCCCTTTACGATGAAAGAGATGAACGGTTCTCAGCCCTTTGTGTATATCTGGATGTGCGGTTGCGTTTTCTCCCTCGCTGGGTACAAAACCATGGCTGGCCCTCCTCCATCTGGTGGATCGCCCAAGGATGTTGAAGAAGGAGACACCTTGGATCTCTGTCCACAGTGTCAAACCAAGTACTGCCGCACGGGAGATATCATCACTTTGAACCCATCTCCCCAGGAAGAAGAGAGATTACGAGAGGCCATGGATCGTCAAAGGTCACTCGAACCTCCAAAGAAATCAAAAAAGCGCAAAACGGCGTCAACACAAGACGAACCTCCGCACAAGAACAAGAACAACAAGAACAAGAAACAGAGGACAGAACCATTCAGTCCACCAGTTCTTCAGCCGACGGTAACATCTAGCAAGGCAGTCGCTAGTGAACTAGCAATGGAGGAGGCAAAGAGAAAGGCAACGATGAGTGATACTTTGAAAAGTTTATACGGAGAGGGCGTGCCGAAGAAGAAAGAAACGTTTATGACTATGGGTACTTTTACGAGAGTACGTCCTCACATATTTCGAAGCGCGTGTGTCTCGCTGACGATTGGTATGGAACAGTATGCCTAATTCATTTCTTTGATATCCATTCTTGTATCCCTTCGCACTGTATTGTATTCTTTTTAATCCCACGGGGGCTAGCACAACGAGTCGTCCGCCCTTGGCTCATCATTGCCTGTTTCGTTCAACCAATGCCAACGGTATCAAGATGCCTACATTAATCGTGAAAAATATACCACAATACTCAATCACTTATATCACTCAAAAACTTGAGATTTCAAAGTCTTTGGATAAAAGTTCACGGTAGATGACAGAAATACTTTTCACTTTTGTTCAGAAAGACAAATCACTCAGACCCAAGTCCAAAATCAACACTAACAACAACAGAATTCTCAACCCCTAAAGAAACCAAAAAAACAAACATGATCAATCTCTGACATGATACAGGTAAAAAACATGATTCACGTACACCGACTTATAGGCCGAGCGATGGCCGCATTGTATATCTTTTCTTCAAATGACTCTTCATCCTCCTCGAGCTTAGCTAGAGCCGACGAAAAAAGACCAGGCCTGGGTGAGACCTCCCAATTGATCCAGATACCTGTTGAAGTCATTTGGAGACAGCTGACATGAGATAAAACATCAGAATCATTCAACAGTGCCACCCGCTGTACATCAAGTATCGGAGGCGTTTCAAAATCGTCGGGGGGTGGCAAGGTCGGATGCACAATGAACAAACCCATTTGCTATGGGAGGATCGTCGTTCAAACTATCAGAGAGCGGAGCTCGAAGAAAAGGCGTACCGTAACCACAGCAATTCTGTCGTCTTCGTAGGCAAGATAAATCGAGCCAAGAGGCGAGGCTATCTGTAGGTCAATCATGATGTCATGATACTGAACACAACCATCTATGACCCGTTCAAAGTAAGGAATGACTAGCAATCGGGACCCATTGTTAAGGATCGCCAGATGTTGTCCACAAGGCGAGATGTGGGCTAGTGATGGTTCGACATCAATCGATAACAGTTTCAAGGTCTGGGGACATTTACCTGCCATAGAACAACTTCGGAGGTGGCGTGCCAACCCTAATTGTTTCGGAGTTATCTTGTGACTAACGACTACTTTACCCGAGCTCTTCCAGAAGTCGATCCTAGATGTACGTCTGTGGTCCTCAATATTGGGCGGCAGATTCTTTGGTTGAATGTAACCTAGACCCATCTCCCATCTCCCCCGCTTTTGAAGCTGATCAGGCTTGAATCCCATGACACAACTGCCTGTCCTGGGGTCTTTGGATGTGCTTTTGTGAGTCTGTGAGGTTTGTCTTTGGAACATCTTGAAAGCAGAGTCCCCACAAACCAAAGCATATTTATCGTTAACTTCAACATACAATATCCTTCCGAGTAAACTCGATGTACCGGCAGCAATGTTTGCCCATGTCTGGTTGCTTGTAAACCCATCAGGTGGCATCTGACTACCGATGTCATCCATACGCTCCACCAGTTCCCCAGTCCGAACATCCCAGAAAAAGAGGCAATTGCTTGAGGCCACTAAAAGAGTAGGGTAAACAAACCGGAATGCCTTTGTGGGTACACCACCTGGTGTCCGGAGGAGAGCATGGGGAACAAATTTCAGGCGGCTTCCGGGAGGGGCTATGTGTACCGTACTGAGTTGTGACTCGTCGGGTTTCGACTGTGGCACGACCTGAAAATCTCCTGGGTCTGGAATTTCAGGGGCCTGACTGACTAGGCGCCAGACTTCTTTCGTGTCCATGAAACGGTCGAAAATTAAAAACCCTTCCCCGTACTCACAATGAGCATTTTGGCGAACATGACGCTTTTGAAAAGGGAAAAATATCAGGAAAAGTTTATCAGCCAAGCCCTAAACGCACCGAATCCAAGCTCCAGATAAGTTGCCCGTCGTTTATATCTGACACCAGTACTCGGCCTCGGGTCTCTATAGCGCGTTGGCCGTGAGTTGTGATAATGAAACCACGCTTCTCGTCGACCTTGATACGATGGACATTTGCGTAATCGGCGTACCCGTGGTGATAGTCCTTGATGCGGGAAGGGCCCTCGCCAACCCAACAGGAATGCACCTCGCGAGCTCGGCGACCTTACCACAACATAAGAGACACACACAGCGCCGAGCAATGAGGAGACACCCACATAAGCTTTTCCAATCACTAGCATCACCAATATATCGCTTGGATAGGAGGCCGAGTGGTATGAGCTCGGAAAAAAGCAGCTGGTCGTGTGGGATGAGACGGAGCGATGGATGGGCTGCGGCCTGGCGATAAACAGCAGACTCGTGCTGGTCGATAAGAAATTTCAAGGCTCTGGAGGTCTGAATACAGGATGAAATGTCAGGAAGGGGGAGATACTTGAGGACAGAAATCAAAAGCTCAGGTGGCAAGTCGACGAGCATCGTGGTCAAGAGCTGCGTTCAAATTATGTCATATGTCATACAAATCTACTCATAAGCCGAATTCAGAAACTGCAGCAATTCCTGTCTATTCGCTTCTCGCTCCTCGTCGCCTCTTGACCTCTTCACCTTGAGTTTGATCTGCGTTCGAACATGGGGTCAGAAAAGAGACGGGCGCATGTCCAGTTTTACCTTTTTGCCAGTCAAAACACTCCTCCTACTTTCTTCAGGCAATCGCTTATGCTTTCGGCTCTTGCTCTCTCTCGAGACTGACCTGGAACGCGACCTCTGTCGCCTGCGCTTATGCGAGTGTGGAGATGATAAGGCAGAGGATGAAGGCCTCCAATTTGATCGAGCCGAACTAGTCCTGGAAATGGAGCGCCCACGTCTTTCACTTTGCCCTTTCAGGTCTTGATCAAAGCGAGAGGATTGGTTTTCGTTTGGACCGTTGCATGATTCCAGTCGTTTCGCCTCATGCGAGGTAGATTGGCGGTAATGGGAACGGGAGCCATGGCTATGTAAGGAGTCTTTGACACGTTCCCACTCGTGAGCGTACACATCTTTGGACGCGCGCTTGTCTGGGCTTCTCCGATCCTTCCTGTAGGAACGAGAATGACTATGTCGTGACTCACGTCTACTACTGTGAGCTCTCTTGTCACATCCTTTACGATGTGAATCAGAGGAAACCGCCTGCGTATCAACATTTGAATCAATCCCTTGGGTTGTGAGCGTAACACGCCTCTCGATGGAACGGTCAACGTACCAGTTTATCGTGATAGCAAGAACTCTGGCGATGTGCCTCGTCTTCAGGTATTCCAGCTCTAAAGTCAGTCAAGGCATCCTTCCGGTCACTTTCCTAGATAGAACAATTTGTAAAGGGGACTGCACGGTCGCTGAACGGTTTTGAAACACACTCTGTCCTTGTACGAGTGACTACTACGATCGTCTACCTCAAAGTCAAAGTTCCGCGTTCTCTTCTTTCCGTATGCTGCATTACCATGTATTTAGGTTTGAATGCATTCAGGGTTATGTCGAGGAGGGTATGAGTCCTAAGCACGTATATATCAGAGCAACTATTCACCATGGCTATGATGAGAACGATATTCATCGTCTCTTTCCTTGAATCCAGAAGACCGACTGGTATTCATGGCCAATGTCAAAAAGAACTCTAGTCGGAGTTTCAACTTCCCCACTGTATCAACGCTATAAAAAAACAATACCATAAATGTTGAGTTCTGATCTATCACCGCTGTCCTCATTGTATTAGGCGGTTATATATCAAAGCCCTCTTCAAATGTTTTCATGAAATGAGCAAGCTGAATAGGACCGGTACAATGACGGATATAAATTTTTGAGAGATGTTGCATCTATGCCTGAGCATTCAATAAACAAGAGCCTACGAGTAATACAATCAATATACAATCAGTTCATAAACCAACACGTCAAGTGAGTTCTTCTTCATCATGGGTTGGCATTATCTGATTGACGAACGACTGAAGCCGAAATCTTCAAACCCACCCCTGAGGAGCACAGGAGAACTACAAATTCGGGACTAGGTAATGCTTATTCCCCTTGTAAACTGTCTATGCTGTCGGAGGGCACCAGGGCGTCAAGCCATGTCAGCATCAATCACTAGTCCTTCGGATCGCCCATGGATGATGAGAGCTTCCTGCGCACCCACTCCTGCTAGGTTCAGCCTGCTGTTCTATTCGGCTTCTGAAAAGATGACTGATTACATCTCTCTTGATTTCTCCATACTCTGTACGCATGTGCTGATATTTGGAACGCACGTTGGTCGTCGATGATTCGGATCATCGTCGAATCTGGTTTTTTTTCTTTATGAAGGCCATGTGGCCCTGAGATTTTTTTCCCCCTCCAAACTCCAGTCAAAGATGAGAGCAACTATGACAAAAGATACAGCAAAACTGCTTCGACGATCAAGTAGTTCGAACAACAGAGGTACGAAGATCCCGAGGATCCTAGGATACAGTTGGGCTGGAAGATTTTTTTTCACCGTCAAAAATGATTATTTCTTGGCACTACGCTGGCACCGCGTTACTCGTGCTGTGTGACAATAATACCATGCTTCGTTTCTCAGCTACGCAATTCATAGGACCATTCTGTCCAATCATGTACATCGAGACGTGACAGTAGTCCTCACGGTGAAATGCCATCACTAAAGTATGTGACCCGCTCAGGGACCCCAAACTTTCACCCGTACCTGGATTTTCATTTGAAAGAAAAACTTTGTCTCGTTCCGGGGTCATGAATGTGGTGCTCAAATAGTTCATCTGCAAGTGGCTGTCACTGCTCTCATTTTCTTCCCAGTTAAGTGAGATGTCCTTATCATTGAAGGAACGTCTTCGCCACGTCTCGCTTATCTTTGCGTAAGTGATTCACTAGAGTGTCATGTCCAGCCCTGATATAACCTTCAGCTGTGGAACTGCGTTGTTCTCCGATGGTGAGTTAAAAGATGATTGGTACATTTCAAGAAGAGATTACTGATTGAGCAAAGGTTACGCAAACGGTGTCATCTCGGCGGGTGAGCATCCTAGTAATCAGTCTACATGTACAACCATATCACTCACTTCTATCGTGCAGTCAACACACGTGAGTTGGAACCTCTCAGCCTGATTCGCTTGAAGTGGTTGATCTCAACTTTTGAGCAGTCCTTACCCGCATCTATGGCTCCAAGCTCGAAGAACACAACTATGGAACAACAGTCCGAAGTGTGGCATTTGCGGGGACAGTAGTTGGAATGGTTATTTTTGGTTCGTGAAATTCAATCTCTAACGGCTACTTCTGACATTGCTGCTTAAAGGCTATCTTTCTGATAAGCTCGGGAGGAAATTTGGGATGGTACGTGAAGAACACTGATACTTTCATCTTCGTTCATTCAGGTTTATCATCAGATGAGCGCTACCGGTATTGTTGCTTTGTTCTCCTGTCTTTCAGCCGCATCGCAGGGTGCACACCAGAGCCTGAGTGGAATGTTGGCGATGCTCAGTGCTATGCGGTATGTTCCAAAGAAAGATCCACTATCCCCCACTTGATTGCCCCGGAACAGTTTTCTGTTAGGTATTGGAATTGGTGCCGAGTATCCTTGTGGATCTGTCTCTGCATCCGAACAATCCGAACAACCCGGAATCAACAAACGTGCCCAACACCGATGGTTGGCTTTGGCTACAAGTGAGATTATTCCATTTCTGGCCCCTACGGTACTAATTTTTCTGTCATCTAGATACTATGATCGACTCTGGATTCGTGATAGCAGCATTTGTGCCACTAGTACTCTTCTGGATGTACATTGAGACCTTCCCGAATGTCCATGCTGTGAACCGTTATGGCTAACATCGTTCCATAGTTTCGGTGACAATCACCTTCGTGCTGTGTGGCGTATGTCTTTGGGTCTGGGTGTCATCCCTGCCCTAGTGGTCTTCCTCTGGCGACTGAACATGGACGAGCCCGAACGCTTCAAGAAAGATTCAATGAGGGATACCAAAATTCCATATCTCTTGGTAATCAAGCGTTATTGGGTCTCACTTCTAGCCATATCATTCACGTGGTGTGTAACTTGAGGGAGGATCATCATCACTAAGAGTACCGACTAAAATAACCTATCCAGGTTTCTGTACGATTTCATTGTGTGAGTGCGCGCATGTCGTCCGAAAAGCCACTTGAGTTTTCTCATCGAGTCACTGGGAATAAAGCTACCCAGTTCGTTCCAATTTTTTTATGAATAAAAATCAAAAGTCCATATATGGTTGCTTGAGCAGTTCGGAATTTATTCTTCTACCATCATTGATCGGTGAATCTCGCAAGTGTTCTCTTCTCATGTATGTTCAATCATAATGTCTTCAGTGTTACCGGCGGGAGCCAGTCATTAACTATTGTATTCGGATGGAACGTCGTGATCAAGTACGTGTTTCTGGCACTTGTTGTACGTGCATGGATCAAAAAACACTCCTCGCTGAACAAATTCCCAGCTTGTTTAATATCCCAGGCAGGTCGTATTTCGTTTGACCTCCTTTTATGTCTCTGACGCTTCAAAATCCCTAGGAACGCTCGGTGGCGCGTTCGTCGTAGATTATTTGGGTGCCAAGTATACTATGGTCAGTGTCAAGTTTCGAGTTGGAGATAGAGTTGTAGGACCGATTATGGGTGTTGGAATAGATAACGGGTCTTGTTCTTCAGGCAATCGTCGGTTTCATCATGAGCGGACTCTATAAACAGTAAACTCTTATTGGAACCTGATCTCCTCGAAAACTGATCCAACATTAGATTAACCGCTCCTGGTCATATCGGAGCATTCGCCGTACGTTCTCTCTTCCATAATCAGACTCCAAAACGTGAACAGATGTCAGGTCGTTTATGGTATCTTCTTATCGCTTGGAGAAATGGGTGCGTGTGTGTGTGTGTGTGGTCCCTTTGACCAACATAGCACCGGCATCTCCCAAACGCTGCTAATCAAATACCAAAGGCCCTGGCAACTGTACGATTATTTTAGCAAGCAAGACAAGTCCTACAGCAGTTCGAGGTCAATTCTATGGAATAGCCGCAGCTGTTGGGAAAATAGGTGCCTTCATTGGCACTTGGGGTAAGACAAGGCTTCACCGATTAACTAGAAAAACGACTAACGTGAACACGCCTTGCATCCTCTCTAGCCTTCCCCCCTATGATCGACGGTATGTTTGTTTTGTTTGTTTTGAAAAAGTCACAGTGCTAAAAGGGGGGTCTAGCTTTTGGAGGACCTGAGTCGGTGAAAGGTAATACAGGTCCATTCTGGGTGGGCAGTGGTGAGTTGTCCTCGTTCTCAGAAATCTCCGGCTTCATCAAGTGAATTCTTGATGGAATGGAATTAGGTCTGGCCATCTTGAGTGCCATCGTAGTCTTTTTTTTCGTGAAACCGTTGACGACAGATGGTATGATTCAGGAAGATCAAGACGTGAGTTTCTCTCTCTCTCTCTACCTTGGATAACACTCGAGAACAATTTTTCTAGTTCCGTCGTTACTTGGAAGAACATGGTTATGACACGTCAGGTATGGGTTTTGTGGATAGTGCTATATCGTCTGTCGTGGACATGGAAAAAGATGTACCACCGTTTGACAAGGTTTAGGTTTCAATTTTGGAGGATTTTTTAAACGTCGCTTTTTTTTTAATGTGCAATGTAACAATGTAACAATGTACGTGGTTGGGCTATATATATCTCATACGTCCATCGTACAAAGGGAAAGAG
>Ga0153918_1000876_pt1 | contig 12982 bp, 10 predicted proteins | sample TSFL002MetaG_FD_104687 | JGI IMG/M metagenome (GOLD analysis project Ga0153918, IMG submission 104687) | Attine ant fungus gardens microbial communities from Florida, USA - TSFL002 MetaG | ecosystem: Host-associated > Fungi > Mycelium > Unclassified | place: USA: Florida, Paynes Creek Historic... | reverse complement strand
CTGCATTCGCTGCGCGAGGCGGGCTTCGTCGACCCCTCGAGCCGTCAGATGGTCGAGTACCGCTTCCTGGTGGGTGCCCTCACGACGCCGTCCGAGGAGGCCGACGACGGCGAGACCGCCGGCGCCGGCGCGGACCCCGAGACGGATGGGACGACGGCTCCGGCATCCGGTGCGACGGCAGAGGCGGATGCCGGCTCGGGCGTCGAGTCGGACGTCGACGACTCGCCCGCCGCCACCCGCGCCGACGCCCCCGCATCCATCGCCCCGGCCGTCCGCGACATCGCCCGCCGCACGGGCTCCGAGCAGACCGCACGGCGCTTCCTGCTCGACCTCGGCGAGGACGTCCCCCTCGTCGACGACGCCGACGACCCGCAGCTGGCCATGTGGCGCCTCAACTCGCGCGCCGAGCACCCGGTGACCGGCTGGGTGCTCGCCCTGCGCGACGCGTCCTGGCCGCGGCGCGCGCGACTCGTCTGGCACGGCGTCTTTCCGAGCGCCGCCGAGCTGCGCGCCATCGACCCGCGGATCGGCCCGCGTCGTCGCGACGTCGCCGCGGGCTGGTGGCGTCGCTTCGCCCGCGGCATGCGGGCCCTCCCCGCCGCCTGGCGCCTCGTCGGCCGCCGCCGCTGAGCGCGGCATGCGCCGCCTCAGCGACGCGTCACGAGGCCGCGGGACTCCAGCTCGGCTGCGAACGAGACGACGTCGGGCTCGATGACGGCGGCATCCACGCCGAACTCCTCGGCCAGGTCTCCCGCGATCCGCGCGAGCGAGCGGACGCCGTCGAGCTCGTCCCAGATGATGACGCCCGTGCCCTCGATGGCGAAGGGCTTCGCGTCGGCGTTCGCGAGCGCGAGCACGACGAGGCGCTCGGCCGTCGAGCGCGCGACGGCCACGTCGTCGACGTGGGCGAGCACCCGCAGGCTCTGGTCGACGCCGGCGGCGGCGTCCGGCTCGTGCGACGGCGAGGAGCCGATGCGATCGGACTCCAGGGACCCGGATGCCGCGGACGCCGCAATCGACTCGGGGAGAGCGCCCTCCGACGGCGACGGGCCGACGGAGGCATCCGTCGTCGACCGCGTCTCGCTCGTCTCCCCCACGGGCCTCAGTATGCCCCGTCGCTGCCGAACACCGCGCGACCGGTGCGCCACAGGATGACCAGGTCGCCGGCCAGCGACCAGTTCTCGACGTAGAAGAGGTCGAGGCGCACGCTCTCCTCCCACGACAGGTTGGAGCGGCCGGAGACCTGCCACAGGCCCGTGATGCCCGGCTTGACGAAGAAGCGGCGGTGGACGTGATCCTCGTACTGCGCGACCTCGCGCTCGAGCGGCGGGCGCGGGCCGACGAGCGACATGGAACCTGTGAGCACGTTGAAGAGCTGGGGCAGCTCGTCGAGGCTGAACCGCCGCAGGAGCTTGCCGACGCGGGTGACCCGGGGGTCGTCCTTCATCTTGAAGAGCACGCTGTTGCCGGCATCCGCGCCCTGCGCCTCGCGCTCGGCCTGCAGGCGCTCGAGCACCTCCTCGGCGTCGACGCGCATGGAGCGGAACTTGACCATGCGGAACGTGCGGCCGTCGAGGCCGATGCGCTCCTGCAGGAAGAAGACGGGGCCGCCGTCGCCGAGCTTCACGACGAGCGCGATCAGCACGAGCAGGGGCGAGATGAGGACGAGGCCGAGCAGCGTCGCGACGAAGTCGAACACGCGCTTGGTCACCTGCCCGACGCGCGACAGGCGCGGGGCGTCGACGTGCATGAGCGGCAGGCCGGCGACGGGGCGCATCGCGATGCGCGGGCCGCCGACGTCGACCAGGCCGGGGGCCACGATCAGGTAGTGGCGCACGGGGTCGAGGCTCCAGCCGACGTTGCGCAGCCAGTCGCGCGAGGCCACCGAGGTGCTCGCGATGACGACCGTGTCGGCGCCGATCGAGTCCATGAGCGCGGGGATGTCCCGCTGACTGTCGTAGACGGGGATCGCCGTCTCGTTGCGGGGCGTGAAGATCGCCCGGCTCTCGGGCCGCGGAGAGCCGTCGATGTACTGGGCGCCGACGACCGTGTAGCCGGCGGCGGGCTGGCTGCGAAGGTCGCTCGCGATGTCCCGCACGGAGTCGGGCGAGCCCACGACGAGCACCCGCATGAGCATGCGGCCGCGACGGCGGCGGTGGTGCAGCCACTGCCGCCACAGCCAGCGGCCCGTGATGAGCAGCACCGTGCCGACGGGGAACGCGATGAGCACGAAGCCGCGCGCGAGCTCCACGCGGAGCAGGTAGACGATGATCGCGACGGCCCCCGTGAGCACGAGGGACGCGTGGAAGATGCGCTTGTACTCGTCGGAGCCGGAGCCCACGATGCGGTAGTCGCGGGTGTCGTAGATGGAGAGGATCCACACCCACAGGAGCGCGACGGCGATGCTCGCGAACCAGTAGGGGATCGAGCCGGGCTCCTCGCCGGGCTGGTACTGCAGGGGCGGCTCCACGCCGAGCCACAGCCACTGGGTCGTGAGCACGGTGGCGAAGACGATGAGCAGGTCGCTCACCATGAGGACCTTGGCGTACTTGTCGCGCCAGCGTCCGCCGTGGCGGCTGGTGGTCTCGCTCGGGGCGAGGCCGCGGGCGATCTCGTCGGTGGAGTGGATGCGGGGGCCGGGCCTCGTCGCCGGCGAGGCGTCGACCGCGGATGCCGGAGCGGATGCCGCTGCCTCGGAGCGGCCGGCGGCTTCGGCCCGGGCGAGCTCCTGCGAGCGCATGAGCTCACGGGCCTCGCGCCGGGTCGAGGGCCGGGACGGCCCGTCGACGCCGGCGACGTGCTGCGTGGTGACCGCCATGGGACCTCCCCTCCGAAACCGGGCGCGTGCGGGATTCGATCGGCCGATCGCCGCGCGATTCCGCAGGCGCGCCGAGATGCCTTCCTCAGGCTACCCATGGGGAGAAGTCCCCATTGGGATATGGTGCCCCAAGAAGACGGGACGAGACAATCGTCGATCGCGGAAATGTTCCGGGCCTCCCCCGCGCGGACCAATTCCTCACCCGGAACTCACCCCCGTCTCGCCCCGGCTTGCGGCGAATTCCCCCGTTGCGGATGCCGGCCGGCGCTGACCGGCGCGACCCGCACGGCCGCACGGCCGCGGTCGGCGCGACGGGCGCCGACGCGGTCCGCCCGCATGCAGGACGCCCCGCGACCCTGGGGCCGCGGGGCGTCCTGATCGGCGTGCCGGCGAGCGGAGCGGCGGTGTCCGGCCCGCTCGCCTGCCGCCTACGGCGAGTACTCCTCGAGCGTGTCGTTCGCGAGGCGCTGCTTGATCTCCTCGATGCGCGGCCAGTCGACGAACACGACCGACTGGTCGCCGACCATGCCCGTGCCCGTGGTCGGCATCGTGAACATGCGCACGTCGCCCGCCCGGATGCCGCGCAGCTCGTTGCCGAGGCCGAGCATCGTGCCCTGGTCGAAGCTCGTGTCGACCGCGAGGTACGGCGTCACCGCGCCCAGCAGCGCGGTGAGCTTGGCCGGGTCGGTGAGCGTGTCGCGGCTCAGCACCTGCTCCATGAAGCCCTTGAGGTAGGCCTGCTGGTTGCGCACGCGCTGGTAGTCGCCGTCGGCGTACGCGTAGCGCTCGCGCACGAAGGCGAGCGCGTGCACGCCGTCGAGCTTGATGTCGCCCTGGTCGAAGTGCAGGGCGGGCGTCGTGTTGCCCGTGTCGAACGCGATGTCGTTGTGGACGGTGACGCCGCCGACGGCATCCGTCATGCCCTTGAAGCCCTCGAAGTCGATGATCGCGGCGTGGTCGACCCGCTGGCCGAAGGTGCCCTCGATCCACTGCACGAGCATGGGTACGCCGCCGTACGACAGCGCGGCGTTGACCTTCGCCTGGCCGTGCCCGGGGATCTCCACCCAGCTGTCGCGCATGATCGACATGACCTGCACGTTCTTCCGGTCGGCCGGGATGTGCACGAGCATCATCGTGTCGGAGCGCGAGCCGAGCTGGTTGATGATCGAGTCGCCCTGGGCGTGATCGCGCGCGTCGGTGCCGATGAGCAGGATGTTGAGGGGCCTGTGCCCGCTCGCGTCGGGCTGCGCCGGCGCCGGCCGGTTGGCGTCCTCGACGCCGAGGTCGAAGCGCTCCACCTGGTTGAGCGCGGCGGCGACGTTCCAGACGACGACGCCCACCACGATCGCGATGACCGCGGCGATCGAGCCGAGCGTGATCCACAGCGCCCGGCGGCGGCGCTTGGGCTTCGGCTTGGCCGGATGCGGGGAGGTCGTGAGCGTCTCCGGGTCGCCGCTCCCGTCGCCGAAGAGCGCGGAGAAGGGGTCGGAGTTCGACGCCGGCGCATCCGGGACGGCGCTGCGCACGCCCGCCGCCGCGGCGGGCGCCGCGGCTGCCGCGCCGACCGGGACGGCGCTCGCGGCCCCGGCGGATGCGGCGGTCGTCGACTCCTCGCGGGCGGAAGCGGCTGCCGAGGAGGCGCCGGACGCCCCGCCCGCGGCGCTCACGCTCGTCCCCTCCCCGGAGGCTCGTTCTCGTTCGCGCAGTTCCCGGCGCGTCAGGCCGTCGTTCGTCGGTTCGGAACCGGGCGACGTCTCGTCGTCGGAGGAAAGCATGCCCTCCAGTCTGACAGACGAGCCGTTCGGACGCCCGGCGAGGCCTCCCCCGGAAGACCCGAGGGCGGGGCGGTCCGGCCCGATCGCCGAACTCGGGCGCCTGGGCCGAGCCGACGCGAATACCGCGTCGGCCTCCGCCAGCGACCCGAGTTCGGCGACAGCGGCGCGGCGCCCGCCGCGGCGCCGGTCCGGCAGCAGCGGCGAACCGCCCCTCAGGCCCAGCGCCCCGCGACCATGACGCGCTCCACCGCGAGCTCGCCGGCGTCGGCTCCGGAGCCGGCTCCCTCACCGCCCGAGAGCACGACCAGATCGGCCCGGTGGCCCGGCTCGAGTGCCGCGATCTCCAGCCCGACGGCCCGCGCCGGCGTCACCGACGCCTGCTCGATCGCCTCCAGCAGCGCCTCGTCGTCGCCGATCCGCCCGCCGAGCACCGTGCGGAAGAGCACGTCGGTCGTCGCGGTGCTGCCGGCGATCGTGTCCGTGCCCGCGAGCACGGCCGCGCCGTCCTTCACCGTGACGGGCAGCTCGCCGATGCGGTAGTCGCCATCGGGCATGCCCGTCGCGGCCATGGCGTCGGTCACCAGCGCGATGCGCGAGGGGCCGACCTCCTGCCGCGCGAAGGCGTGCATCGCGGGGTGCAGGTGCACGCCGTCGACGATGAGCTCCACCGTCACCTCCGGCCGTTCCATGAGCGCGACGATGGGGCCGGGCTCGCGGTGCTTGATCGGCCGCATGGCGTTGAACAGATGGGTGCCGACGGTCGCCCCGGCATCCACGGCGGCCGAGACGACCTCGTAGGAGGCGTCCGTGTGGCCGATCGCGACGACCACGCCCGCGTCGACGAACCGCTCGATCGCCGCGAGCGCCCCCGGCAGCTCGGGGGCGAGGGTCACCATGCGCACCGTGCCCCGGCCGGCGGCGAGCACCTCGTCGATCTCGCCCGGCTCGGGCGCCCGCAGCGCCGTCTCGTCGTGCGCGCCCTTGCGCTTGCGCGAGAGCCAGGGGCCCTCGAGGTGGATGCCGGCGACGACGCCCCGCTCGGTCAGCGTCGCGAGCCGGGCGACCTGCTCGAGCAGCGCCTCGGGGTGCGCAGTCACGAGGCTCGCGAGCATGCGGGTGGTGCCGTGGGCCCGGTGGGTCGCGACGGCCGTCTCCTGGGCCTCGACCGACTCGTCGGTGAAGGCGCCGCCTCCGCCGCCGTGCACGTGCATGTCGACGAAGCCGGGCACGATCACGGCGTCCGCGCCGAGGTCGACGTGCGAGACGGCCGCAGCCGCGCCCGCACCGTCGGCGGATGCCTCCGCGAGCGCGTCGGCGCCCGCCGCCGCATCCGCGAGCGCGGATGCGGGGACGGGCGCCGGGCCGGCGCCGACGGCGAGCACGGTGCCGCGCTCGCCGTCGATCTCGACCCAGCCGGGACGGTGCGCGCCGGAAGCCGACGCCACCGTCCCGGCCGAGAGCACGAGGGTGCTCACAGCGTTTCCGTGACCTTGAGGAGGCCGCGGGGAACGTCGGGGTTCACGCCGCGCGCGAGCGCGAGGTGCAGGGCGAGCTGCTGGAAGGGCAGGATCTCGAGCAGCGGCGAGAGCTCCTCGCTGACGCCCTGCGGCAGCACGAGGCCGTTCGTCGAGTTCGCGACGGCCGAGGCCGAGCCGACCGTGAAGATGTCGGCGCCGCGGCCGTGCAGCCGCTCGTAGACGCTCTCCATGGCCGCGCCGCCCTTGCCCTCGGCGGCGACCGCGAGCACGGGCACGTTCGAGTCGATCATGGCGAGCGGGCCGTGCAGCAGGTCGGCGCCCGAGAACGCCTGCGCCGAGAGGTAGCAGGTCTCCATGAGCTTGAGCGCGGCCTCGGAGGCGGTCGGGTACGAGTAGCCGCGGCCGGTGGTCACCAGGCGCGAGGCGAAGCGGTAGCGCTGCGCGATCTCGGCGATCGCGGCGTCCTGCGCGAGCACGGCCTCGCCGGCGTCGGCGACGGCCTCGACGGCCGAGACGTCCTGGCCGCGCACCCGGGCGAGCAGCAGGTGGAGGGCGAGCAGCTGCGCCGTGTACGACTTCGTCGCGGCGACGGCGAGCTCGGGGCCGGCCTGCACGTCGACGTGCGCCTCGGCGGCCTGGGCCAGGGGCGAGTCGGCCTTGTTCGTGATGGCGATCGTGAGGGCGCCCGACTCGCGGCCGACCTCGAGCGAGCGGACGAGGTCCGGCGAGCCGCCCGACTGGCTGACGCCGATCATGAGCACGCCCTCGAGGTCGGGGCGGGCGCCGTAGGTGGTCATGGTCGAGGGCGAGACGAGGCCGCAGGGCAGGCCGTGGTTGATCTCGGCGAGGTACTTGCCGTAGAGGGCGGCGTGGTCGCTCGTGCCGCGGGCGACGAAGAGCACCATGCGGGGGTCGAGGTCGACGATGCGCTGCGCGGCGGCGGCGACGTCGCTGTCGTCGGCCTTGGCGTTCGCGACGAGGTTCCGCCAGATGGCGGGCTGCTCGGCCGTCTCCGCGGCCATGAGAGCGCCGGTGGTCTGCTGGGTGGCGGTTGCTTCGGTCATGACTTCCTCCATGTTGGATGCCGTTGGATGAGTTGCTGAGTGCGGATGCGGTGTGTCGGGGCGGTGCCCCGGAGGAGGCCTAGGCCTTGGTCTCGGCCTTGACGATCGTGGGGATCGGCATGGTCTCCTCGGTCGGCGTGGTGTTGCCGGTGGCCAGGTCGAGGGCGCCGAGGGCGGGCTCGCGGCGCAGGGCCCGCACGTCGGTGACGCCGTGCCCGGCGAGGCGGATGGTGATCATGCTGCGCAGGAGCTCCTGGTTCATGAGCACGCCGCCGCCGAGCACGACGGGCTGGTCGGCCGGCGAGCCGAGCCGCGTGTGCACCCGCATGATGAGGGCGGTGAGGTCGTCGGCCGCCCGCTTGACGAGGGCGAGGGCGTACTCGTTGCCCGCGTGCGCCTCCGAGAAGACGACCTCGCTGCGCTTGGCCCAGTAGCGGCGCTCGGGGTGGCCGTAGAAGTGCTCGATCAGGCCCTTGGGCGAGTCGAGACCGCAGGCCTCCAGGATGCGCTTCGAGAGCGCATCCGGCTCGATGCCGAGGTCGTCGAGGGCGAGCACGTGGCGGACCGCGCCGAGCGCGATGTGGTAGCCGCTGCCTTCGTCGCCGAGCAGGTAGCCCCAGCCGCCCGCCCGGGAGATGAGCCCCGTCTCGGTGCGGCCCCAGGCGACGGCGCCGGTGCCGGAGATGACCGCGATGCCGTTGCGCACGCCCGCCGCGGCGAGGATGAGCTCGGTGTCGTGGACGACCGTGATGGTCGATCCGGGCAGGCGCTCCGCGAGGAGGGCGTGGAGGCGCTCGACCATGGCGGGCGAGTCGGCCCCGGCGGCCCCGGCGACCACGTTGGCCGGGGTTCCCTCGTGGCCCTGGGCGGCGAGGCCGGCGAGGGCCGCGTCGATCGCGGCTCCCGCATCGGCCTCGGAGACGGAGGCGAGGTTCGCGCTGCCCGCCCAGGACTCGACCAGCGGAGGGCCGACGAGAGTCGTGGTGAGCCAGCTCACGGCGTGGGTCTTGGAGCCGCCGATGTCGAGTCCGATCGCGTGCATGGCCTACGCGCCCCGCTGGATCTCGTGCAGCTTGGCCGCGGCCGTGGCCGTCTCCATGCCCTTGGGCCACTTGCCGCCGTTCTCCCAGTAGTACTTGATGTCCTCGAGCTGGCGGCCCTTCGTCTCGGGAGCCATGAAGAGGACGAAGACGAAGGCGGCTGCCGTGAAGGCGGCGAAGATGATGTAGGTGGTGGCGCCGCCGAGGCCCTCGAGCATGGCCGGGAAGAACTGGCCGACGATGAAGTTGGCGACCAGGTCGCTCGTGAGCATGATGCTCGCGCCGAGGGTGCGGAGGTGGGCGGGGAACGCCTCGCCGGCGTAGACCCAGACGAGGGCGCCGAAGCCGAAGGTGAAGCCGGCGTTGAAGAGGGCGAGGCCCGCGAAGCCGAGGAAGCCGAGGGCGCCGATCTCCTGGCCCGACTCGATCATGGGTCCGGCGATGAAGAAGAAGACGATCAGCATCAGGTAGGCGACGAACATGATCGAGATGCCCGTGAGCAGGACGGGGCGGCGGCCCATGCGGTCGACCAGGTTCATGGCGATGAAGACCGAGATGAGGCCGACGACCTGCACCAGCGTCGGGAGGCCGAAGGTCGCGAGGTCGCCCTCGAAGCCCATCGACTTGATGATCTGGGGGCCGTAGTAGACGACCGCGTTGATGCCCGTGATCTGGACGAAGAAGCCGAGGCCGACGACGAAGAGGAAGGCGCGGAAGTAGGTCTTGCCGAAGAGCTCGCGGATGCCGTCGAAGGCGCCGCGACGGTTCTGGCGGTTCCGCTCGAACTCGGCGGCGATCTCGGCCACCTCGGCCTTGGTGTTCGCCTCGGGCTCGATGAGGGCGAAGACGCGCTCGGCGTCGGCGATGCGGCCCTTCATGATGTACCAGCGCGGCGTGTCGGGGAGGAAGAAGAGCAGCGCGCCGATGATGGCGCCGGGGATGGCGGCGATGCCGAGCAGCAGGCCCGCGCTCTTGGTCGGGGCGAGCAGCAGGGCGAGCAGCGTGCCGAGGATGATGCCGACGACGGTCGCCACCTGGTAGAGCACGAGCATGGAGCCGCGCTTGGCGGGTGCCGAGGACTCGGCCACGTAGACCGGGACGACGACGATCGAGATGCCGATCGCGATGCCGAGCAGCAGTCGCGCGACGATCAGGATGCCGATGTTCGGCGCGATGCCCGAGACGAGCGAGAAGATCGCGAAGGAGAGCGCGACCCCGATCATCACCGGCTTGCGGCCGATCTTGTTGGCGAGGGTGCCGCCGAAGAGGGCGCCCAGGATCTCGCCGATGACGACGACCGAGGTGATGAAGCCCACCGTCGCGGCGTCGAGCGGCGTGCCCTTGGCGGCGAGGTCCTCCTTGAGGAACTCCATCGCGCCGCCGATGTTGGACGAGTCGTAGCCGTAGATGATGCCGACGGTCGCGGCTGCGATGCCGACCAGCAGGCCGAGCCTGCTCAGACCTGCCTTGGTCTGGGTTCCTGCCATTTCGCGCTCCTCATTGATTCGCATTTGGTCTAAACCAGTTGATGGGCACCAGCATCGCACGCGGATCTCGGGTCGTCAATGGTTCAGACCAAATTCGTCCAGACCAATCTTGGTTCAGACCAAAGGGGCTATCCTGTCCCGGACACCGCGTCCGCGCGGCGGCGCCGGGGCCGGCCTCCGTCCCAGGCACTCGTCGATCGCGTCCGGACGGCGCGGGACGAGCCGCCGAGGGAGACGGCCGGAGGGAGACGTCGCGAGACGTCGCGGAAGGACGGGACCGTGGTACGCACCCCCAAGCACCAGCTCGTGCTCGGACGCCTCGAGCAGCTGCTCGCCGGCGCCGAGCCCGGCACCCCCCTGCCCACCGAGCGCGAGCTCGCCACCCGCTTCGAGACGTCCCGCACCACCGTGCGACAGGCGCTCGCCGCCCTCACCGCCGAAGGCCGCATCGAGCGCACCCAGGGCAAGGGCACCTACGTCGCCGACCCCAAGAAGGTCTTCGTGCGACAGCTCACCTCCTACTCGGAGGACCTCCGCGCCCAGGGGCTCAACCCCTCCAGCCGCATCCTCTCCGTCACCAAGGCGCGCCCCACGCCCAGCGTCGTCGCCACGCTCGAGATCACCCCGCGCGACTCCGTCTACCGCGTCGAGCGCATCCGCTACGTCGGCGACGAACCCCTCGTCGTCGAGATCGCGCACCTCAAGGGCGACTTCCCCCAACTGCGCCGCAACCTCGAACGCGACGGCTCGCTCTACCGCACCCTCGAGACCGTCTACGACGTGCGACTCACCAAGGTCGAGGACGTCATCGAAGCCGCCCTCGCCAGCCACACCGAGGCGCGCCTGCTCGGCCTCGACGCCACCGTGCCCGTGCTCGTCACCTCGCGAACCGCCTGGTCGCGAGGCACGCCGATCGAGTACACGCGTTCGGTGTTCCGCGGCGACCGGTTCAGGTTCGTGACGTCGTCGACGAAGAACGACCCGCTCTGGTGAGGGGTGGGGCCGGCGGGGGCTCGGTGATCGGAGGCGCTGACAGGGGGCGGCGAGCGGGGTGCGGTGAGCGGTGTGCTGCGCAGTTGCTCGTCTGGTGGACTGTTCGGGGTCGCTGCGCGGTTGCTCGATTCGGTGGGGCTGTCTGGGGTCGCTTCGCGGCGGCGGCTTCGTTGTGTTTGATCGTTGATGGCCGTGCGGGCGGGTCGGAGGGGCGCGCTTGCTCACGCCTCGCGATCGTCGTTTCGGCCTGCTCGGATATCGCTGCGCACGCCCCTCCTCGCCGCCCGCACTGCGTCGCGAGCAGGGTGGGGGTCGGCTACGCCGGCTGGGGTGGTGGGGTGTTTTGGAGCTCGCTCCGCTCGCGGCTTTTGCTGCGGACGGGCGGCCCCGTGGGGCTTGCTGGCTCTCGATGGTCGTGCGCGATCGCCCAACACGGGCGCCGCAGCCGAGCCGACACACTATTTCGCGCAGCTTCGCCCAAGGGCCCGAGTTCGGCGAACCGGACCGAGCCTCGACGCAGTGCAGCCGAGGGGCGCCCTGCGAGCGGCGACGGGACTCGGTGCGGTCGCTCGGCCGGGCGCGATCGCCCAACACGGGCGCCGGAGCGGAGCCGACGCACTATTTCGCGTAGCTTCGCCCAGCAGCCCGAGTCGGGCGGGAAGACGACGGCACTGGGCGGCCGAGACGCGCGAACAAGGAGGGTCAGGCGGCGGTGACGGGCGGGACGGGATCCGAGGCGCGGGCGCCGGACTCGGGCGGAAGGCTGCACCAGGACTCGGCCACGAGCCCCGCGATCACGAGTACGACGGAGGCGGCGAGGGCCGTCCCGGACTGCCACACGGCCTGCTCGGGGATGAACGTGCGCGTGAGCACGAACAGCAACGTCCCCGCCGTCGCACCCGCGAGCATCGAGCCGGCCAGGCTCGAGGCGCGGGCGAGGGCGAGCACACGCACCGCCTGGAAGGGGTTCACTCGACGCTCCTTCGCGGCGCGATCGGCGCGCGCGTGCGCCCCGGCGAGCGCGTCGGCGCCGCTCGCGCGGCCTTCGGCGTCCGCCGACCCGGGATCGCGGTCGCCGAATCCGTCGTAGTCGTCGCCGCGCAGGGCCCGGCCCTCCCGCGCCGCCCGTTCCGCGTCCAGCGCCCGGCGCAGCCGCTGCGTGTACTGCCGCACGGGCCACGCGAGCACGAGCACGACGATCGCCACGAGCACCAGCGTGATCGCGAACACGTACGGCGGGATCGCCATGGGACGCGCGTCCGAGACGAGCCACGACTGCACGGCCCACGCGACCACGCCGCCCGCGACGGCGAGGAGCACGAGCGTTGCGGGGCGGGTTCGCGTCATGCGCGCGGCGCTCCGCCCGCGGAGGGCGAGACCCCGGACGGCTCAGCGACGACGGCGGCGTTCGCCGTCGGAGCGCCGGACGCATCCGCTCCGGCATCCGCATCCGCGTCCGCGTCGGCCTCGTCGCCGAGCCCGGGCAGCGCGCCGACCCTCGTGACGGGGTCGTCGACCGCATCCAGGAGATCCGCCACCCTCCCGCGCCCGGGCAGCTCCGCCTCCGGGTCGGCCTCGAGCCACGGAGCCAGCACGAACGCCCGCTCGTGCGCCCGCGGATGCGGCAGCACGAGCTCGGGGTCGCGCGAGGACACGCCGTCGACGTGCACGATGTCGAGGTCGAGCGTGCGGCTCCCCCAGCGGACCTCGCGGGTGCGGCCCTGAGCGTCCTCGATGGCGTTCAGGATGCTGAGCAGGGCCGCCGGCTCGAGCGAGGTCTCGACGACGACGACCGCGTTGAGGTAGGCGGGCAACGTCGCGTCGATGCCCTCGAGCGTGAGCGCAGGGGTCTCGTAGCGGCCGGATGCGGCGACGATCGTCGTGCCGTCGATCGCGTCGATCGCGCGCACAGCGGCGGCGAGGTTCGCCTCGCGGTCGCCGAGGTTGCCGCCGAGGGCGATGACGGCCCGCGTCATCGCCCGCCCCCGTCGCCGGATGCCGGGGCCGTCGGGTCGCCGGGCCCCTCCCGGTCGGAACGGTCGGCGCGGTCGGCGGCGCGGGCGCGATCGGGCGCGGCCGCGGTCGACGTCGATGCGGTCTGCCTGGCGTCCGCCTGCGGCGGCTCGGGCGCGACGGGCGGTTCGGGGATGCTCGGCGGCTGCGGCGCGGCGGGCGCCCCCGGAGCCTGCGGCGCCTCGGGCGCACGAGGAGGCTCGGGCGCGGCCGGCGGCGCGGGAACGATGCGCGGTTCGGGTGCCGGAGGAGGCTCGGGCACGAACCCGACCACGGGACGCGCCGGACCGGCGCCCTCGGCGGCGTGCCGCCGG
>Ga0153918_1000875_pt1 | contig 12993 bp, 18 predicted proteins | sample TSFL002MetaG_FD_104687 | JGI IMG/M metagenome (GOLD analysis project Ga0153918, IMG submission 104687) | Attine ant fungus gardens microbial communities from Florida, USA - TSFL002 MetaG | ecosystem: Host-associated > Fungi > Mycelium > Unclassified | place: USA: Florida, Paynes Creek Historic... | reverse complement strand
GAGTTTTTCCCTCTTGAGCTCACCATCTGCAACCCCCTTGGAGAGCCGCAGATCATAAAAGAACGTAAGAAGATAAAATGTGAAGCCGAAAGCAATCACCCATTCCAGAACAGCTGTTCGCAGCATCATAAGCGAAACAATCTCGATTGCAGGATCAAATTGTTACCTACCACCAACATCCCTACTTTCATAGAGTGTTATTCCAAATGCGATAGCCAGGCAGATCAAGGTAAGGGCAATGATGGCCTTGGCGACATAGGCATACCGCAGTTTTCGCGCTTCAACGAAATCCTTGCTTAACCAACGATACTAATATATTATGAGATAATGCCCATTTCATCGGATAGTAGAAGCTCACTTCCAGGATGGTGAAAATGGCACTCAGTGCAACGCCAATAATGAACACCAGAAGAAATGCACGATGCGCACTTGAATATCGTTTCGTATCGAAGACAGAAAGGAGAAGTAGACCGAGGCCTCCAATAAAGGAGCCTACCATGGCAAGAATGCCAAACACTGTTTCTCGTCGGCGTGTGTGGGCCACCAGACTGCATGAATAGAAATGAACGTAAGAGGACCGCTACTATAGACTGAGATTAATAATTTCACCGTCCTGTGTGTCTGAGGATCCTTTCCACTACAAGAGTGAGAAAGAAGCTCAAAGCGGTGATTGCACATCCTGCGATAAAAAGAGGCTTGAGGCCGCTTGCTCCAATATCGGATATATAGGCAATAGATCCTTCTTGTGACACATATCGCGGTCGACCCTGGGCTAACCAGACGATTAACATTGCCCAAAGCATCCCTTATACTGAATGAGTTCTGCAATTGCGATAGAATGTCAATCGGAGAAAACCGACCAAACCAGACGGCAGCACCAACAAGAGGTAGCCAAACATATTTCCAGTGCCTATGAGGATGTACGACGCGACTAGAGTTCAGGCTATCCTCCATGCCGAGTTGAGGGCAAGACTTTGTGTGTACCACAAAGCGAAATTATCACCTGAGCTTCGAATTCTCCTAATCGACATTGACCTTATGAACTTGAAATTGACGTCATCGCCAGAGTTAAGGAGAGAAATATCCACATGAGGTTTCAAATCAAAGAACATATCCTGCTCTGGTCATACCCAAATTGGCAATAAATTTATTCTTACCATGTATTCCGTTTCCCCATACGGAAGACATATCTTGCTCGAAGGTCAGGATCTGTACTCACAACTACCAGACCTGCAATGGACCTACATCACCCATCTTCACGTGGAGTTGGCTAGAGTCTTGCTGTAAGGTCCGGACTGATGCAGCCACCCTCAAATGTTCAGTAATCGTTCTTATACCTCAAATGTGTCCTGCCCGATAGCTGATAGTCTATTTCTATCTGGGAGCTTGCACCTCAACCAATTACTCAGCCTGACTGAGTAATGACGAAAGTAAAAAAGACAGAAAATCTCATAAAATTCAACTACCGTGTTAGTATACAACATAAGGCAGACAAGGAATAAAAAGGAAGCTATCAGGATAAAAAAAGACGTGGTATGGGTCGTGAGCAGGATTCCAATGGACCCGGGACCAGTGATTTAAGCATAAATCTGGGTAGGTACTGCTAACCCCGGCAGATGGTAAGGTGAGGAGCCTGCACCAGTAGCAGCTAACTTTTTGAAAATCTGGCAATACGTTCAACACCCGACTAGTACAGCAAAATCGGTCACAAACCTGTACAAAAACATCGGATGATTGACCACCACTGACGGCCCACTTGCCATCAATGACAGTGATAGGCACGCCCGTAATGCCTTTGGCACGAGCGGCATCCGCAACCTTGATGACTTCAGCTTCTAGTTCGTCGGTATGGAAGAATGTCAAAGCCTGCAAAAGAAATAAAAATACGACACAAGTTTATAGGTTGTCATAAGATAATGAAGGATCTCCACGAACCTCATCTGCTGCCATGACCCCAACAGATTCTGCGACCTCTGCAAGGACCTTAATATCTGATATGTCCTTGGCATCAACCATGCTTGCATAGAAAATCGCTGTGATGAGTTTAAGCTGGGAATCCTGGCTACCGATTTGCGCTGCCTTATAACACAGACGATGCGCGTTAGTCGTGTGGCCAATCATGCCGTTCCAAGTTCTATCCACATGTTAGTCGGTATGCAGCATTGAAACAGGAATAGGGAGAATAGAACACACATCGGAATCGATTTTTCTTCACCCCATTTTGTGACGCATTGGCGGAGACTCGTTGAACGCTCTTCACCTAGATGACAATTGTAGAACCTGAGGCGTTCGGTGGTCTCCCCGAGTGAGAGGCATTTGGGGCCGATGAGGCGAAAGGGCATGTGCTGAAATTCGAATTCGAGCGGAAGCTTCAAGGTATCTTTGCAGTAGTTCATAGCGGTAGTGAGTTCATGCTGGACAACGAAACAGCTCGGACAGGTCTAAAGGTTAGAGCAAACATAAAGATTTCGAAGAGTGATAGGAGAAAGATACTTACAAAATCTGATATTACTGCAAGCTTAACCACGCGAGCGGACATGATAGTATCAGATGCAGGAGGGTGAAAGAATGCAAAACGAGAACGAAATATTGGTTATTAAATACCGACCGGTCAAATGCGATACATGGAGCTTGCCTGAGCTTACCCGAGATGTTTGCTCAATCACGCTTATCTAAGCGACCTCAGACCTCAATTAATCAGCACTGCTCCTGCTCTTTGCATTACAAGACTAACATGACTACCATCTGTCGTGTGCAGTCCCGTGACCCATTTCTATCAGTTGCCCAGAGCTAAATCAGTAGTTCATCATAGCCGAGGCCCATTGGCCACGTCTCCAACTGATCATAAACTACTACTGACATCTGCTCCTTGAACCAGTTGAAGCAATCTTTCTTCCGGAGCATTATCCTTGTCCGTTGGTCTATCCGCAGCCTCTGGATAGCATGGTGATATAAGCTGCGAGTAGTAACCATGGCTGAGAGGCAAAGAATTTCGCTTGTGCCCAGATGGCTCAGGGTAAGTGTGCGTAGACAAGGCCAAGGAACCCTGCTATCTGCCATGTCAACGGATATCGTTATTATCCGACAGATGGCTGGAATAAAGGGGTCCATGGTGAGTTCTGTGATGGAGGGAAATGCAAGGAGCATGTTTGTGGCGGCAACTTCATCAAATGAGCAAGACACAACTGTCAGCTCTTCGACGGACGGGAAGACAGGTGAGTGGAAATTTTCAAGTTCATATAGAACAAGGGACCTTAGTTTTGGGAGTAGAACAAGTGAGAGGGGGATATAGGGAGAGGTGCAGGGACCACAGATGCAAAGAGACCGCAGTAGTGGTAGCTCGATCTGCTTTGTGACTTGAGAAGGATCGCGTGGATGATGGATGTGAAGTTCTCCAAGAGAAAGGTTAATGAGGGAAGGGAGCATTTCCAAGAAGGAGACGAATTGAGAGGGCTCCATATAGTATCTTTCGAACCCGTCTAGGTCCAAAGTCGAAATCGCCCCAGTGGGTGGGGCCAGGTTGCCCAGAGCGAGCCCTCCAAGACGAACAAATTGCAAGACTGGTGCACCCTCAGAGAATATAATAGGGCATTCTCTAGGATATTTAGACCTTGGAGAGTTATGTTCCTGCGACGTTCCGATCACAAGACTGAGATGCTCTAACTTGGGCACCGAAGAGCAGCGGAGACATTCCTCAACTGTGATGAGATGGTCATACTCTGTCACCAGCGAGAATCGACGCCAGCGTTCGGAGTGTCCGGAAATGAGGGCCATAAGAGGTTGGATATCTGAAAGGAGGGTATCAACATGAATGTCAAGGAAACAGTCGTATGAACGTCTGAGGTAGGCTTCTAATCGCAACAGGGGGTATCGGGTTTGCTTGAAAATCCTGATATCGTTCCACAGAAGAGGTGTTGCAAGAGAAATTGTGCGCCAATGATGTGAAACATGAGATGCAACTACGCCAAAGGAAGGGCAGAAGCTGGGAGCGCTTGCAGCCTGACACATGAGAAAGATATGGCTCAGGAGCTCAACTGGTAGTATGGAGACCGATGCACGATGATTGATAAGTGTGTTGTATGCCGCTCTTTGACCACTTAGCCGTAACTCTATGTCAGAAATCTCGCGAAGGAGTTCCTCTCTTCTAAGTTCCAGTTTTGAGATACACTCAGCAGTCCTATCTAGTTCGAGAGGCAATGACTCGATCAAAGCGGGGAAAGTGGTCCTGGATACCCCAGTCTTTGAGAGCCGGTCTTTAGAGTTCAACATACAATTAATATTCATCAGTTTGTCGAGCCAGATTCGTGCTGTTTATCATTGACCGAGTTACCAAATACGCGGGCACAGTCTGGATGACTGTAGAATTTTACTTGAAATTAGCTTGCATTATGGATTGTATGATAGCCCCATCTATTGACAAGAAGCTATCCTGATTCACATTCATTCCTGGTCATGAGATTAATAATCATCAGAAATTTTGAGAACCAAAGCTTCGAACATTACCTGTGAATAAAGGCCACGAGATACTCGTATCAGAGCAACAACCGTCAATGGTTGTTGTTCCTTGAAATCCAGGGATGGCAATTCATAAGCAAGTAGGCAGCTGTCTATGTCACAAAATCAGGGTCATGACGACAAAGAAAGTTAATCAGGAAAGTAACCCTAGATGTCACAGTGTCATCAGGACATACTATACCTTACGGTCGTTTCGGCCACATTTTTGTCATACTGTTGTTTCAGCCATAGAAGATGTTGGTCTCCTGTATCTCCATGTAAGGCATGTTGAGCACATGGCTAGTTACCTTCCTTCAAATTGAATGATTGTGTACCATTCACGATGTTAAAGGCAACATATCGGCTCAATTTGGTAGTAAGCTAACTTATATTCTTCCTAAGCCGTTCCTGAATTTTAACTTCGTTAATTCCAGTCCACCCGTCGAGGTAATGCCGCAGGTCAAAGTGTGTGGAGTCCTGGTAATTGCTGATAACTGTACATTTCCAGACAATGAGTTCACGTCGGTGTATCTGTTTTCCTGGGTAGGATCCTCATCAGGCAGCTGCTAGTATGGTCTACTGAATTTGATATTATCGCTATCTTATACACGGCCACTATAGAGTTCCAACTATCCTGATTAGTACACAAGCGTGACTTCGACGAATATCGCCTGACCCGATTTTAGAGAGAATTCAAAAGCCTCTATTCCTGATATGGGCCCATTCACACGACATCAGCCAATTGCCAATGACATGTCCTTAGAAGATATTCCACCCACATCAAATGCCCCTCACTACAATTTCTGTGCACTGGACATCGGAACAGTCACGTGTCTAATTTTTTTGAATCATAAATTTGTAACGTGGTGCTCGATCGCAGTCTGCAATAAAAGTACCCTACAATAAGACAGCCCAAACTACAAAGAGAAACCTAGCAGTAAACATAAGAACCCAGATCACCCGCAACTGATCCAGACAAAAGTGAAAGCAGAAATCACGTGTCTGAATCAAAGTCCGCTGTCCAGGCCCTGGTTGACGTCCGTTTCCGTTTCCATTTCCTTTCTAGCTGAACACACTGACCTCTCTTTCCTTCATACCTTTTTAGACTGGCTAACAACGCCTCTTTTCAGTCTCTCAGCCTAATCCGTCATTATGTCGACTCCCCATGTCATAGCATCCTCCTCGTCACATCCCGCACAGTCCTCGACTTCCCATGGCATCGTTGGAAACCACTATCGAGTAGGAAAAAAGATTGGTGAAGGCTCTTTTGGTGTGGTTTTTGAAGGTTTGTACTTTCTTTTCCCGTCTGGGTTTCCGCGGCTACGAATCGGATAGACGCCCAAAGGAATCTTATTGTATCATTCGAGTGCTGTGACTTGAAGCACAGCTGAATGTCCACCTGCCAAAAGTGCAGCCCAGCATGTCTGCTGCTCTTGAGAATCTCCACACTGTCTCACACTTCTTCTAGGAACAAAAATCTCGTCGGCTACACCTGTGGCTATCAAATTCGTCTGTTCACCTTTTCTTAATCCAATAATTCGATTAACGTCTAATCTAGGAACCACGAAAATCAGATGCACCTCAACTGAGAGACGAATTCCGATCTTACCGAACGTTGAATGGCACCAGTTGCGTCGTTGTTCATGCTCCCTTACTCCATTGTTTACTCATTTACTACTAGTTGGTGTGCCTCAGGTTCACTATTTTGGTCAAGAAGGCCTTCATAACGTCCTTGTCATTGATCTCCTTGGTCCCAATCTTGAAGACTTGTTCGATATGTGCGGTCGCAAGTTCACTGTTAAAACAGTCTGTATGGTCGCCAAACAAATGGTCAGATTAATATCTGCTCTATCCCCGCATGCCCTCATCTGGTCCGGCGACTTCCAATTTGCCGCCTGAATAGTTGGCAGCGATATTGCTCCATTCCACAAGTCAAGTTGCTGATTTCAGGGATATAGGTCACCCGTGTACAATCTGTTCACGAAAAATCTCTCATATACCGTGATATTAAACCCGACAATTTCCTGATTGGTGTATCTGGAAGTAAGAGCGCCAACATTATTCACCTTATTGGTGAGTATAACACTACCTTTGATCATTCTTCCTCTTCAATAAACTCCAGCGGTCCTGAATTGTAAAAAATGATCTATCATCTGATCCTAGCTCCCATATTAATCACATTTAATGTCTTTCTTGTCTCCTGTCTGAACGTAGACCCTAACTCCTAATTTTCTAGATTTTGGTATGGCCAAATTCTTCCGTGATCCCCGGACGAAGGTTCATATTCCCTACCGAGAGAGAAAGTCTCTTTCAGGTACCGCTCGTTACATGTCAATCAATACCCACCTTGGCCGTGAACAATCGAGACGGGACGATCTCGAATCTCTCGGTCATGTTTTCATGTATTTTTTGCGTGGAGGTCTCCCATGGCAAGGTCTTCGTGCCGCTACCAACAAGCAAAAGTACGAGAAGATTGGTGAAAAAAAACAGTCGACCTCTATATCCGAACTCTGCGAGGGTTTCCCTGGTATGAGTTTAACATACCCAATGTGCTGTCGCTTATCGTGGTCCTTAGAAGAATTCTCTATATATATGAATTATGTCCGTAAATTAGGCTTTGAAGAGGCTCCAGATTATGATTTCCTCCGAGAGTTGTTCACCAAAGTTCTGAAAACGCTTGGTGAACAAGAGGATGGCTGTTGTGATTGGATGCTACTTAACAATGGCAAGGGCTGGGAGGCCAACACTGTATGTAACACCTGTGTATTTGATGGTTATTTTTATTCATATCTTGACAGCAGAACAGTGCTTCCGCTGGGCATCATCGTGATAGGCGTGAACGCGACCCTGCTCACCGGCGACCCTCTCGGCCAGTAGCTGATGCAACCACCAATGGCATGGTGCAACTCACTCCTGTTCCTGCCGCACACATCGATCAAAAACGACGGAGACCAGAAACGCGCGAGCGTGACGTCAGCCGTGATTTGAGCGTCCAGCCCATTGTATCGCCTAGTCGCAGACAGAGCCAGCGGGATTTCAATCTGAGCAACCAAGCTGTCGCTTCTCAGCATCCCTACGCTTCGGCACATGCAGGCACGAATTATCGAACAAGTATTGGTCCGGGATATGGACGTCAATCTCCCAACGCTCAGGTTATGTTGAATGGCAATGGACTTCAAATGAACCAATCAGAACCTTATCACACCTCACCAGCAGTTAAACTTCCTGGCAATTCACGAGAGAATGTCATAAACTCTGGAACCAATGCGCTGAATGTCAATGGCACAAGGATGGGAATGTATGGCCGAGATCATGGTGATGATGGTGGCCACGGTCGTAAGAAGGGCCTGCTGAGTATGCTCTGTTGCACAGCATGACGTGTACCTCAAAGTGTGCCTACTTGTTGCATCCAGGCCAGTGCAATCCGTCGTCCCGCAAACCACCTACTTTTCGAGGACCATCAATACAATCAGTCTTCACACATAGACGCCAAGACTGGACATTATTCTCCACATTTTTCATCGATTCTACTTTAGGCTCAAAATCTGCATAATACCTGCCACGACCTTTGATGCTCATGTTCTTCTCAATGTCTATATCCACACACTGTTATTTACTGTTCATTCTTTGGACCTGCATTTGTAATGCAGGTAGGTTTTGTTTGTGTGTCTAACTTGATTTCCCATTGTGATTGTTGATACCTTGCGATGTACTATGTAGTGTTTGCGTTTTTAATGCTATGACTTGACAAGGTTTTTTGTTGAACAAATGTTTATTTGGCATCTCGTGACGACATTGCGTTTCCAATGCCACCAGTTATTTGTTTTCTGAATACATTCAACCGTCCCGTCGACCTTATATTTCGTCCAAGTATCTTGCTCATAATTCCATTATGACCAGTGCCGATGAAACTCCCATTAACCCTTCCCCCAAAATTAGCCGGGATCTGATGCGCGTTGCTGGTGTGCTTCAAGATATGCAAGACGCAGGGGAACTCCAGCCAATGTCTCTCGGTGTCCCTGTTGCCTTTGTTGCTGGCGGACCAATGTGAGTAGCTTTTTCTCCTCTTGACCCGCTCTCCAGACTTCTGTGACTGGTGAGGCATATGTGATTCTTCACGGACACTCATTAGTACTCCTAACCTAATGTCTTGGGTTTCACTAGGCTAAAGCGTTTCGATGAATCGACTATTACAAGTAGGAAAGGATCTCAAGCTGCTACACCCCCCGTGGCAGTGAAAGGAATTGGAGGAAAAGGTGTGTCGAAATCTTTAGTCCTATTGCAACCCAGCATCCCGAACGTCGAGTTGTGTACTCACACAGTCGCTAAACCGGATTACTCGGATAACAAGATTGTACTAGCTATGGTATGTGGATTTTTCTTACTAGCTTGATCGACGGTTTCAACAGCGTCTGGATCGTCATCTTGCTCCGGTCCGATGGCATACAGAAGCATTGACCTCCTGTGGGCAGTACGTGGCTGATTTGATTATCCCAGGTTGGGTTGCCTGCCCGAGGCAAATCTTACCTCAGTAACAAATTACAAATCTATTTGAGTGTGGGTTTCCTCTTTACTGACCATCAATACCGATGTCATAGAGATATTGACTCTGGGTAACCACACAGTGGCTTGAATATGATGTGAAGGTAGATTTCGGGTTCCGTCGTTGTTTCTTGGATTGATCTTTGTTCCTCTTTGTCTGAAAGGTGTTTAATGTAGGCCAATTAAGGCGCACGAGAGCACGACAGCAGGTTGCTCAGTGCGTCCCGATTCTGTGGTCAGACTTTGGAACTGAGATCGGTGTGTAGAGGTGGCGTAAAGGAAGAGCACACAGCTTCCTGGTTCAGCCATGATAATCCGCGAGGAAACGAGTCTCGAGAGAAATTAGCTCAGGACAGTCTGGAGATGTTAATTCAGTGGTTGAAGGAGGGCGGAAATGTTGGGATACATGGTGTGTCTTTTCAATATGGATCGACGATTAACTTTATAAGTGGTATAGATGCTACAAACAGCACTCGAGCGCGCAGGTAAGATCCCTCTAGCTCACACGTGTCGATTCAATCGACCCATAATAACGCTGACAGAGCTTCGATTGAAGAGCGGGTGAAGCAGGAAAAAGGTCTTGAAGTCATATTCTTGGAATCTTTCTGTGATGATCCCGCCGTTATTGCAGCTAATGTTGCCTTGAAAGTCTCGTCTGGAGATCCTGACTACAAGGACATGTCTCCTGAAGATGCTAAACGAGACTTCTTGCGTCGAATCCAAGAATACGAGAAAGTTTACGAAACTATTACCGAAGATCACCTGTCGTACCTTCGCATTGTGAATGTGGGAAGTAACGTCACCGTCTCGAATATCCATGGATACCTGGCTAGTCGAATCGCGTTTTATCTCATGAATCTTCATTTAAAACCTCGGAGTATATACCTCTCTCGTGTAAGTGGGATGATCATTGTTTCTGCACTATGTCCTGACCCAAGTACTGAAATCAAGCATGGTGAGAGTCAATTCAACGTGGAGGGGAAAATTGGAGGAGATTCCCTCCTCTCGCCACAGGGAGTGAAATACGCAGATGCACTTCCTGATTTGATTACCGACAATATTGGAGATGCCCCTCTGACAGTGATATTTTCTTTATTTGGAAGTTGTTTTTGCATGTCTCATTCCTAATCACAGATTTGGACGTCGACTCTTAGGCGTACGATCCAGACCGGCTCAAAGCTTCCTTATCCAAAGTTGACTTGGAAATCTCTGGATGAGCTTGACGCAGGTGTGTTCTCGCCTTTGCCCGGTCATCGAGCCACTGATTGGCTAAAGGGGTTTGTGATGGTATGACGTATGAAGTAAGCTAGAATTCCAGCTTCCGAGAAACGTCGGTCGATCTAACGACATTTGGGCCACAAGGAAATTGAGGTATGGCCGGTTGCTTACTGGAAAACTATTTTTACTACAAGTATATCCAGCAAGCCTACCCAGATGATTTCGCGAATCGCGACGAAGATAAATTCAATTATAGGTACAGGGGAGGAGAATCCTATCGTGACGTTGTCGTACGATTAGAACCAGTCATTATGGAGCTAGAACGCCAGGAAAATATTTTGATCATTGGACACCAAGTGAGTCTCGAGTGCATATACGTTCTTTTGGTTAACGCTGTGCTTCGATAGGCGATTCTTCGCTGCCTGTAGGTGAACTACATGTCATATTATCTGGCTTGCATGTTCACATCATTTGAACTACAGATACGCCTATTTCCACAATTTACCTCAGGCAGATTTACCATATATCAAAATACCCCTGCATACCGTAGTCAAATTAACTATGAAAGCCTATGGTTGTGATGAAGAGAGGTGAGTTGCTCGGGTTTCCTTCTGTTACCCATCTGATTACTTTCCAAGATATACACTGCCGATCAAAGCTGTCGACACACATCGGCCGAAACCGAATGGACCGACTGTGAAGGCGCAGCCCAAGATAGCTCGCCAATATTTCACGGAAGAGAAGGCAGCTGCCATTCTCGACAAGAAAGAGTAGACAGTAACTCTATAGGATGATAAATTTCTAAATACAACCAACATGTAAGTCACCACCAAAGTGACCTAATGAAATAGGAGTCATCTATACAGAGCTAACCCACTTATATATAACAAGACGTGTATTAGACAGATGGAGACTAAGAGCTGTTTCTAGGAGAACTATATTTCATCCATAGGAGCAGAGAGCTATGACGGAGCAGTATAAATAAAATAGCGAATGAAAAACTCTGTCATGATCGTTGATTCAGCGATTTTTGAAGATGTTGATTTAATGAATGGTTACCACTAGCAATGTACCGATGTTTTCTGTATCTCAGTGGACGATAGTATGAAACGTCGATTAATGTAATTGTTTCCATAGAATCTTCGAGTATCTCATCAGGCAGCTACTAGCATGGTCTACTTGTGGCAAGGACTCTGAAAGTGGCCGAAGCAATCATTGGCACAGGGGTATGACTGGCCAAACTGAAAGGTTAAGCGAATTGTCTGGAGAAATGATCTGTCAGCACCAGGTAGTGGATCATGAAGCACCAAGCCGGGATCGGTGGAATATGTGGATGTCGGTTTCAGCTGTGTACGCGGAGGTGGAAAAGACTCAATGCTGATAAACTGACTGATCCGAAATCCACCTATAGGAGTAAATTGTTGACTCTCGTTCTAACGAAGGATCATTGAACTATCAGACTTGAAGGCGCTGTTCGGACGACGGACGGCCTCAGGGGAAGTAGGCAGATAAAAATCAGCTGATATTTTAAGACTGTGATCGTACGAGCCAAATGTTTTGGGGAGAATGCGAGGACAAGAGGGTCACAATGTGTGACGAACCCCAAGATATATATCTAGTTATGCACTAGTATATAGCTCATTCAATCTTTCTGAACCCAAGCATGTCGTCTCTGCTCGCCAAATATTCATTAACCCCCTTTGTGCAGGCGACAAAAGTCACTCGCCAACACACCCCTATCCGTACACTCTTCACCCCCTTCAACGCTCTCAAACAGTTACATGCCCGCAAGACTGAAGCACAGACGACACCTTTTACATATGAAAAGCAATATGACTTTTCCTGCGAACCACTCGCAAATTCGTTTGGCAACCATACCTACGTCGTCTCACAGCCTGACACGAGTGCGAAACATTTTGAGGTGCCTTGTGGGGCATATCCTGTATCGTCGCCCTACCAGGTGAGTTTGTGTCCAATGGTACTGCTCGCGGGGACTGATGGCGAGAGCAGTAGTGAAATGATGTGCAACGATTTGTGATGTTGTAGTTGCATTCCAGTAAATTCCTTTGTGTATTTGTAGAGAGGCTCATTGGTTGGCTTAATTATATTTGTAATGTGTCGTTGGTCTGTTTGTCGATGCATCTGATCCGAGAACATTGTGGTAGACGACCTTGTGAAACAAAAAACATACAGCCACTACAAGTCTCAGGCTCAGCGCCTTGTCTCTCTACCATGACTCTTTTCATTCCTCTCCACGCCTCTTCCCCCTGTCCACAAACACCCCCCTTCCTCACAATCGCTTCAAATCCATCCGCTCAGCTCCAGAAAGTCATCCAGTCCATCCTCAAGGCGAAGCGCATCGTTGTCGTCTGCGGTCAGTGCCCCATGTTTTTCACTCAACATCTCGGCACTTATCCTTCTCCCAGGTGCAGGTATCTCGGTGCAGGCTGGAATCCCTGATTTTCGCTCCTCTCGAGGCCTCTTTCAAACCCTCAAGCGTGACAACCCCAGAGAGAATCTTGCATCGGGCAAAGATCTTTTTGATGCCTCTGTCTTCAATGTGTGCCAACACTTCTTTTGGTGTTTCCTCGTAACCTCGTTATCGTCCTAGGCTACGCATACCACTTCGCTGTTCTGCCAAATGATTGCCCAGCTGTCTAGACTATCCCACGACGCCGAACCGACAGTCTTTCACCGCCTTCTACGCACCCTGGACGATCATGGAAAACTCTTGCGAGT
>Ga0153918_1000874_pt1 | contig 12996 bp, 11 predicted proteins | sample TSFL002MetaG_FD_104687 | JGI IMG/M metagenome (GOLD analysis project Ga0153918, IMG submission 104687) | Attine ant fungus gardens microbial communities from Florida, USA - TSFL002 MetaG | ecosystem: Host-associated > Fungi > Mycelium > Unclassified | place: USA: Florida, Paynes Creek Historic... | reverse complement strand
GCTGACCTCGAACCTGGCAATTGCCTGCGTGTTCCTGGTGCTTTGGTTGATCTCGTTGTCGGGCATGCTGGGCGTGCGCGTGCAGCGTCAGGCCTCGGTGGCCTGAAGCGTGCCGACCCCGGAGGTGCAGAACATCTGCTGCCGGGGTCTGCCAGGCAGCGCTGAGCAGCCCCTTGATGAAGCGCGAGAATTCCTTGATCCGGGTGGATTTACGGTTGATCGGCAGGTACAGGAGATTGATCGGCGCATCCACGGCAGCAGGCGCAAAGCGCTGCCGAAGGGCCTCGATAAGCAGCAGGTGGGTAATCGTGTACTACATTTTGAGAGTGGTACTCAGGTTTTGATGATTCTGTGAGGAATGCCTGGCGCTGATCGATTGACCCAGTGGCTGCAATACGTCGCGTAAAAAGCGCTCACAAGGGCTGCGCTGGGCTGGAGGAAACATGAGGTTTCACGACCGCAACGTCAGCACGGAAGCCCCAGTTCCCGGCAATGCGATCAAGTTCGAAAAACTCGCCCTGTTGGCCAAGAGATTCTGGCCGGTGCCTATCCTGTTACTCGCCATGCTGGCTCGAGTATATGGCTCAACGGCCTCCGCGATATGGTGCGATGAGGGCTCTAGTTTGCTAATGAGCCAGTACTCACCCTCGCTCATCTGGATCCACAGCGCCCATGACGTACACCCACCCCTTTACTTTCTCCTTCTACATGCCTGGATAGGTGCATTCGGGGACAGTGTCTTCTCGGTCCGGTTGATCAGCGTGCTGACAGGTGTCGGTACTGTAGCCCTGGGCATGTGGCTGGTTTGTCTGATTGCCACACGTCGTGCAGCAGTAATGGCCGGTCTTTTGTTGGCCTTGCTGCCCATTGCGGTGCGTTATAGTCAGGAAGCGCGCATGTACGCCCTGATGGGTTTCTTGCTGCTGGGAGCAACCATTGCGCTTGTATATTGGATAAATAACCCTGAGCGACACCGCTACCTTTTCGTCTATGTGCTGTTAATGACGGCAAGTTTCTATACGCATTATTTCACGGGCCTTTGCGTACTGTCCCACTGGGCTTATCTATTGCTTGTGCGAGGTGAAAAACGCCGCCTGGTCGCGCGGCCAACCTGGTGGATAGCCAACGCCATGATCGTCCTGCTGTATACCCCGTGGATTCCCAGCTTGATAGACCTGCTGCAGCACCTTGACCAACTCAAGGCGGGTGGTGACATTGGCTGGATACTGCCGATTACACTGTATTCCCTGCCATCGACAATCTGGCAGTTTATGGCGCTTTCCGATGGCCTGAATCTGGCATGGCCAGTCTACCTTGCTCTGCCACTGGCGTTGGCGCTGGTAACGGGCGCTGTCTGTCTGCATGATCGAAGCCGCCATAAATTCCATGTGCTCATGGCGATATATACGTTTCTCCCGTTGATCGTCGTGTTTTCAGTCTCATGGATAACGCCACTTCTGGTCGAGCGTTATCTGATGTTTTCGGCCCTGGGCTTACCGATCGTACTGGCAGTCGCCATTGATCGAATGAAGCGTCATTATCGCTACACCGCCCTCATCACATTGGCGGCCTTGTTGGCCGTAGAGGTGGTTGGACTGAGCAGTTATTACCAGAAGGATGATGATCAGTTCAACAAGCTGGTCAACTTCGTAAATGAAAATTATCGTGCGAATGACCGTATCGTCGTCAGCGATCTTTTCTGGTATTTCAGCTACGTCTACTATAATAAGACCGGTGCTGTTCCACTGCTTTATACGCCACCCTTGGCCAACGGCGCGTCGGGTCGGCCAGGTAACTATGGATTTGGCACGCTGGTGAACAATGATGCCGATAAAATCTATCTCGACAGCCTTGAAAAACTACCCGTCAGCCAAAGCAGAGTCTGGTTGATAAGTAACAGCGAACCGCCTGATGATTTCGCTTCCATACCGAACAATTGGAACAAGGTCAGTAGGCTGAAAGTTGGCGACACCCAAGTACGCCTTTACATTGTTAACGCGCCCTACAATGCTAAAGCGAACTAGTTTTCGGCCTGGCTGCCCGAGCGCTGAACTTCAGTTTGCCTTCAGGCCGTTTTCAGCACTGTCTTGCCTGCCCGCCGCGCCAGCAGCGCATCCACGCTAAGCACACCGCCGCCAAACGCTGCAATCTGCAACAGGCCACCTGCGATCGAGATGTTTTTGAAGAAGTTGATGAACTGCCCTTGGTCCGCCAGGTTGTTATGGAAAGCGAAGGCTGCCATTACGGTGAACAGCGCCATGACCACCGCGACGATGCGGGTTTGAAAGCCGATGATCAGCAATGCTGCGAGACCGAGTTCAACACCCAGTGCTGCCAGGTAGCTCAGTACCGGGAAGGGCAGGCCGCTTGATTCGATATACGCAATGGTGCCTTCCGGCGAGGTCAGCTTGCTGAAGCCGCTCAGCAGGAATAGCACGGCCAGCAACACGCGACCTGCGACTGCAGTTGTACCTTTGAAATTGATCATTTTATAGCTCCTGATGCTTGAGTTTGAATGGCTCACCGCGCTGTGCTCGGTGGCGTTGTCTGCGGTATGGGGGCCATTCTGGAGCGAAGAACCGATCAAGACAATTGGGTCTGAAAGTGAATGATTGTTCCACAGGACGGGACAATTAAAACGCTCAAGAATCCCTGGACCGAGTTCGCTGACTGCTTCAAAAAGAGCGCAGTGCTCGCCTGATTGATCGCCCCTGTGCATCAATTAATGAAAAATGAACGATTATCTCCAGCGCCGCTTTCGACGATCATTCTCGAAATAAGCACTTACAATTATTAAGAAACGCTGGAGATCCACACCATGAGTCTGCCATCACACTCGGTGCCCGAGGGCAAGTCCAAGGCCGGTATGGTCTTCCGGGTCACGTCCGGAAACTTCCTCGAACAGTTCGACTTCTTCCTGTTCGGCTTCTATGCCACGCATATCGCGGCGGCCTTCTTCCCCGCGTCCAATGAATTCGCCTCGTTGATGATGACCTTCGCCGTGTTTGGCGCAGGCTTCCTCATGCGCCCGCTGGGTGCGGTGATCCTGGGGGCCTACATCGATGACGTAGGCCGACGCAAAGGGCTGATCGTAACCCTGGCGATCATGGCAAGCGGGACCTTGCTGATCGTGCTGGTGCCCGGATATGAGAGCATCGGACTTCTGGCCCCGGCGTTGGTACTCATCGGGCGCTTGTTGCAAGGTTTCTCGGCCGGCGCGGAGCTCGGCGGTGTGTCTGTGTACCTGGCCGAGATGGCCACGCCGGGGCACAAGGGCTTCTATGCCAGCTGGCAGTCCGCCAGCCAGCAAGTGGCGGTCGTGGTCGCAGCGGCGCTCGGCTTTGCCCTCAACCAGTGGCTGACGCCTGACCAGCTCACCCAGTGGGGTTGGCGGGTACCGTTTGCAGTTGGCTGCATGATCATCCCGGTGATCTTCCTGCTGCGTCGCAGCCTGCAGGAAACCGAGGAGTTCGCGGCCCGCGAACATCGCCCAACCATGAAACAGGTACTGGCGACGCTGGCCGCCAATTCCGGCATCGTGCTGTACGGCATGCTGATGGTGGCGATGACCACCACTGCCTTCTACATGATCACGGTGTACGCGCCGACCTTCGGCAAGACCGTGCTGCAACTGAGTACCGGTGATGCGCTGCTGGTGACCTTGCTGACCGCAGTGTCGAACTTCATCTGGTTGCCCATCGGCGGTGCGCTCAGCGATCGCCTGGGGCGCAAGCCGCTGCTGTTGGCCATGTCGCTGATGACATTGATCACCGCTTACCCGGCCCTGACCTATCTGGCCCAGGCGCCGACCTTCGGCCACATGCTTGAAGTGCTGCTGTGGTTCTCGTTCCTGTACGGCATGTACAACGGCGCGATGATCCCGGCGCTGACCGAAATCATGCCGGTGGAAGTCCGTGTGGCAGGTTTTTCGCTGGCTTATAGCCTGGCGACTGCCCTGTTCGGCGGGTTCACCCCGGCAATCTCGACGTGGATGATCCATGTCACCAATGACAAGGCGGCACCCGCCTACTGGATGATGTTTGCCGCGCTCTGTGCATTCGTCGCTACCTGGATGCTGTACCGTCGCTTGGCCAACCGCGCACCGGTGGCCGTATGAGGAACTCGATGAAAGCGTTACTGACCGCTGCTCTCCTGGCTGGCTGCAGCCTTGCCCAGGCTGCTGAACTGACCGTAATGACCTCGGGTGGCTTTACCGCCGCCTATCAGCAACTGGGGCCTAAGTATGCCGCGCAGAGCGGCGATACACTGGTCACCGTGCTCGGGCCCTCGATGGGCAAGGCACCCGAGGCAATCCCCAATCGCCTCGCTCGCGGCGAGCACGCTGATGTGGTGATCATGGTCGGCTATGCGCTGGACGAGCTCATCCGTCAGGGTAAGGTCGACCCGGCTTCGCGCGTCGAGCTTGCCGATTCGCGCATCGGTATGGTGGTCAAGCAGGGCCAGCCCAAGCCGGAGATCGGTACCCCCGATCAGTTGAAGCAGACGCTGCTGGCGGCAAAATCTGTGGCCTATTCGGATAGTGCCAGCGGCGTGTATATCAAGACGCAGCTGTACAAGAAGTTGGGTATCGAGGACCGCCTGGTCGGCAAGAGCACCATGGTCGAGCGCATACCGGTGGCCTCGCAGGTAGCTCAGGGCACCTATGAGCTTGGTTTCCAGCAGGTGGCCGAGTTGCTGCCCGTGCCGGGTGTGACTTTGGTTGGCAAGATTCCAGAAAGCCTGCAGTCGGTGACCCGCTACGCTGCCGCTATTCCCAAAGGCGCCGAGCACCCTGCCGAGGCAAAAAAGCTTCTGCAATACCTGGCCTCACCTGCCGCGCAGCCTGACGTACGTGCCACCGGCCTGGATTCAGTCGCCCGGTAATACGCCGGGCAACTCCCGGATCAGCCTTACCATCTCGAGTGCCGCAGGCGTCAGTGTGCGGCCGCGGCGCTTGAGCAGGCCCATCTTGCGGCTGACCTGCGGTTCGACCAGTGCAACGCTGGCCAGGATTGGATGGGGTGACAGCGGCAGCGCGATCGACGGCACCGCAGCAATTCCCAGGCCCGCTTCGATCAGGCCCAGCAGGGTGGTCACATGCCTGGCCTCGCAAACACTCTCTTTACTCACCTGCATGCCGGCCAGCGCCCGATCCAGGACAAGGCGGTTGCCAGACGACTTACCCAGGCTGATGTAGTCATGTTCGTAGGCTTGCGCCCAGGTCACCGTCTCCAGCTTGGCCAACGGGTGGTCCTGGCGGCAGGCGATGACATAGCGTTCCTCGAGCAAGTCGCTGAACTCGATCTCCGGTGCGAGATTACCCGTGAAGCTCAGGCCGAAGTCCGCTTCGCCGGAAGCCACGGCGGCACTCACTTCGTTGGCCGAGGCGTCGTACAGGTTGATGCGCACTTTCGGGTATTGCCCATGGAAGGCACGAATGGCATGGGGCATGAAGTAGTAGGCGGCTGACGGCACACAGGCGATGGTCAGGGTGCCGGTACGCAGCGAGCCACCATCTCCGACGCTGAGCAGCGCCAGGTCGAGGTCGTCCAGCAGGCGTTCGACCTGAGGTAGAAAGGCGCGCCCGACATTGGTCAGCGACACCTTGCGCGTGGTGCGTTCGAGCAGTTTCACGCCCAATGCCGATTCGAGTTTTTCGATACGCCGGCTCAGCGCCGATTGGGTGATGCGAATGGTATCGGCGGCGCGGCGGAAGCTGCCTTGTTCGACCACTGCACGAAACGCCTGCAGGTCGTTCAGATCGAAATTGATGCTCACCCGGTGGCTCCGCTGGTTTGATCGAAAACGTGCATCAATGGTATTTCGAAAAAACCGGCGGAGCCAGATGGATCAGATCTGCATGGCCATACCGTGCACATTCATCGCTGCCTGGCGAAGGGCTTCGGAGCGGGTTGGGTGCGGATGGCAGATCAGGGCGATGTCTTCAGCCGAGGCGGCAAATTCCATGGCGACGCAGAACTCGCCAATCATTTCGCTGACGCTCGGGCCGACCAGGTGCACGCCGAGCACCTCATCGGTATTGGCATCGGCGATGACCTTGGCGAAGCCTTCGGTCTCGTGGTTGATCTTGGCACGGCTGTTGGCGGTGAAGGGGAACTTGCCGACCTTGTAGGCTCGGCCTTCGGCCTTAAGCTGCTCTTCGGTCTTGCCCACGGTAGCCAGTTCCGGACGGGTGTAGATCACGCCCGGAATGAGGTTGTAGTTCACTTCATGCGGTTTGCCGGCGATCCGCTCGATGCACGCGACCGCTTCGTCTTCAGCCTTGTGCGCCAGCATCGGGCCGGAAGTGACGTCGCCGATCACCCATACACCTGGGACCGAGGTGCGGTGGTGCTCGTTGCTCAGCATGCCGCGCTTGTCGGTTTCCAGCCCGACACTTTCAAGGTTCAGGCCCTTGGTATAAGGACGACGGCCGATGGCGACCAGGACGTAGTCGGCCTGCAACGTTTCGGCGGCCCCACCCGCAGCCGGCTCAAGGGTCAGGCTGACACCTTCGGCTTCGGTCTTCGCCTGGGTGACCTTGCTACCGAGCCTGAAGGCCATGCCTTGTTTGGCCAGCGCCTTCTGCAGGGTCTTGGCTGTTTCTTCATCGGTGCCCGGGCAGATGCGGTCGAGGTACTCGATGACGGTGACCTGTGCGCCCAGGCGGCGCCATACCGAACCCAGTTCCAGGCCGATCACGCCCGCACCGATCACCACCAGGTGCTTGGGGACCTGCGGCAAGGCCAGGGCACCGGTGGAATCGATGATCCGCTGGTTGTCGATGGTCACGCCGGGCAGGGGAGTGGGCTCCGAACCGGTGGCAATGACGATGTCCTTGGCCTGCAGTGCGGTCTCGCTGCCATCTTCAGCCTTGACGATGACCTTGCCGACGCCATCCAGGCGGCCCCAACCCTTGATCCAGTCGACCTTGTTCTTGCGGAACAAGTACTCGATGCCTTTGGTCAGGCCGGTCACGCTCTCGTCCTTTTGTTTCATCATCTGGGCGAGGTTCAGCGTCGGTTTCACTTCGATGCCGAGGTGGGCGAACTCGTCGCCGCTGGCCGCTTCGTAAAGCTCCGAAGCGTGAAGCAACGCTTTGGACGGCATGCAACCGACGTTAAGGCAGGTGCCACCCAGCGTCGCACGGCCTTCCACGCAGGCGACACTCAGGCCCAGCTGGCCGGCGCGGATCGCTGCGTTGTAGCCGCCAGGGCCGCCGCCGATGATCACCACGTCATAGGATTTCATGGGGTTTTGTACTCCAGATGAGGAAGCGCGAGAGGGGCATAAGGTTAAGCTGAGAAGCGTAGATTGTATACAATCTGTTACTTCATCAGATCGGTTGGTTCTAGACCTTGGTCTCGTTTAGAGGAAACCTCCCACGAATGAACTACTCTGTTCCGGCGACGTTCGAAATGTCAGGCGTCGTAGCCTTATAGGGATAGGAGGAGTGTTCATGCTTGCTCAACTTCCACCGGCATTGCAGAGCCTGCATCTGCCGCTGCGGCTGAAACTGTGGGATGGAAACCAGTTCGATCTGGGCCCGAGCCCGCAGGTCACCATCCTGGTCAAGGAGCCACAGCTGATCAGCCAGCTGACCCACCCGAGCATGGACCAGCTGGGCACTGCATTCGTGGAGGGCAAGCTGGAGTTGGAAGGCGATATTGGCGAAGCCATCCGCGTCTGCGACGAACTCAGCGAAGCATTGCTGACCGAAGAGGATGAGGCTCCGCCGCAGCGCCTGGCCCATGACAAGAGCACTGACGCCGAGGCTATTTCTTATCACTACGACGTCTCCAATGAGTTCTATCAACTCTGGCTCGATCAGGACATGGCCTATTCCTGTGCCTATTTCCGCGAGCCCGACAACACCCTGGATCAAGCTCAACAGGACAAGTTCGATCACCTGTGCCGCAAGCTGCGCTTGGAAGCCGGCGACTACTTGCTGGATGTCGGCTGTGGTTGGGGCGGGCTGTCGCGTTTCGCCGCGCGAGAATATGGCGCCAAGGTGTTCGGTATCACCTTGAGCAAGGAGCAGCTCAAGCTCGGCCGCGAGCGGGTCAAGGCAGAAGGCCTGGCCGACAGGGTCGACCTGCAGATTCTCGACTATCGCGACCTGCCTCAGGATGGCCGTTTCGATAAGGTAGTCAGCGTTGGCATGTTCGAGCATGTCGGGCACGCCAATCTGGCGTTGTATTGCCGGAAACTGTTCGGCGCCGTCCGCGAAGGTGGACTGGTAATGAACCATGGGATTACTGCCAAGCATGTCGATGGGCGCCCGGTCGGGCGTGGAGCAGGTGAGTTCATCGACCGTTATGTCTTCCCCCATGGCGAGCTGCCGCACCTGTCGATGATCAGCGCCAGCATCTGTGAGGCAGGGCTGGAGGTGGTGGACGTGGAGAGCTTGCGTCTTCACTACGCGAAGACGCTGCATCACTGGAGCGAGAACCTGGAGAACCAGTTGCACAAGGCTGCTGGGTTGGTGCCGGAGAAAACCCTGCGGATCTGGCGCTTGTACCTGGCCGGGTGTGCCTATGCGTTCCAGAAGGGCTGGATCAACCTGCATCAGATTCTGGCCGTGAAGCCGTATGCCGATGGGCACCATGATCTGCCGTGGACGCGGGAAGACCTTTATCGCTGAACCTTCATCACAGACCGCAGAGGGGCCGCAAAAGCGGCCCCTTCTTCGATCAGAGGATGGGTGAAATCAGGCGCGCAATGCGCATTCCCAGCTGCTGGATCCGATGGGTATCGCGGCTGTCTTCAGCAGTGATTTCCCGGGCTTGTTCAAAGTCATCCAGCAGCATTGCCTCTACCTGATCAGCGAACTGACGGTCCACCGTCAGCAAGGTGATTTCGAAGTTGAGCCGGAATGAGCGATTGTCCAGGTTGGCGCTGCCGATCGCGCTGACCTCGTCGTCCACCAGCACCACTTTCTGGTGCAGGAAGCCAGGCTGATAGCGGAACATCCTTACCCCTGCACGTACCGCTTCGAACGCAAACAGGCTCGAGGCCGCATAGACGATCTTGTGATCGGGCCGAGACGGAATCAGCACGCGCACGTCCACGCCACGCAGTACCGCCAGGCGCAAGGCAGCGAACACGGCTTCGTCGGGGATGAAATAAGGGCTGGTGATCCATACGCGTTTGCTCGCCGAGTGGATGGCCTCGATGAAGAACAGCGAACAGGTTTCCTGTGGGTCTGCCGGGCCACTGGCCAACGCTTGGCACAGCACGCCGTTGTCCGGGTAGGTGTCGGGCAGGATCAAAGGAGGCAGCTGGCGCGTGGCCCAGTACCAGTCCTCGGCAAACGACTCCTGCAGGCAGGCCAACACCGGGCCGCTGATCTGCACATGGGTATCGCGCCAAGGTGACAGGTGTGGATCCTTGCCAAGGTATTCGTCCCCTACGTTATGCCCACCGATGAAGCCGAGCAGGCCATCGACCACGACGATCTTGCGGTGGTTGCGGAAGTTGACCTGAAAGCGGTTGAACCATCCGCGGCGGGTGGCAAAGGCATGGATCTGCACACCGCCATCACGCAGCACTTGGCTGTAACTCACGGGCAGCGCGTGGCTGCCGACACGGTCGTACAGCACGAACACCTTCACACCTGCAGCCGCCTTGCGCAGTAGCAACTGCTGCAGCTCCTTGCCAAGACCGTCGTCGTGGATGATGAAAAATTGCACCAGTACCACTTCGCGAGCCTGCTCGATGGCGGTGAATATGGCCTCAAAAGTGGCTTTGCCATTGATCAGCAGCTTCACTTCGTTATTAGCCAGGCAAGGCATCCGTCCAAGTTTCGGCATGGCACGCAAGGCCGCGTAGCTTTCTGACTCTCTGGCGGTTAGGGCTTCTTCAACCCAAGGCCGCCAGTTGAGGTTGGCCATGGCCACGTGCATTTCCTGGTTGGCCTGGCGCCGGGCCTGGATGTAGGCGTAAAAGGATCTTGCACCAAAGATCAGGTAGGGGATCAGGGTCAAGTAAGGAATGAAGAACAGCGACATGGCCCAGGCAATTGCACCTTGCGCGGTACGCACGGTGAACACTGCGTGCAACGCGGCGATCATGCCAAGCAAATGGATCAGGCCGAGTACGTAGCCGAAGAAGTAGGGGCTGTGGTAATCCATACGCATCCTGCTTGCCGAATACACAGCGGATAACAGAACACGTTCCACCTCCGCCTTGCAACCTGAAAGCGGATTTGGCGTCTAAGGCTGAGCCCGGCCCGTTGGCCGGCTTTTCGAGGAGCGTCCGTACATGAAGATTCGTCTGCCACTGTTGGCCTTGGCCTTGGGCCTGAGCAGCCCACTGGTAAATGCGCAGATGTTGCAACCTGGTTTGTGGGAATTGACTACCAGCAATATGCAGGTCGATGGCAAGCCATTACCCGATATGCAGTTCATGCTCGGGCAATTGAAGAACCTGCCCCCTGAGCAACGGGCCATGATGGAAGGGGTATTGGCCAAGCAGGGCGTTACGATTGGCGGCAATGGCGTGCGCTCGTGCCTCACGCGTGAACAGGTGCAGACCAACGATATCCCCCTGCAGGATCCCAAGTCTGGATGCACTCAGAAGATCACCGACCGCACGGGTAATGTCTGGAAGTTTCAGTTCAGTTGCCCGAAGGCACAGGGCACTGGCCAGGCGACTTTCCTCAGTGACAAGGAATTCACTACTCAGGTCAATGGCACCTTCAATGCCTCGGGCGTTCAGCAGCAGGGCAGCATGAATACCCGCGCCGTATGGCTCGGCAACGACTGTGGAACAGTCAAACCTCGCACCTGAGCCTCACCACCGCCACTGGCTGCAGGCTACCGCATCGTGGGCATGCAGGCTCTCTGCATGTTCCACGCGCAGCTTGAAAGCCGTCGCCCACTCCAACTGCTGCAGCGACTGGTGCAGTCGCCGAGCGGCGTCTTCACAGAACATGAGGTTCTGCCCGTTGGCCAGGGCGAACGCCTGTTCATCTGCACGCTTTACCGCAGTTTGCACAGCCGTACCCAGGCTAGCCTCAATCCGGTCTATCAATTCAGTGATGGGCAGCAACGCCAGTTTATCTTGCAGGCGCACGCTGACCATCGCCTGGCTACGCTGGCTATGGGGTGTCGCGACGATGCCTTGGCTGGTGCCCAACCATTCCAGTACCGCGCTGCGCTCGAGGTGCTGCCCGGCGAAGTCTGCCTCGAACTGCTGTTGAATCAGTTGCCTTGCAAGTGCTGCCGAGCAGGGGCACGTTGAGGAATAAGGCACACGAACGGATAGTTCCACGTGGAACATTTCATCTGCAATCTGCGCTTCGAGGCTGACTGCATAGCGCTTCCAACCCGCCAATGGGCTGACCAAGGCGGGCCTCTTCAGCATGTGCTCGAAATCCAGGCTGAGATAAGCCGCGTTGGATAGCCCCTCGTGACTGGTGAGGAAGTCTGCGAGAAGACGGCGAATGGCCAAGGGCGTCAATGCCTGCGCTTCCAGCGATTCCAGTGCCAGGTAGAGGCGAGACATATGGATGCCTCGGCAATTGCCATCCACCAGGCTGACACCCGCATCGGCCTTGGCCGGCACTTGGCGACCGTCTAACTGGATAGGCACGGCGATACCGCGCATGCCGACCCAATCAAGCGGGACGGCGCGTGCTTGGGGCTGGGTGGCAATGTCCGGGAGCATCAGGCTAGTCATGGGGTTTTACCAGAAATAGGGTCAGCGACATCCGCCAACCAGGCTGCAATGCAAATTGAAACGCTGGCCGCTGGAGCTGGACACGCGATTCAACGTGGTCCAGCCAACCCGTCGGCTGTAGCCAAACCAGGCTTCGCCATCGCTGGCCAAACCGGTAAACAACGTCAGTGCGCCATAGCGACTGTTGGTCTGCGACCAGAGACGACGCGTCGTCGTGTCGAAACCGCGCAGGTAGAAATGGCTGCCTTCAGTGCGCACGCTGTAGTAACTGCCTTTGCCATCCTGGCAGGCGAGCAGCGTTGCGCTACGAGTGCACAGCGCCAGCGAACTGCCTGACGCCAATGCCAAGGCGGGCACAGGCGTCAGGAGCAACAGCACCAGGGCCGCACGTGGCAGCTTCATTTCCATCTCCGAAATACCTTTGCGACGAGTATGGCTTGGCGAAATTGTATTGTTACTTTATAACATTATGCAATGCATCGTTTCGAGTGCGTCCGCCTGAAGAGGGTTCACCATGTCCAACCGCCTACCTGTCACCGTGCTCTCCGGCTTCCTGGGTGCCGGCAAGAGCACCTTGCTCAACCATGTGCTGCGTAACCGCGACAACCTTCGGGTCGCGGTCATCGTCAATGACATGAGTGAGATCAACATCGACGCCAGCGAAGTGCAGCGCAACGTCAGCCTCAACCGCGCGGAAGAAAAACTGGTTGAAATGAGCAACGGCTGCATCTGCTGCACCTTGCGTGAAGACCTGTTGGAGGAGGTCGCGCGACTGGCCGAGGAAGGCCGTTTTGACTATCTGCTGATCGAGTCCACCGGTATCTCGGAGCCGCTGCCGGTCGCCGAGACCTTCACCTTCCGCGATGAGCAAGGCCGTAGCCTGTCCGACATGGCGCGCCTGGACACCATGGTGACCGTGGTCGATGGCCTGAACTTCATGCGCGATTACCAGCAAGCCGACAGCCTGGCCAGCCGCGGCGAGACGCTGGGTGAAGACGATGAGCGCTCCATCAGCGACCTGTTGATCGAACAGGTCGAGTTCGCCGACGTGCTGCTGTTGAGCAAGATCGACCTGATCAGCCAGCACGAGCGCGAAGAACTCATCGCCATTCTGCGAAGCCTCAATGCCCGCGCGCAGATCGTGCCGATGGTCATGGGCCAGGTGCCGCTGGCGCGGATTCTCGATACCGGGCTGTTCGACTTCGACCTGGCAGCGCAGGCACCAGGCTGGCTGCAAGAGCTGCGCGGCGAGCACATACCGGAAACCGAGGAGTACGGTATCGCGGCGAGTACCTGGGAAGCCCGTCGTCCTCT
>Ga0153918_1000873_pt1 | contig 13000 bp, 8 predicted proteins | sample TSFL002MetaG_FD_104687 | JGI IMG/M metagenome (GOLD analysis project Ga0153918, IMG submission 104687) | Attine ant fungus gardens microbial communities from Florida, USA - TSFL002 MetaG | ecosystem: Host-associated > Fungi > Mycelium > Unclassified | place: USA: Florida, Paynes Creek Historic... | reverse complement strand
TTGGTTTCATCATGTCTCGTCTGCGCATTAAACGTAAAGTAGTTGTTGGTCACTGGCAAGAGCAGGAAGTGCTTGACCAGATCAATACCTGGAGCCGTGCTGCTGCTGGCTGGAACGATTGGCAAGGCGCTAAATTTGTTCGCTTTGGCGATAACATGCGCTTTGTAGCTGTTACCGATGGCGATAAAGTTGAGGCCGAACTGAAATTTGGTTTCGCGGTAAACACTCACGGTATTGGTGACCTGGTAGCTGTAATTGACAGCATTACCGACCAACAAGTTGACGACCTGATTGCCGTTTACGAAAAAGAATATACCATTGTCCCTGAACTGCAAAAAGGCGGTGCTAAATACCAATCACTGCGTGATGCTGCTAAGATTGAGTGCGGTATGCGCAAATTTTTACAGGATGGCGGCTACAAAGGTTACAGCGATACTTTTGAAGACCTGCACGGTATGGCACAACTGCCAGGCATTGCTTCACAGCGACTGATGGCCGAAGGCTACGGCTTTGCTGGCGAGGGTGACTGGAAAACTGCTGCCCTGGTACGTGCAATGAAAGTAATGGGTGCTGGCTTGCCAGGCGGTAACGCATTTATGGAAGATTATACTTACCATTTTGATGGCAACAACTCATTGGTATTGGGTTCGCACATGCTGGAGGTTGACCCGTCAATCGCCGGTACAAAACCAACTGTAGAAATTCACGAGTTAGGTATTGGCGGCAAGTCAGACCCTGTGCGTCTGGTGTTTAACGCCGGTGCTGGTAAAGCGCTGAATGCTTCTATTGTTGATATGGGCAACCGTTTCCGTATGATTATTAACGAAGTTGAAGCTGTTGAGCCAACTAAAGATCTGCCTAAACTGCCTGTGGCCCGCGTACTGTGGAAACCACTGCCAGATATGAAAACCGGCTGTGCAGCCTGGATCTACGCCGGCGGCGCTCACCACACTGCCTATAGCCAAAACCTGAGCAGCGACTTGCTGATCGACTTTGCTAAAATGGCAGGCATCGAGTACCTGGTAATCGACAAGGATACCACCCTAAACGGTATCCAGAAAGAGATTGCCTGGAACGAGGCTTACTACGGTTTGTTTAAATAGTTTCTAATTTCACCTATTTTGGGGTGAGATTACACTGATACAAGCGACTGGCTTATGCTGGTCGCTTTTTTATTTAACCAAAGAGCCAAGGACACAAAAACTTAGCATACAGAAAGACTCAGTGTTCTTTGTGGTTATAGAAATGCAATCTTCTGTGTTCTCTGTGGTTAAAATAATCAAGGCTGTCTGTTTAACAACCCTTGATATGCCTCTATAAACTGCCCGATATGCAAGCCATCCACCAGCGCATGGTGCACGTGGATAGACACCGGCATAGTGCGGCGACCGTCTTTCTCTGTCATCTTACCGAAGGAAATACTCGGGCCACTCATTTTAGCCGAGAACATGCGGGCGTGGGATATCGATGTAAAATCAATCCAGGGCAAGGCCGAGAAACGGATAATGTTTTCAATGGATGCCGGTACCAGATCTGTACGGCTTTTTACGTCCGTCATTTCTTTCAAAGCCTCTGGCATAAACGCCGCCAGCGTTGGGTAATATTGAAAATAACCGAAACCGAAAGTCCCGTTATCGCGCGGCACGGTTGATGCTGCATCTATCCTGTCGTAAATAAAAACTTCGTCGCCTTCAATTCGATATTTAAACGGTTCGACGAATTGAGCTGCCCCCAGCGCCCGGTACATGCAGTAAAAGAAAAACGAAATACGGTTGGCCTTGGCAAACTGATAAGCAACCGTTACATCAACATTAACAACCACGCCATAAATAGGCTCCTCAAACTTGCTGAACAGGTTATAATGCTCTTTACGTACCCAGGTATCAATATCTACTTTATGTTTCATGGCGATGTTACAAAAGTACGGCTTAAACGTAGCTTCTATGCAATTTCTTAGCTATTATGAACGCTAATTGGCGAGGATTTTTTATCTTACAAGCCTAATTTAGTTTTGTACAATGAAAGTGAGGGAGTTAGCCCTATTGAGTGTAATATTACCGGCCTTATTTATCGGCACCAATGCTAAGGCACAAAGAATAGGCGAACCTGTGCGCAAGGCCATTGAGCAAGCCAGTGCCGATGATATGAAGGCCAGCATCACTTACCTGGCCGACGACAGACTGAAGGGCCGTATGCCCGGTACAGAAGGCTTTCAAACTGCTGCCGACTATGTAATTGGTCAGATGAAAGCTTATGGTGTTGAACCCGCCGGCGATAACGGCACCTGGCAGCAAAATATAAAACTCCGCAAAGCACTTACCGGCAAAGGCGCGCAGATAGAGCTTAACCTCAACGGCAAGCCATTTGATACCGCAGCCAAACATATTGCCATTACCGGCAACCCCGCACAACAGGATATTGATGTAAACGGCAAACTGGTGTTTGCAGGCTATGGCGTAAGCGAACCTAAACTGGGTTATGATGATTATGCCGGCATCAACGTAAAAGGAAAGATCATTGTTATTCTGCGTGGTGCGCCATCTTTCTTTGAGTCATCTGTTACCGCACACGTCCAAAACACAACCACCATATTAAAGATTGCTGCCGAACATGGCGCAGTTGGTGTGCTGATCGGACCGGCAGATTCTACCCTTAAGTTTATTTCGGGCAGTCGCCCGGCGCAATACAGTGTGTTGGATAAGGATGGCAAGGTTACCGTATCGCGCAGTTTTTACAGTGATAAGGTAAAGCTGTTTGCCACTATTGATCAATCATTATTTAACCTGTTAATTAAACAGGGAGGCAAAACTACGGCAGCGCTTACGCAATCGATTAAATCAGGAAAAACTTCATCATTTGATATCGGCGGAACTTTACATATAGGCTATCATTCCGTTTGGACAGATATCAACAGCTTTAACATCATAGGTAAAATCCCTGGATCAGATCCCAAGCTGAGCAAAGAGTATGTGGTACACAGTGCACACCTGGATCACGTGGGCATCGGTCCGGCCGTTCAGGGCGATTCTATTTATAACGGTGCGCATGATAATGCATCCGGCGTAGCCAGCTTGCTGCAGATTGCCAAAATTTATCATAACATGCCACAAAAGCCCAAACGCTCCATCCTGGTGGTAATGGTTACCGCCGAAGAAATGGGCGATCTGGGTTCGGGTTATTTTGCCAAGTATCCTACCGTGCCGGGTAAACAAATGGTGGCCGATGTAAATACCGATATGCCTACCATTATTGCTCCGCTCCTATCAGTAACTGCTTTGGGCGCCGAGCATTCATCCTTATCAAAAAAGGTTAATGAAGCCTGCGCTGAACTGGGTCTGAGTGTAGAACCGGACCCAGAGCCTGATCAAAATCGTTTTGTACGCAGTGATCAGTATAGCTTTGTTTTACAGGGCATCCCGGCGTTGCATATTAAATACGGTAGTAAAACAGCAGATGGTAAAAATAACCTGAACGATATTGTAAAAGTATGGCGCGAGAAATATTACCATAAACCGCAGGACGATATTAACGGCGTATTTGATTTTAATGCCGGCCGTAAATATGCCCAGCTTAACTTCCTGATTGGCTACCTGGTTGCTATGGACCCAAAACGACCTGTTTGGAATAAGGGAGATTTTTTTGAAAAACATTAACTTGCAGCACTGATCAACAAAAACCAATTCACTTCAATGAGTAAATATAAAGGCCAGGACAGGTTTCTTTTAGCAATTGACTGTATCGTCTTCGGATTTGATGGCGCAAACATTAAGCTATTGCTGGTACACCGCGATATTGAGCCCGAAAAAGATAAATGGAGCCTGATGGGCGGCTTTGTACACGCCGACGAAGCACCTGACGACGCCGCCAACCGTATCCTGGAAGAGTTGACCGGTCTTAAAAGCGTATACCTGGAGCAGATGCAAACTTTTGGCGCGTTAAATCGCGACCCGGTAGAACGCACCTTCTCTATTGCTTACTACGCATTGATTGATATTCATAAATACGAGCAGCAACTGAGCCACAAGCACCACGCCGAATGGTTCTTGGTTGGCGATATGCCTGATCTGATCTTTGACCACAACGACATGGTGAAGATGGCCAAAAAACGCCTGCAATATAAAGCAGCGTTGCACCCTATCCTGTTCCAGCTGCTGCCAGAGAAATTTACCATTCCGCAATTGCAGGCATTGTATGAGGGGATCTATCAGTCTAAACTTGATGACCGTAACTTTAGCCGCAAACTGTTATCTACGGGATTGCTGATTAAATTGCCTGAAAAAGAAAAGCTGTCGTCAAAAAAAGGCGCTTTCTATTACACGCTGGATCAATCGCACTATATGGAGAACTTCCACTCGTTTTTGAATTTCATCCCAAACCCCGATCGCTTTTTTAAAGACTAAAACGCCGGGCAATGGCCTGTCGCCATTCAAAAAATGGTTTGAACAGTATGCTTTGCCATAACGACATGGGCTTTAATGGATAGCCAATGTGCAAAGCGACGCGATAAAGATAGGCTGATAAGCGCCTTTCATCTTCAATACCTAACTGCTGGTGGTGCCGCGGTTTTGCAATAATAGCTCCTGCCGGCAACTCACTGTTAAATGAACTGTTGGCACGCGCCGGTTTGCCTGCAACTGTAGGCACCAACAGACTAGGCGAAAGACAAATATTCAAAAACCCGGCCATTTGATTGGTAACAGATTCCACATCCCGGCAAATATCCTCATAGCGGATTACCAGATAACTATCAGGTCCTTTCTGTGCTTCGTGGCGGGCTATCTTGTAGGTGGCGGCCATTTCACGCAAACATCTCCCCAAATTGAGACCGGGCTCCATCTGCTTACGCGACGTGAATACATCAACCGGTGCCCGCAATACGTGTACAAACCGAGCGTGGGGCAGCTCATTCCTGATGGCAGACAGATACAACTCCTGGGTAGGTGTTTTATCAACCCAGTACTTAGCGTCGGCGGCATCTGTTACCGCAGCATAAGCCAGCACAATTGCCAGATGCGGCCATTGTGAAACATGCCCCAGCTCGCGGCAACATACCTGATGCCATGCATTTGCATAACGCGCAAAATCCACATATAACGATGCTGTACGTGTAGTGCGGCCCAACAACCAATATGGCGCCTGGTTAATAGGATTAGCCAACCGGCGCAGCCACTCGCGCGTTAAATAACCACACCATTCATCGGTTGGCAATCTTTCTAAATGATGTACCTGGTTGGTAAAAAATGTACCCTCAGAGGGCAGCACGGCCAGATCAGGATGTCCGTCTAACAGATCGCGCACCAGGGTGGTGCCACTACGGTGTACACCACAAATAAACAATGGGCTCATAGCCAGTTGCAATCCCCTTTCGATTTGCTTATTTGTAAGCACCAGCGGACCAACCTGAAGAGCAGCAGTCCAGACCGCGTCAGACCATTGGCCAGCCGCCTGTAACAACGCAGGTGTTGGCTTTTGATCTTGCTTACCCATAGGCAACAAGGCATCAAACCGGCTCTCAAGCTCTATAATGATTGGATACGATGGCATGTTAGTAGTTAATTATCCCTTCAACCCTTAATAGCGTCAATACCATATCTACCGCCTCTGTTTCGGTGCAATGTTCAGTATTAATAACCATAGCAGGCTTCTCCGGAGCCTCATAGGGCGAGCTGATCCCAGTAAAACTGGGGATAGATTGATTTAACGCTCTTTTATACAGCTGTTTTGGATCACGACGCACACACTCTTCCAGGCTGCACTTTACATAAATCTCCAGAAAACGCCCCTCAGGAAACAGCTTCTTCACCATCTCGCGGTCAGCTATAAATGGAGAGATAAATGAACACAGCACAACAGCGCCCGATTGATAAAATAATGATGCTACCTCTCCTGCCCGGCGTATATTCTCGCGGCGGTCGCCCGCACTAAAACCGAGATCGTGGTTTAGTCCATTGCGCAGTTGATCACCATCAAGCACAAAGGTGTGCACACATTGCTCAAACAAGCAAAACTGCACTTTATGCGCAATTGTGGTTTTACCGGCTCCGCTTAAACCAGTAAGCCAAACCACGGCAGCTTTATGTCCAAAGCGCTGTTCCATAACTGGTAAGGTGGGCCAATGATGTTGTGCGGTGATAGTATCGGTTGTCAACGTAATGTGATTTATAAATTCATTACGATGGCTATTCAGTATTGGTTGCTTCTTGTTAATTCATTGTCACCGGTATAATTACAAATTACAGGCTATTCTTCTCCGCCTAGCGTTTTGGGCAATCTCACTTTAAATGTAGTTCCCTCCCCAGGTGCAGATGTTACTTCAATCGTGCCATGATGTTGCTCAATAATGCCAAACACAATAGACAGTCCCAGGCCAGTGCCTTCCCCAATATCTTTAGTGGTAAAAAACGGATCGAAAATATGCTGTTTCACCGCTTCGGTCATGCCGATGCCAGAGTCGGTAATTTCTATCAGAATAGAATCGGCAGCATCTCGCGTAGTGATCTGTACATACTCATTATCATGTTTAGATTTAGCATTAATAGCCTGTATGCTGTTATTAATCAGGTTTACAAACACCTGGTTAATCTTACCCGGGTAGCAATTGAGCAGCGGCAACTTGTCCAATACTGGCTTTATTTCGATATAATACGGAATAGTGCTGCGTAGAATAACCAACGTAGTTAGTATAGAGCGGTTAATATCGGCAGGTTTTAGCACTGGCTCATCTGTGCGGCTAAATGCGCGCAGGCTTTGCACAATTTCTACTGTACGGCCCGCGCCTTCTTCAATACCATCCAATAGCGTACCTATCTCGGTTTTAATAAAGTCAACGTCAATTTCTTTACGATACTCGGCTATGCGTTGTTTTAACACAGCGTCGTCAGCGGCCTTTTCCAGTTGGTGATAATAATCGAGCAATACAAAAAGCTCAGACATATCCAACTTAAGGGGTTTGATGTTGGAACTTACAAAGTTAATAGGGTTATTAATCTCGTGCGCAATACCGGCTGTTAACTGCCCCAATGAGGCCATTTTTTCTGTTTCAATCAGTTTAATCTGGGCCGATTTCAGATTTTCTATGGTTGATAGAAGATGCTTATTGCTTTCTATTAACTCTTGGGTACGCTCTTTCACCCGGTTTTCCAGGCTGATATTTTGCTCGGTAATCAGTTTTTCATTTTCACGGGCAATGGTCAGTGCGAAGGCTTGCGCTTCCTGGTTTTGCTTGCGATAAAAGTTAATACGATCTGCCAGTGCTACAGAAAAAATGATTAACTCAAACGCCGAACTATAGAGCACAATATTGGCCATAAAACCGTTATAAGCAATAAAGCCCTTGTTACGTAAAATAGTTATCAGTATGGTAAACAAAAACAGGCTCCAACCCATCATAAAAAATTTGGCCGGCTTAAATCCTTTGATGTAAAGGCTTATGCCTATAACGATAAGCGATATGGAGTTAATAACCGCAACCGATGTGATCAGACTAAAAGCTAGGGTTGTTTGTCCGGCCAATACAGCTATAACGGGTATTACAGAAATTACAAACAGCCCGGTGTATAAACGCCTGTGGTGGCGCTTCATGTTAATCTTAATCTGCAAAAACTCATGTACAAACAACAAAATAGACACCCAGAAGCAAACCCTTACAATAGGCACCAGGTAGTTATTTGCTTCAACTTTGCCGATGTGTAGAAAATCAAGGTTCAGACCACGTATTTGCCATTGAGTGATGCCCAGAAAGAATACGTAAATTATGTAGTAAAGGTAGTTGATATCCTTTACCAGCAAAAATAGGATTAGGTTATAAAGGATCATTACTAAGATGATGCCCATAAAAACACCCAGCACCAGGTTGTTGGCGGCTACATCTTTTTCAAAACTATCATCGCTTTGTACACTGATAGGGATGGCCAGCGAATCGCTGCTGCGGATGCGGAGATAAATCTGTATCACTCGCCCTGGAGGCACATTGTAGTCAATGGTTCTGACACCTGAATTAATTATGCTATTGCTTGCTTCATTGCGTTGTGCGCTAACATGCACAATCCTTTGATTGGATACCGAACTAAATAAATCGAATGCATCAATTATACCACTGTTAATGGTAATGTGCATAAAAGGCTCATCGCTTCGGTTATGCAGTATAAACCGTACCCAAATGGCCGAATCTGCATAACGCAAAAAAGGTAATGATGATGCAGGCGGATGAAACAGCGTACTGTTCATTACCTGCTGTACAGAAGAGATGCCTTTGTGATCTTCCAATACCTCAACATATCTGCGGGTAAGAAAAACAGACTGACTATTACCTACAGTAACTGTATCGGCTGCGCGGGCAACAAGCGCAAAGCAACAGATGAGCAACAGAACAAACACTCTCCTCATTAGCAATTGTCAGGTTATAATTGCAATAATTTTACACAAATTTTTGCTATAGTTAAACTTTTAGGGGCTAATTTCGTTTAAACTATCAAAACCCTGACCTAATAAAAAACTATGCAAGTAGGTGTGCTTTACATTGATGATGAGTTAAATAACTTAAATAGTTTTAAAGCTGCTTTTAGGCGAAATTTCAACATCTTCACTGCCCAGTCTGCCAAAGAAGGGCGTAAAATATTAGATACCGAAGAAATTGGCGTAATCATTACAGATCAGCGTATGCCCGGAGTTACGGGTATTGAGTTTCTCGAATCTATACTTCCTATTTATCCTGATACTATCCGCATCTTACTGACAGGTTTTTCTGACATCAATGCCGTTATGGGCGCTATTAACCGCGGCCAAGTTTATAAGTACCTGGTAAAGCCATGGCAGGACGATGAACTGAAAATGTATATTCAAAACGCACTTGAAATTTACAACCTGCGTAAAGAGAATAAAGAATTGGCCCACAAGTTAAAAATGGCCAATCTGGAGCTGGCCCAACTAACCAAAAGTTAGGGCGCAAAATAAAAACAGTCCCTATTATACTAACTAACAACTCTATACGTATTTTTATCGTTACGTAACGACCCATTGTTGAATTGACGTTACGACACACCAATTAATACTATTGATGAGTTGAAAACAATACCCCTATTAATAGCGGGAACGCTATTTGCTATGCTTAATTTTACCAGGCTGTATGCACAGTCTGGATCAACCAGTAAGGGCACCGAGTTTTGGACGGCCTATATGGACCATGTAAATACTGCAACTGGCAACTCGCCCAGTAAAATGATCCTGTATATCACCTCCGATGCCAGCACCAGCGGCAGCGTTAGCTTTGCCGATGGTACAGCAACTATCCCTTTTACCGTTACACCTAACACAGTAACTTTTGTTGACATACCCCCCGGTGAGTTTTTGGGCAGTGCGGGGCAGTTTTTAAAAGGCATTCACGTTACATCGCTTAAGCCCATAGCCGTTTATGCGCATATTTATGCTTCTAATGTTTCTGGAGCAACATTACTGCTACCAGTAAATACGCTGGGTAAAAATTATTATTCGCTCAATTACACTCAAAAATCAAATGCCAACCCCAGCTATTCAACCTTTGTGATAGTTGCTACCGAAGATGGCACGCAGGTGCAGATTACACCTTCAGCAGCACTAACTACGGGGCAAGCCGCGGGTTCAGCCTTTGTTATTAATCTTCAAAAAGGCGAGGTTTACCAGGGGCTATCCGCTACAGATCTTACCGGTACGCGTATCCAATCGGTAAGCACTACTACGGGTACCTGTAAGCGTATTGCCGTATTTTCTGGCAGTACCAAGCTTGGTATTGGATGTAGCGCTGCATCCTCGCTATCGTCTGATAATCTTTTTCAACAGGTGTACCCCACTTCGTCATGGGGCAAAAACTATGTTACCGTGGCGCTGATGAATCGCCCGTATGACATATTCCGTATTGTCTTGAGCGATCCTGCCACCAAGGTAACCCTTAATGGGCAAACCGTACCGGCCAGCAGCTTTACCAATGGCTTTTATTACGAGTTTAATACTAACATCACCGGGACGGTTACCAATACCATTTCTGCCGATAAGCCTGTACAGGTAGTGCAATACACGCCTACTCAAAATCAAACCCTGGCAGCTAATTGTGCCGTTACTAGAAATGATGTGGGCGACCCTGAGATGATTTACCTGAGCCCCATAGAGCAAGGGCTTGATCATGTTACGCTTTATGCTACCGGTTACTACAACATTACCCAGAGCTATATCAACGTAGTTATTCCAACCAGCGCGGCATCGTCATTTACACTGGATGGCGTGCCTTATGCTACATTCACACCCGTATCAGGCAATGCAGCTTATTCTTACGCACAAATACCGGTTACGTCGGGCCCTAGAGCAACGGGAGGAGCAGGTACCGTTACATCGGGCACGCACAACATTGCAGCCAGCCAACCTTTTAATGCTATTGCTTACGGGTTTGGTAGTACAGAGTCATATGGTTACTCTGCGGGCACTAACCTTCAGGATCTGAATGAATTCATTAAACTTCAGGACGTACAAACTAACACTATAAGTTCTTCGGGTTGCGCTGGTGTTTCTTATAAGCCACGCATCAGTATCCCCTACCAAACAACCAGCATTAGCTGGGATTTAAAGGATGGTAATCCACCGGTTATAGATAACAACCCTGTAGTTGTAGACCAAACACAAAAAGGCGACATCACTATATACAGTTATGATTACTCCAAACCAATACAATATAATACAGCCGGCAGTTATACCATTGTAGCCACCGTGCTTAATCCCAATAGCTCAGATTGCGGTTCGACTGAAGACGTTGAGTTTGATTTCTCCGTTTCTGATATACCGGCAGCCAATTTTACTGTTCAGCCCAGCGCCTGCCTGAACGAAAACGTAACCTTTACCGACAAAACCGATACTAAAGGCATTACCACCAAAAGCTGGGCATGGGATTTTGCCGATGCCGCCAACAGCACCTCCTCCAACCCCAACACGGCGAGCACTCAAAACGCCACCCACACTTTTGCTAAAGCAGGCGATTACATGGTATCGCTCACCGTTACTAATCAAAATGGCTGCGCGAGTACTTATCAGCAAAACATACATATTAACGCCCTGCCGCAGGCTGGGTTTACATATTCGGCACCTGATTGCGAAACACACAACGTTACCTTTACAGATGTATCCACACCCGGCGAAGGCACATTGAGCAAATGGGACTGGGATTTTGGCGACGGCACCACCGAAGCCTCGCACCCCAGCGCCACGCCATTTACGCACCAGTTTGCCGCAGCAGGTACTTATACCGTAAAGCTAACCGTAACCAGCAGTACAAGCTGCCAGAATACTATTGCCCAAAACGTAATTATCCACCCGCTGCCACAGGTTGATTTTTCGTTGCCAGATGCTTGTGTGAACGACAACACACAATTTAACAACCTAAGCACCATTGCCGACCATACCGAAACCCAGTTTACCTACGCCTGGGACTTTGGCGATGCAGCATCGGGCACAGCCAACGCTTCTGCTTTAAAAAACCCGCAGCATCATTTTACACATTCAGGCGTATTTACCGTTACACTTACGGTTACCAGTAAAGATGGTTGCAGTGCCAGCAAATCGCAACAGTTTACCGTAAACGGCGATACCCCCAAGGCCGATTTTAACGTGCAGAACAACGGCAACCTTTGTAGTGCAGACGATGTATTGTTCCTCGATAAATCAACCGTAAACTTTGGTAACATTACCAAGCTGGTCTGGTATTTTGATGTAGATGGGCAGCCTACGCAATCAGAAACCTACACACGCGATCAGTTCCCGGCAGATAATATTTATCATCACAACTACGGACCCATAACCACGGCTACCACCTATCATGTTAAGTTAATAGCTTATTCTGGCAATGCATGCCAAAGCGTGCAAACTATACAGTCGGTTCCGGTAAAACCTAGCCCAACGGTTACAGTAGCGACTATCGGCCCGCTATGCCAGGAAGATTCTCCGGTGCAGATAATAGCCACACCGGCCAACGGCGTTACAGGTACATCCACATTTATCGGCACAGGTGTATCAACATCGGGTTTGTTTAATCCAACCATTGCAGGATCGGGTACATTTACCATCAACTATAACTTTGTAGCAAATAATCTGTGTACATACGCTACCACAACGCAAGTAATTGTTCATGCCAATCCAACCGTCAACGTTCCTTCAGAAGTTCATCTGCTTGATGGCGGCCAGGTTACCCTGAATGCTTCAGCCTCGGGCGATGTTCCGTTAACTTATAAATGGACTCTAAGCAATGGCAGCAAAGCCACCGGCTTGGATCATGACGATGTGGCCCAGCCCTTGGCATCGCCTTCAGATGATATTACTTATATGCTTACGGTTACAACAGCTAATAATTGTACAAAATCTGCGCTGGTAAATGTAGTTGTACTCAAAGCCCCGGTGGTGCCTAATACCTTTACCCCCAACAACGATGGAATAAACGATACATGGAATATTAAGTACATGGATAGTTACCCAAATTGTACAATAGACGTATACAACCGATACGGAGAAAAGCTATATTCGTCAATTGGTTATCCGCAGCCGTGGGATGGTACTTATAGAGGCGCGCAATTACCTGCGGCGACCTACTATTACATCATAAATCCTAAAAACGGCCGGAAAGTGATTTCTGGAAGCGTAACCATTATCAGGTAAATAAGTTAATGAAAAAACTAATACTAATATGTTCTGTACTAACAGCTCTTACAACATTTGTCCAGGCGCAGCAAAAACCACAGTACACCCAGTATGTTTTTAACAACTATTTACTTAACCCTGCCGTTACCGGTATAGAAAACTATATTGATCTTAAAGCCGGCTACCGCAGCCAGTGGACGGGTTTGGAAGGTGCTCCGGTAACCAGTTATTTAACTATTAATGCGCCTATTGGCAACCGTTTTATTGAGGGTGATGCCAGCGCTATGCCTGGCGGCAGTGATAACAACCCGATGGGCCGCATGTACACCCAGGATTATATGGCATCAGAACC
>Ga0153918_1000872_pt1 | contig 13010 bp, 14 predicted proteins | sample TSFL002MetaG_FD_104687 | JGI IMG/M metagenome (GOLD analysis project Ga0153918, IMG submission 104687) | Attine ant fungus gardens microbial communities from Florida, USA - TSFL002 MetaG | ecosystem: Host-associated > Fungi > Mycelium > Unclassified | place: USA: Florida, Paynes Creek Historic... | reverse complement strand
GCTGACCGCGCCCAGCGCCGTGACTTCAGACGAAGTGCTGGAAGTCGTTGAGTACCGGGAAGGTAGCCGCGCAACGTTCTATAAAGGCAGTTTCCTGTCGAGTGACAAGTTGCGCCTGGCCGCCCGAGAATGCCTGGAGTGACCGGCTGCCATTGGCGTCGATAGCCTGAGTGGCCCAGCCGGCCATTATCGAACAGCATCAATCCAGCCGGTTAGCCATCATGCGCTTGTATTGCTTTACCCGGCGCAGGGTGCACCACTGTTCCAGCAGCAGGGCTAACAGGGGAGAGGCCTTGGCCTTGGGTTTGCTGCCTTTTGCCAGCCGGCGCATCTGCAGCTTGACCAGCGCCATGTAGGCCAGGGCGGCGAATGCCTTGCGCTTCCAGCGGATCGGCGGCAGTTCGGCCAGGGCCTTGGTCTCGCCGGCTTGCCAGCGTCGAGGCAGGTTGGGGTCGACCGCCAGTGCGGTGGCGATACCGGCCATGGCCACGCCACTGGCAAGCACTTGTTCGACCACCGGCAGGCGGCGGATGCCACCGGTGACCATCACCGGCATCCGGGCGATCGCGGCGATTTCGCGGGCGAACTCGAGGAAGTAGGCCTCCCGTGCCAGGGTGCGCCCGTCGCGGGCGTCGCCTTGCATGGCCGGTGCTTCATAGCTGCCGCCGGACAGCTCCACCAGGTCCACCGGCAGTTCGTTCAGCCACAGCACGACCTGGCGCGCATCGGCAGGCTCGAAGCCGCCGCGCTGGAAGTCGGCCGAGTTGAGTTTGACCGCCACGCTGAAGCCGGGAGATACCACCTCGCGCACTGCCTTGACCACCTCCAGCAGCAGCCGCGCGCGGTTTTCCAGGCTGCCACCCCAGCGGTCCTGGCGTCGGTTGGTCAGTGGCGAAAGAAACTGGCTGAGCAGGTAACCATGGGCGGCGTGGATCTGCACACCGCTGAAGCCGGCTTGTTCGGCCAGTGCCGCAGTGCGGGCGAAGCGCTGAATCAGCGCGGCAATTTCGCCTTCGTCCAGGGCCTTGGGCTGCGGGAACAGCTTCGACAAGCCGCCCATGTCCAGCGCCACCGCCGAGGGTGCCACGGTGGGCTGGCCGAGGTTGGCCTGCATCTGCCGCCCGGGGTGGTTGATCTGCATCCAGAACTGTGCGCCCTTGGCGCGACCGGCCTCGGCCCATTGGCGGAAACGTTGCAACGGTTGGCGGTCATCGAGCATCACGCCGCCCGGGCCAGTCATGGCGCCGGGGTCAACCATGACGTTACCGGTCAGCAGCAAGCCGGCGCCGCCTTCAGCCCAGGCCTGATACAGGCGCAGCAAGTGATCGGAAGGGGTCTGGTCCTGATTGGCGAGGTTTTCTTCCATGGCCGCCTTGGCCAAGCGGTTGGGAATGACACTGCCATTGGGCAGTTGCAGGGGCTGGAAGGGGGACATACGGTGTTCTCCAAGGTAGCGCCGGGCGTCGGGCGGGTTGGGTTTTGGAGAAGGCTAAGGTTAAAGTAAACCTTAAGGTCAACAGAGAATTTCAGCCCCTCATGAAAATTGGCGAACTGGCCCGACGCACGGGCCTCAGCGCATCACGCATCCGTTTCTATGAAGCCAGCGGCCTGATCGAGGCTCGACGCCTGGGCAACGGTTATCGGGACTACCCGGAGCAGGCGGTGAGGTCGCTGGAGATCATCACCTGCGGGCAGCAGGCAGGCTTCAGCCTGGAGGAAATGCGCAAGCTGACCAGCGCAGCGGGTGACGGCACAGCAAGGCATGATCTGCTGCTGGCAAGCCTCAAGCGCAAGGTGGCTGAAATCGAAGCCATGCAGTTACGCCTGGCGCAGAACCGCGCGCAATTGCTGGCGGTGATTGCCGGCATGCAGAGCAAGCCACAGGGCATGCATTGCGATGCCAATGCCCAGCGACTGATTGCCGGGTGGCAGGACGGCGAGGCTGGCAAGGCTGATGACGGTGCAGTTTGCTGAGAGCCGGCTTGCCGGCCCTCACGCATGACGGTCAGGGTAACTGACTACCTGGTTTGCTTGGCCATGTTCATGTTTCGGCACTGTACCTCGGCATCCGTCCTGCTCGGGTAACTGGGTTTGAGCCGCTCCTTTTCCTGATTGTCATAGATATCGAAACCGCCGCATTCGGTTGCCGCGTAGTAACGGGTGCCGATGCGGAACGACTGCTTTTCTATGGGTACCGCCGGAACGATAACGAATCTTGGTTGCATGTTTCGTGCCTCCCCAGGCAGAGACTTAAGTATTAGTCGGGCCTTTGCTAGCCATCAAGGTGGCTCATGAAGAAAAGATTGCAGCTCCACGGCAGGTACGCTGTGTCGGGCAAATTCCGAAAACCAACGTAGGCAAGGTCGACAACAAGATGATCCGGCAGTCGCTGCTCACCGAATAACCTGCGCAAGAAAGCGAGTGCGGGAGGCGGCGCGCGACGCTAAAGTGCGCTGAAACTGGTTTGCCGTAGGGAACTCCGATGTCCAGCGCCTTTACCTTGATGCCGTCTCCGGTCGGCACCCTGACCCTGGTGGCACGCGGCGAGCGCCTCGCCGCCGTGCTGTGGGAGGCGGAGCGCGAGAACCGCGTGCGGCTTGGCCAGCTCCACCGCGATGACCGCCACCCGACGCTGCGCGAAACGGCCCGCCAACTGGGCGAGTACTTCGCTGGCACGCGCCAGCGCTTCGAACTGGCGCTGGACTTTGCCGGTACCGAATTCCAGCGCCAGGTGTGGGCGGCCTTGCTGACCATTCCCTTTGGCCAAACCCGCAGCTACCGCGACATTGCCTGCCAGATCGGCAACCCCGGTGCCGTGCGGGCAGTGGGTGCAGCCAATGGGCGCAATCCGATCTCGATCATTGCACCGTGTCACCGGGTGATCGGCGCATCCGGGAGCCTGACCGGCTTTGCCGGGGGCTTGCCGGCCAAGCAGTATCTGCTGGGGTTGGAAGGGCGACAGAATCTGGCATTGGACCTTTGAACCACCTGCACCGTCCTCTTCGCGGGCAAACCCGCCCCCACAGGCACTGTACGCAGCTTGAAGTCTGTGCAAGCCCTGTAGGAGCGGGTTTACCCGCGAAGCGGCCGGTGCGGGTGGTCAATTCAGCCCGAGAGGTACACCGAGCGCAATGTTGCTGGCGGTATCGAGCAGGATCAGGCCTTCGGCCTTGTCATCCAACGCCGCCAACAGATTGCCCTGGTTGTCCCAGGCTGCCGAGCCGCCGGCCCCGATGAAGTTGTCAGCCGGCCCGACGCAGTTGGCCAGTAGCACCGGTATGCCCAAAGTGCGCGCCACCTCCGGGTAATGTTCGTGGCCCTCGCGGATACCTCTGGCGGTCTTGGCCACGCTCACCAGATACAACTCGGCACCCAGCCCATGGGCCTGCGCGGCATGTTCGATGAACATCGATTCATAGCAGATGGCCGGGGCGATCTGTAGCGCCCCGGAATCGAACACCAGTGGTTGATCGCCAGGCGTGAAGAACGGCCTTTCATCGTCATGCAGGCGCTGCTTGGCATACGTCAGGGGCGGCAGGCCCGGGCGCAGGATGGGCATACCGATGCGAATGCCCTCTGCGGTCGGCAGTGGCATCCCCACGGCCACGCTGATTGCCAACTGATCGCAAAGCGCCTGCAAGGGTTGCAGGCGGGCCGAGGTCACCGGCAGGGCCACCTGGCGCGCCAAGGTGGGTTCGTAACCGGTCAACGACAGTTCCGGGAACACCACCAGTTCCGCGCCCAGTGCCGCAGCATGCTCGATGCAGCGCAGATGGCGGGCGAGGTTGCCGGCCAGGTCGCCTTTGCGCGACGCCAGTTGTACGGCACAGAGTTTCATGGTGGGTCCCTTCCCTGGTACAGGTCGAAGGGCCGAGCATACTCCCGTCACGCTCGCCTGTACCAGCAAAGGGTCACCTCAGGACGACGAATGCGGGCCGAACCGCTGGCGGAACCAGTCGTCGAGCATGGCTTTTTCCGCATACAGGCGGTCGCTGCTATGGGAAGCACGGCCTGGGCGGCTCAGGTACATTTTGTCGCTGACCCGCTCCTGCGCCTGGTGGTCGGGGTTGCCGGGCTGGTGCAGGGTATAGCTCAGGTCGATGGTCGGCCAGGTGATGTCGCGCATGAAGCGCACATCGTAGGCCTGGCTGTGCCACGGTTCGTAACGGCCGGCAAGGTCGATGTCGCGAATGTCGATGACCAGCTGCTGGTCGGGCTGCAGGTAGCGCTGGCCGAGTTTCTGCAGGTACTCGGTCAGGGTCTTCATCACGTAGGGGTCGGCGCCGCGTTCATAGCCAGGGCCATCGAGGCTGGCGTCGCGGAATTTTTCCGGGTGGTCGAAACGCACCTCGACCTGCGCAGGCGGGGTGCCTTGTGCCATGCTGTTGAATGACAGCGCCATGAGCACGGCACAGACAAGAGCGTTACGCATGATGCACCTCCGGGGCGGGCTGCGTGTCGCTCCATTTTACGCCGACCGCAGCGCGCCAGCAGAGGAACATGGTAATGAGCCGGTTTCGGCGGGTAGCCGCCAACAGCAAGGGTCGTGACTTGGCGGTGGGCGATATCCACGGGCATTTTCGGCGGCTTGAGCAGTGCCTGGACGCGGCAGGGTTCGACCCGGCAGTGGACCGCCTGTTCAGTGTCGGCGACCTGGTCGACCGCGGGCCGCACAGTGACGAATGCCTGTGGTGGCTGGATCAGCCTTGGTTTCACGCCGTGCAGGGGAATCACGAATCGCTGGCGATCACCTGCCTGCATGGCGGGCGCCTGGATCTGGAGATGTACCGTGCCGCCGGTGGTGGCTGGTTCATCGATATGCCGAGGGACAGGCAGGCGATCTTCGTCGAACGGTTCCTGCAGCTGCCGATTGCCCTGGAAGTCCAGACCGACAACGGCCTGATCGGTTTACTGCATGCCGATAGCCCGTTCAACGACTGGAGCGCATTGCGCGACAGCTTGCTGTTCGATGACGACGCCGGCGTTCGCGAGGTGTGTCAGTGGTCGCGCCGGCGCCTGAAGGAAGGCAACACCGAGCGCTTGGCAGGCTTGCGCGCCTTGCTGGTAGGGCATACGCCGGTAATGCGGGCCAAGCAGCTGGGCAACGTCTGGCACCTGGACACCGGTGGCTGGGCCAGCGGCCATTTCAGCCTGATGGACCTCGCCAGCCTGCGCCTGGTCAGCCCGGCAGCAGATGAATCAGCAGTGCCACGGCCAGCCCCATCAGCATGACCCCAGAGGCCCGTTCCAGCCACGGCAGGGCACGAGCGAAGCGCCGCAGCAGGCGTTGATTGCCGATGGCCGCAGCCACCAGCAGGTCCCACAGCAACACGATGCTGAACATCCAGGCACTGTAGAGCCATTTCCAGCCCGCGCTGCTGCTGGCTACCATGCCGGCGAGGCTGGCGTAGAACAGCGCGTTCTTCGGGTTCAGCGCCCCAGACAGAAAACCCATGCCCAGGCCACGCCACCAACCGACTGCCGCACCCTTTCCGGCAATGGCGGTCAGTTCACTGTTACCGGCATGGCGCAGGAACAGCAGGCCGATGTACAGCAGGTAGCCGGCACCGGCCAATTGCAAGGTAATGAACAGTCCGCTGCCTTCGCGCAGGATGGCCAGGCCGGCAAAGGCCATGGCAATGAACACGCCATTGGCCAGGGCGATGCCCAGGCAGGCGCCGCTGGCCACGCGCCAGCCGGCCGCTACCGAGGTGCGGGCGACCAGGAAGAAGTCCGGGCCGGGTGAAAGCAGGGCGAGGAAGTGGGCGAGGGCGACGATCAGGAACTGCTCCATGGTGGGCTGTCTCGGTAGAAAAGCCGCAGTCTGGAGGCTGCCCTGGCCCGGGTATTGAAGATTATTGCGTGCGCCGATATTGCCCCGGCGTTACCCCGACATGGGCTTTGAACACCCGCTGGAAATGGCTCTGGTCGGCAAACCCCAGCTGGTAGGCGACCTCGGCCAACGCCACCCCGTCACGTAGCAGCCGTCGGCCCCGGTTGATCCGTGCGTTGAGCAGGTAGGCATGGGGTGTCAGCCCCGTCGCGCCGCGAAACGCACGGATCAGCTGATAGCGGCCAAGGCCCGCTTGCCTGGCCAGGCGTTCGAGGCTCAGTTGCGTCAGGTCTTGCGCTTCGATGTGTTCGATCAGCCCACGCAAGGTCGGCATCCCCAGCACAGGGGCCGGGGCCGCGAGCGATGCCGGGTGCGCTGAAAAGTCGTGATCGCCGAGGAACGTCAGCAGCGCCGCTTCCTTCTCGCCGACGCCCGCCGCCGAGAAGAGCAGGTCGTTCAGCGCGCAGAATTCACGGTACAGCGCCAGTTCCCGGCTGATCCTCGCCGGGGCCCCCGGCCTGGCGGCGGCAAGCCCTGACTCCAGCCGCCACTGCGCCAGCCAGGCGGCATCGACATGCAGCATCTGGTAGCTCCAGGCCTGGCCGGGCGCAGGGTTGCAGGCATGCACCCGTTGCGCCGGCACCAGCACCAGGGTGCCCGGTTCCAGGCGCTCCTGGCCGTCGCCAGCGCCCGTGAAGCAGCTGCTGCCGGCATCCACCGCGCCGATGGAGAAGGTCGGGTGACTGTGCGCCTTGTAGCAGGCGCGGCTATGGCAGGCGCGGCGGCTTTCCACCCAGGGCAGTGCCGGGTCGCGCCAAAGCTGGGAGCGGGCAGTGGGCATGACAGGGTCCTCGATCAGCTGGGCAGCTTAGCAGCGGCGGGCGCCTGGCCATACAATTTTTGCCGTTGACTGTACCTTGACCCGGCGCTGCCGGGCATCGACAGTAGCGGCTGATTGCCTGGAGAACAAAATGGACCTGTCGAGCCTGCTGCTATTCATCCCTGCCTGCTTTGCCCTGAACATGGCGCCGGGGCCGAACAACCTGTTGTCGCTGCACAATGCCAGCCGCTATGGCCTGCGTACCGCGTGCGTCGCCGGCGCCGGGCGGATTCTGGCCTTCAGCGGCATGATCGCCCTGGCCGCCATGGGCCTGGCGGTGGTGCTGCACACCAGCGAATACCTGTTCCTGGCCATCAAGGTGGTAGGCGCGGCGTACCTGTTCTATATCGCCTGGCAGCTGTGGCGCGCCCCGGTCGGCGAGGCCGTGGTGGCCAGCGATCACCCACGTGGCACCTGGCGCCTGGCACGCCAGGAGTTCTGGGTGGCGGCGGGCAATCCGAAGGCCATCCTTATCTTCACCGCTTTCCTGCCGCAGTTCGTCTCGGTCGGCAGCGCCACCCCGGTGAGCGAGCAGTTCCTCTGGCTCGGCGTGCTGTTCCTGCTGCTGGAGTGGGCGGCAATTGCCATCTACTCGGGCCTGGGTGCCTATATGCAGCGCTGGTTCAGCCAGCCCGGGCCGCGCCGGCTGTTCAACCGGATCAGCGCTTCGCTGCTCGGCTGCGCCGGCCTCGGCCTGCTGGCGGCGCGCCGCTAGAACTGCCAGCGCACACCCAGGTTCACGCCGCTGGCTTCCTGCTGGCGGCTGTCGAGATTGCTTGAGTACTGCACGCCGCCGTGCAGGCTCAGCGCCTCGCTGACCTGGGCGACCAGGCCGGTTTCCAGCTGCAGCGAGGTGTAGCGGTAGTCGGTCTTGATCTTGTCTGCCCCGTCGAACGTCAAGGTGTCGCGACCGCCGTCGCCGTGCCACAGGTTGAGTTGCGCGTAGGGTTGCAGCAGGCGTGCGCCGCTACTGCTGAAGGCTCCCTCCAGGCGCACGCCGAGGCGCCCGGTCAGCTCGATCTGGGCATCATGGCTGACATGCGAAACGCTGTCGTTGGCGCTGTCCAGCGAGACCTTCTGGGCAATCAGCTGGGCTTGCGGCTCCAGGGTCCAGCGTTCGGACAGGCTGATCGGGTAGCCGGACTCCAGTGATGCGGTCCAGGCGCGGCCGTCGATGTTCAGCTTGTCGCCGCGGTCGGAGCGGGCGCGGCCATCGAGTTTGCTGTACTGCAGCACGCTGTCGAGGTACCAGCCTTGCGGGCCAACCAGTGTCCAGTAGCCGCCGACACTGTCGCCGTCCAGCTTGAGGTCACCGACGCTGCGGTCTTGCACGGCCAGGGCAAAGCCTTTGACATCGGCATCCAGGCGGCTGTGGCTGACATACAGGCCCACATGCTGGCGATAGCCGTCATCGCTGAGCTTGGCATACAGGTCCTGGCCCACCTTGAAACCCTGCAGGTCACCGTCCAGGCTCGGGCTGACGGTGCCGCTCCATTGCTGGCGCAACACGCCGCCGTAGGCCTGGCCCCAACTGGCGGGCAAGCCGCCTTCGCCCTGCAGCAACCGCTGGTCACCTTGGCGCTGATGGAAGCTGCCCAGCGCCTGGCGGGCAATGATGGCGGCGCCTCGCGGCGCTGCTGCGTAGACCGGCACTTCCGGGCGATACAGCGGCAGGCTTTCGCCTTGTGCTGGCGCTGGCAGGTCGAGCTGGCCGGGCGCTGGCGCCGCGACAGGCGGGGTGGCGGCCGGGGCGATGACAGGCGGCTCGCCCGGCGCCCCCGGCTGCGTGGGTTGTGGGGCTGCCGGAGCGAGTGGAGCGACGAGCGTCGAGCGCAGGAACCAGCTGTTTTCACTGCCTGCGGTCACACCGCCTTTGAACAGCCGGTAGTCGTAGGCCCCGACCGACAAGCGCTGAGTCTGGACAAATGCCGTGGCGCTGCTGCTGGCGCCATTACCGGCTTCAACGACCTGGATGCCGTTCTGGTGGGTGACGGCACCCGTGCCCCCCAGATTGTTGACCTCCAGGCGCGTGCTGCCGCCGATGCTGCCCTGGCTGACCACCAGCCGGTCGGATGCTGCATCGTCACTCGCGAGCACACTGTTCACGCGCAGCAGGCCATTGTCGCCCTGGTAGTTGCCGTTGATGGTCAGGCGACCTTGGGCATCGTTACCGGAGGTCAGGTCGATGCGGCCAGCATTGCGGACACTGGCAAGCTGGCCGGCAGTGAACGGGGAGACCGTGCCTTGGCGCGAAAGCAACGTGCTGCTGGCATCGACAGCCAGTCCGCCCGTGCCGCTGCCTGCGTCGCCGAGGGTCAGCGTATCGTTCAGGGTCAGGCGGCTGTTCTGCTTGAGTTCGACAGCCTCAAAGTTCAGGTAGCGCGCGCCGCCGTCAATCTCACTGTTGATGAACTGCAGTGAATCGTTGCCGGCACCACCATCGATGTTGATGGCCAGTGTTTGCGGGTTCAGATTGCTGATGATGGCCTGATCGTCATCGACGCCCATGTCGACCCGCCCACCGATGGCGCCCCCCGACCAATTCAGGACATCATTGCCGGCGCTGGCCAACACGTTGCCTTTCAAGGTGCCGCCGTCGATGGTGATGATATCCACGCCGCCACTGGTACTGATGTTGCCGCCAAGGGTGCCGCCATGCAGGGTGATGGTGTCATTGCCGAAGCCGCTGACCAGGTTGCCGTCGATGAGGGTTGCGACACCGAGGTCCTGGGACATCACGAAAACGTTGTCGGCGAGCTTGAGGTCAACCCGGCCAATTCGGCCACCTTTGAACACGGCGCTATCGCCATCCTCGAAGGCGCCGACGATACGCCCGCCAGTCATTTCGAAGCTGTCAAAGCCCTGACCTTGGTTCAGCGACTGGAGGGTTCCCCCCGTCATCTTGAAAGTGTCGATGTCCTGGGTTTGCACCACGGCGCCCAGGTTGTCGCCAGGTGAAACGACCAAGCCTTGCGCCTGCACCAGCAGCGGCAAGGTCAGAAGGGGAACGGCGGCAGACGAAAGCAGGCGAGGGCAACGCATAGGCAGGTCTCCGTGTCCATAAGAGGGACCACCACCTGAAGCGGCATCTCAGGCGTCGCTTCGGCCCTGCCTGCGTTGTATGTAAAGCGCGAACACGGGACAACTGGCAAAAATGCCAGGTGGCCCCTGGCTATCAGTCGCGGTAGAAGGTTTGCACCAGGTGGTAGCCGAACTTGCTCTTGATCGGCCCGTGCACCACACGCAGGGGCTTCTTGAAGATCACCTGGTCGATCGCGCCGACCAGCTGACCCGGGCGCACTTCGCCCAGGTCGCCCCCGCGCTTGCCCGACGGGCAGGTGGAGAACTTCTTCGCCAGCACGTCGAAGGCCTCGCCGTTGGCGATGCGCTGCTTGAGCTTTTCGGCTTCGTCAGCGGTCTTGACCAGGATGTGGCGGGCTTGAGCTTTCATGGGTACACCTGTGCTTCGGGGCAAAAAAGGGCGCCATTATGCCTGATCGCGCAGCTCCGTGCGGTCGCGAAACTGCTCCAGGGCCTGCGGGTTGGCCAAGGCGTCGGTGTTTTTTACTGGCATTCCGTGCACCACGTTGCGGATGGCCAGTTCCACCAGCTTGCCGCTGATGGTGCGCGGGATGTCGCTGACCTGGGCGATCACGGCCGGCACATGGCGTGGCGTGGTGTACTGGCGGATCACCTGGCGAATGCGCTGGCGCAGGGCGTCGTCCAGTTGCAGGCCATCGCGCAGGCGCACGAACAGTACCACGCGCACATCGCCGTGCCAGTCCTGGCCGATGGCTACGCTTTCCACTACCTCCTCGACCTTTTCCACCTGGCGGTAGATCTCTGCCGTGCCGATCCGCACGCCGCCGGGGTTGAGCACGGCGTCGGAGCGGCCATGGATCAGCAGGCCGCCGCTGCTGCGCTGCTCGGCGTAGTCGCCCTGCGCCCAAACCCCTGGGAACTGGCTGAAATATGCGTCATGGTAACGGCTGCCGTCGCTGTCGTTCCAGAAACCAAGGGGCATCGACGGGAAATTGCGGGTGCACACCAGCTCGCCTTTTTCATCGAGCACCGGTTGGCCCTGTTCGTTCCATACCTCTACGGCCATGCCCAGGCCCTTGCAGGCCATTTCGCCACGGCGTACCGGCAGGGTCGGATTGCCGAGCACGAAGCACGAGACGATATCGGTGCCACCGGACATCGATGCCAGGCACAGGTCGGCTTTGATCTTGCCGTACACGTAGTCGTAGCTGTGAGGCGACAAGGGCGAACCGGTGGACAGGATCAGGCGCAGGCTGTCCAGGCGATGGCTGCGGGCTGGTTCCAGACCCTCCTGTTCAAGTGCAGCCAGGTACTTGGCACTGGTACCAAAGGCGTGGATGCGTTCAGCGTCGATCAGGTCGAGCAGACGCGCCGGGCCTGGGTGGAACGGTGAGCCGTCGTACAGCACCAGGGTGGCGCCGACGGCCAGGCCGCTGGCCAGCCAGTTCCACATCATCCAGCCACAGGTGGTGTAGTAGAACAGCACGTCGTCGGCTTTGAGGTCATTGTGCAGGCCGTGTTCCTTGAGGTGCTGCAACAGCACGCCGCCAGCGCGATGGACGATGCACTTGGGCACGCCCGTGGTGCCGCTGGAATAGAGGATGTACAGCGGGTGGTCGAACGGTAGCGAAGTAAATGCAGGTTCGCCGCCAGGTTGGTAGAAGTCGTCCCACAGGCTGACCTTGGCGGCGGTGAACTCGCCAGCTTGGGTGTGGGGGCGGGTATAGGGGACCACGATCAACTGCTGCAGCCCGGGTAACTGGGCGCAGACCTGGTTGATCTTGTCCACCTGGTCGACCGACTTGCCGGCGTATTGATAACCGGCGCAGACCAGCAGCAGTTTCGGTTCGATCTGGCCGAACCGGTCGATGATGCCATGCAGGCCGAACTCCGGCGAAGACGTTGACCAGACCGCACCCAGGCTGGTACAGGCGAGCATCGCCACCAGGGTTTGCCAGGTATTGGGCATGACCGCAGCGATGCGGTCACCGGGCTCGATGCCGGCTGCCTTGAAGGCTTGCTGCAGGCCTGCAACTTCGGCGGCCAGTTGCGCATGGCTGAAGACCACACGCTGGCCGTCTTCGCGCACGCAAACCACCGCAGGCCGGTCGTCACGCCGGCGCAGCAGGTGTTCGGCGAAATTCAGGGTGGCCCCGCTGAACCAGCGGGCGTCAGGCATGTGTGCGCCTTCGCTGAGGACCTGGCTGGGCGGGGTATGCCAGGCCAGCTGGAAATAGTCAGCCAGGGTTTGCCAGAAGGCCGGACGCTGTTCGATGCTCCAGCGGTGCAGGGCCGCATAGTCATTGAGCTGCAAGTTGAAGCGCAGGTTGACCCGGCGGCGGAAGGCATCCATCCGGCTGGCTTCGATCTGCGCCGTGGAGGGGCGCCAGAGCACATCGTTCATGCCGAACCTCCAGAAACTGCTTGGGGATGAGGGCCCAGGAAGGGGCCCTCGGTGTCACTTATTCCACTTTAGCGGTTTGCACATCGGCCGATGCCGACCACACGCGGTAACGCACTTCGACCCCTTGCGGCACGTACACCACCACAGGCAGCTTGCTGTTGTAGCGCAGCATGAAGCCTTCACCCACCACCGGCACGAAGGCCTGGGTCTTCTTGCCATCGGGGCAGGCCATCAGCGTGCTGGCTGGGCCACCGACCTTGTCCAGGCGGTAATAGCTGTAGCCCCAGCCTTCGAGGGTGCGCTCTTCCAGGCTGCCGGCCAGGCGCTGGCGGTTGCAGTCCACTTCCAGGGTCTTGCCGGCCAGGATTTCCAGCTTGTAGGCCGATTCATCGGTTTGCGCCGGCAGGTGGATGACCTGCCGTGTGAAGCCTTTTTCCGCCTCCGGATAGGGTGCGACGTCCTTGAGGCCGGCCGCCATCGTCGGTACGGCGGCGGCCAGGGTCAGGGCAAAGATCGCGGTCATTGGGGTTGGGCGCATAGGGCCTCCTTGCAGATAAACGAGTGCAAGACCGTTGCCAGGCCCAGGCCGCCCTTCACTGGGCCAACCAGCCACCATCGACGTTCCAGGCGGCACCGCGAACCTGGCTACCGGCCTCGCTGCACAGGAAGAGTACCAGTTCACCGAGGTGTTGGGGGGTGACGAAGGCCAGTGAAGGTTGCTTCTCGGCCAGCAGATCGTGCTGTGCTTGCTGTGGATCAACGCCGTTGGCAGCACGGTCGTCGATCTGCTTCTGCACCAGCGGGGTCAGCACCCAGCCGGGGCAGATGGCGTTGCAGGTGACGTTGCTGGT
>Ga0153918_1000870_pt1 | contig 13059 bp, 20 predicted proteins | sample TSFL002MetaG_FD_104687 | JGI IMG/M metagenome (GOLD analysis project Ga0153918, IMG submission 104687) | Attine ant fungus gardens microbial communities from Florida, USA - TSFL002 MetaG | ecosystem: Host-associated > Fungi > Mycelium > Unclassified | place: USA: Florida, Paynes Creek Historic... | reverse complement strand
TCTCTTGACCGGGTTACTGTCAGTGAGAGGCTGACACGTAATAACATTGTAATATTGATCCCTGATGCCCCTATTAACGACATCACGTGCTCTCCATTTCTCCATGTCCACTCAACCCAGAAGAAGTAGAAGGCAGGTTCTCCCAGGTTCACATAAAACTGGTCATTCAAAAAGCGGTGATGTGGAAAGAGAGGCCCAGAAACAGTTTAACCTAGAGGAAAAGGAGCGAGAAATTTGGGACGAAGTCCGAGACGAGCATTACGATAGTGTGTCATTCTAGTCATCACCTAGTAGCTTTCTTTTGTTGACTTTGTCTAGTCATCGAACAACTTCCGCTGACTATTCACAGACTATTCACCCTCATCCGTCAACTAGACTGTCAAGCCCGCGGTACGTTTTACCGCTTCTATCTCAGAGAGCTGAACAAACGGGGCCTGCATGTTGTCCCAGATTATGCTGACAGTCTACTTCCAAAAATCTACCAATATATCCAGCTTCGTCAAAAACTCAACCAGAATGAGGCTAAACCCGCCCAGCCCACAGAGGTTGACGGCAACTCTTCACCACTCACAGGTTCTCCTGATGGTCAGTCAGTACGCGCTAAACGTTCTCATCATCATTCATAAGAAGTAGGGTATACTCCAATGATGAAACCCACTCCGCATGTATCTAATTTCTCTGATCCAGCTCAAGCTTCAGCTGGGCCAACCCAACCCTCGACGCGCGAAATGTTGTCTCATATCGGGTGCGAGACCGACGAATATTTGCGCACTTCTCGGGAAAAGGTCAATATCGCGCAGACAGCACATGACCTGGTGTGTGTGATGGTTTCTTGGTACCGTATAGGTCTTAGCCTCTGTAGATTGATCGTCAGATACGCTTGCTGGACCAATTCATCAAAGAGCAAGAAGCATCTTTGGGTCCAGAGCCGAATGCACCCGTTATGCTCAGTATGTCTGAACTAACTGTTCCAAAGTGGAGTCGCCCGATACGCGTTAGCATGAGTCCAATGCCAGATGAGGAAGGACAAGCACATATACCACCTGGAGCTTCGATACCACCAGAACGCCCTGGCAAGCGACGGCCTCTCAAAAAAACGAAGAACAAAGAGAAAGAGAAAGGAGAGCCAAGTCTGTCTCCTGCTCTGAAAATTACTCTACTGCCTCCACATCCGGACATCGCTCTTGATCCAAACGAGCCCACCTGGTGCTATTGCAATCGTATATCTTTTGGCGAAGTATGTTTATTGAATTACAGATAATAGTAAATGTACTCAATCTATCGCAGATGATAGGTTGCGATGACCCAGAATGTAAAAATGAATGGGTGAGCCTTGTAAACTCCATCAACAAAATTACTTGGCTCTAACTCTCCAGGGTAGTTCCATTTGGAGTGCGTGGGTCTGAAAGAGGTACCAGATGATGATGAATGGTATTGTCACGACTGCACCCAGCGACGAGAAGCGAAGAGCAGGCGTCGATAAGGTTGCATCTCAACCTGACGCTATCTCCATATTGAGCTTATTAGCTAGCGTTTCCATGTACACATCTAGCAACAGTTTGAGTGCCTAGCTGAGACTATGACTGTTTCACATACCTGCTTCATAACGGATTATCCAATACTCTGACAGCAACTCATTGAGCTCGGCCTCACTTTGTTTAAGATGGTCTGCCATCTGGACAGGAGATCAGTCAATGTAACAAATGGACAGTTGCACCTTGGTTTGTTCGTAACGAACGCACCTTAGTTTGTATGTTATTTGCCTCCATTCGAAGTTCCTCCAGTTGCTTGTCATTGTCACGCCGTTCTATCGCCATCTTTTCATACTCTGCTTTCAATTTTAGTATCGTTTTCTCGTTTGCCTGCTTCCGATCTTCTGCATGTTTCTGTGCTCGTTCCAGCTTCTCATGGGTGTTGGTGAGTTGTTTATGTACTCTCTGAACAAATAAGCGTCTCAAGTAGACCATCGGTATGTTCATGCTAATACTGACCTCATGTTTTGACATCAGTTCGCTTCGTTCAATGGATCTGTCCTCCAGTTGGACTTTGGTATCATTTAGAGCCTGTAAAGTATCCTGCAATGAGTGAACCTCCCTCATAACCATGTTAAGTTGCTCGATGCAGCTCCGGAAATCCTGATGTCTTATTTAGCGGTCACCCAAGAAAAACCAAGAAGCAGACCTTCTCAATGATTACCAAGGCATTAACCTTGGCTTGTAATTCCCGAGCTTTAGTTTCGTTCGCAGCGATGTTCCTTTTCTCCTCAGCAGCATCCAGTGTCATCTGAGAAATTCGTTTCTTGATCCGATCGGGGGACTGGACGATACGACCTTGCGTACGCTGCACGGCGTCATTGGTATTTGCAATCTCTTCTGAGAGGGATTCCTTAATATATGGATCTGAGTCTTTGAATGAATACTGGCTCGAAGTATACATACCCTCTGTCGGACTAAGGTATCCTTTTCAGCCTTGAGTCTATCCAGCTCGCTGGTGGCCTGGCCCTGTGAGTTCTTGATTTCGAACATATTTGCCCGAAGAATATCGTTTTCACGTTTCAGGGTCTCACACTGGGGTTCATCTTCTGCCAACTTGGTTCTGTGTGTCATCGATCATTAGGCACAACCAAGGTAAAGTAGGCTAGCTGACTTGATCGCCCCAATTTCTTGTTGAATTTTCTCAAGTTCCTCAATAACTTCTTCTCGCTCGACGATTATTTTTTCTGAATGTTCTCGCCGTTCCTTCACAAACTTATCACAAAATTGCTCTGTGAATTTCACAAAGTTGATAAAAGCTGAGAGTAGAACCAAGGTTCGCGCCTTTTCAGGCGCAAAAAGATCTTTAGCAGTGAAGTCCTCCACTTGCGCAGCTTTTGCAAAGCGTGTCCTATACAGTATATGAGATATGTTATCCAAAAAAGAGAGACAAGATAACTTACAGATGGTAGAGAATAAGGTTGTCGGAGAAAGCAGTTGAATACAAGTCTTGCTAATTGCAATCGTCGGATCAGTTCCCTCAGCACGAGACCATATATCACCTCACTATCAATTTCAAGAGAGGAGATAGAAGAGGCTGCTGGCTCTCGAAGAGACTCGAAAGTAAGACTAGTAACCTGTTGGAGACAGGCACAATAAACACCCTCGACAAATTCAGCAGTCGGATGTGTCAATTGCTCTGCTCGCACAGGCAAGCCCCAACCGCTTAAGGCGGTTATTATGTCTTGGATATTCATGTTTGGAAAGATACCTTTAGGCATATTGAAGAGTTAGCAAAGTTGATCAACAAGAACTCAGCAAGTACTTAGAGATAACATAGGCACGGTCACGTGAAATTTGCGCGCTTACGAGGAGCGCGATCTTAATGGATAGCTTCCATGTCGGTACCAAGAAATACAAGAAACAATCTTGCAGAACTTCTCAAGCTCAAAGAAAAAACTGTTCTTAGCTCTCCACAAACATACATTCCACCATCAAGAACCAGGTCCGGAGTATGTTGTTTTACATTGCAGCGAATGCCACATACACAAGTTACTTACAAGTTACTTCTGCAGCCCAAGTTTAAGCCTGCTATATCATCATCTGTTTCGAGTGCGCGTGAGTGATTGCATTGCCTCAACTAAGCACCGGTGACATGTTGCCTTTAGCAGTAGCATCGACTAGTCTTCCTTCCTTCTCTACTCCAGGATTCAAACAGGCAAAACCACTGCCGATCCAGACTTCTGACCCGATCATCATATCGGATGACTCGAACCACGGGACACAAAATGTTCTTAAACGGACCTCCTCCGATTCAGATGTCTCACCCGATCCACCTCCTCAAGCCTTCAAGCGCTCAAAGAAGGTGTTGACCACGTCCGACAAAGAGAATCTCCCACCCAAAGCCTCTCGTTCAAGCCTAAGTCCAAGTTCAAAGACAGGGGATGATTTAAAATCTTCATCTCAGTTAACCTCCGAGATCACTTTCTTAGCTGATCCTGGCCATCTGGCCAGACAAAACCCTCCTGGGATGGATGCTCACTTAGATTTGATGGAGGTCTGTTCAATTATAACCATTGAACAAATTTTTAACTCACTTATGTGAAGGTCCCGCCTGAAGGTCTCGAGAATTTCAAGAACAAACACCACGAACTCCTTAATCATGTCATGCGCCTTCTTCTCCATGGGGAAGGCTCATCTACTTCAGTGGACAAGAAACATCTCAGGAACATCTGGTATGACAAGCTAGCTAGAGATTGTTGGTCGAGTCTCTGACCCAGATGTAGTGAAGAACTAGAACAAAGGATTCGGGCGATTGAATGGGTAGGCAATCCAGAGAAAGGGAAGCAGCAAGATACAACATTAGTTGCGACTTTCCCCATTGACCATACACCACCTGCGATTCTGACTCCAAATCTTGCAATTTGTCCTGTCCGGCATTCACCACTCGCCTTAGCTCCATCCGCGCCTTCCACTGAGCCCTCAGCCCCTTGCTCGAAGACGGTTACTCAACCCATGATGACTGATTTGAATAAAGAATACAACGCCAATGGCCCAAACCACACTGAGCCTGACAGTGATGAAGAGTTATGGGACAACTTTGGGGATATGCCTGAGGCGATGTTTGACTCAGTTGCAAAGGTACCTTCTCGAATAACGGCTGCGGCCCCTGTCCAAGGCCCTTATATGACAGAGGTTCGGCACCTGCTGAAGGACATCTTCGGTCTCAAGCACTTCAGAGACAATCAACTGGAGGCAATATCTGCGACGCTGGAAGGTAGGGATGTTTTCGTCCTGATGCCTACTGGTGGAGGCAAAAGTCTTTGTTACCAACTCCCAGCTGTTTGCAGCTCTGGGAGAACTTGTGGTGTCACTGTTGTTGTTTCTCCCCTCACGGCCCTAATGGAAGACCAAGTATCCGGGCTTACCTCGAAAGGTATCGATGCTTTTTTCTGGAGCGCGGACTCACTACAGCACGAAGTAAGCTCGAAATTATTCAGCGGCGATAAGAAACCATCGTTGTTGTATGTTACCCCAGAAAAACTCAGGGCCAGCTCTGCCTGTCGCAATCTGCTCAACGGGTTGTATCGTCGACAACAGCTCGCTCGCTTTGCAATTGATGAAGCACATTGCATCTCAACCTGGGGGCAAGATTTTCGAAGTGCAGTAAGTAGGTAGTCATCCTGCTTGCCCCTTTTTTGACATAGAGAAACTAGTATCAGGGATTGGGTCAACTTCGACAAGAGTACCCTGACGTTCCCATAATCGCGTTAACTGCAACTGCTAATGAACGAACCCGAGAGGATATCGTCAATCAATTACAGCTTCGAAATCATGCTTCCTTCACCCAGTCCTTCAATCGACCAAACCTGAAATATTACATCAGGACCAAGGCGAAAGTGCTCGATGATATCGTGGACTTCATCCAGAGACAGCACCCGGACAGGTCCGGTGTTATATATTGTCTATCACGGAAGTCCTGTGAGCAACTCGCTGGGCAACTTGAGAAAAGAGGTCTGCGAGCCGAGTTCTTCCACGCTGGGCTCAATAAGGAGGTCAAAAATCGCCTTTTGGAGAATTGGAAGGCGGACAAATTTCACATCATCGTTGCAACGGTGAGTGTGTGAGCTCCTTGCACACGTCGGTTGTTAATATCTGCCTAGATCGCATTTGGAATGGGAATTGATAAACCAGACGGTATTCAATCAGGTGCACTATTGAATTCTGATTCTCATGTCTATTCGTAGTGCGTTTTGTTATCCATTATGATCTGCCAAAGTCTCTGTCAGGGTAAGTACGAGTATCATGTTAGCAACTCGACTTGATGGAGCAATTAGTTATTATCAAGAGACAGGGAGGGCAGGACGCGACGGCAAGTCAGCCGACTGTATCCTGTGTGAGTGACTTGCCAAAATAGTAGATCTTAGGCTCAGACTGTCGATCAGATTACAGCTTCAAGGACTTTAAGACGATATGCTGGATGATCGAGAACAACAATGATCATGAAGAACCCCTTACTCCTGAAGGCATCGAAAGGCAGAAAGATGCTGCTCGTGAGGTAGTGAAGTACTGCTGCAACATCTCAGAATGCCGAAGAGTTCAGGTACTTCGACACTTCGGACAAGATTTTGATCAGCGCAACTGCCAGCGTGGCTGTGATAACTGTTTAAATGACCGACAATTGGTAACAGAAGATGTCACGATCATCGCGAAAAATGCCATCGACATTGTGCAGAGTGTTCTGGATGCGGATGCCAATATCACTGTACCTCAGCTTACCCAATACCTCCGAGGAAACAATGCTGCGAAACTCCGTGAACGCGGAGGCCTGGAGGAGATGGTTGGCTTCGGGACGTGTAAAGGTTTTTCAAAAGAGTTGGTAGAATTATCTTTGGACCAACTACTAGCTCGCGACATCCTCAACTGTCGCAGAGAGAGGCAGCAGTCTGGCTATTTCACTGAATACGTCGAAGTGAGTATCTTCCAGTTTGAAGTCCGATTCTGGACTTAGAGTTTCTACAGCATGGCTCTCTTTTGTCATCTTTCAAGAAAAGTAAGGAGCGTTTTGAAGTTGAGTGGCGACCCCCGCCAGCAAAAGCTACGAAACCATCAAAGCAGAATCAGGAGCGTCAGAATAAAGCCAAAAGACGGGCAGCAGGATCAGCCAGTGATGATCCTATTGAATCTTTCCCTGACGAAAAGCTCAAGGCAATGGGATCATCATCAGGACAAGCTTCGCTCAGGTCGAATGAGAGAGCATCTTTCCCTCCTTCTATGCTACAACTCTATGAAAAACTGGATAACCTTCGAAATCAGGTATGCACTATACTTATGGCTCGGCTCACGAGATCCTTGATAAACATGTAATCAAAGATTATGACGGAAACTGGTCTTCGGGCCAAGTCAAAGGTAATCAGTGAAGCTCTTATCCAAGACTTATGCTTTAACTGCCCTCGAGGTAAGCTGAACATCCCAGAAGAGTCGTCTTCATTCATCATACGTCGGCTTAGATTATGCTGAGTTCAACGTAATCGTAGCTGGTGCCTCGGATGAGGTCACCAAATCATTTGAATCAAATCGTGACCGCTTCGCCCAGACTTGCATACAGCATCGGTGCGTCCATTGCATGCCAGCATTCCGAAATGCTATTAATGCAACCTCCAGGATATCTAGTGCAATGCGTCCGGCGGACTTACACGCCCGTTTTGCATACCTACAGACCTGATTGATTACTCGGCCATGATTTCCGCAACATTTCATCTATCATATCTTGAATGACTAGCTGCCGATTTCGCTCTTTCACAACTGTACTCAACAGGACATTGTAGTCAAATATATTCATTATAGCTTCTATAGGAACCAAGTTTTATCACTAGTATGCTTGAAGCCTTGAAGGTTCCCATTGATGTTCGTGATTCACCCCAAGCTGACTCTGCTTGTCATTAATCAGTTATGAGGCTTACATATCAGAGAAAGCGAACTCTATGGTGCCTTTCTCTTACCTTGTTTAATTTGTCACCTTGGCAATGGGAGTTGTGCCTAGGAATCATCCAATACCATTGTCAAGTATGCTCCAATCGTGGACAGACACAGTAGTGATCAACCACGTAACCGTTTTCATGTCTTCGTTGTCAGCTCCAGATGAATAGTCATTCCAGATTGATAGAATTGTCGTACAAAGGTCGTCGCTCAGTTGTTCATGTTTGATCTGCCACTCAACTGGAACGACCATATAGAGGATGGGCTATATCAGTCAGTTATCGAGTATGATAGGGATATACCACTAGTCATGGTACAAAAAGTGCAATACCGGAAACGATATTCCTGCCGATGCATATCAAAACAATATTCGAGTGGTATGATAATAGCCTGTCTAGCCTGACCGGAGTTATTGTAAGATGAAGGACAGCTTAATAACCTCCACCATCCACGTTCCGATGCGATGCCATTTGCCTGCGTTGAGTCTCTTCAAGCTTCGGGCAATTTGATATGCTGTGACCAAGACCTAACCAACCGGTTAACACGCACTATTGAAATTCGGAAATGAATTCAATACCTCCACATACGGGACAACCCTTCAGGAAACCACCTTGGGCGACACGAGGATCATCGATAGATGCTAAGAATGGGGGCACCCTGAAAGATCAATTGTAAGGAGTGACAGATACAATCAAGATAAACACTTGCTTTTGACCAGCTTCAATCAACAAATACTTGAGATCCAGCAACGTTTGTTCTGGTGTGGTCATGTTGACAAACGTAGTTGCAATTCCAGTCTTCCCACTACGCCCTGTACGCCCTATTTGATGCACATAATCTTCAATCTCCTTAGGCATCGTGAAAATGATGACATGTTGGATTTCATTGAAGTCTAATCCTTTGGAGGCAACGCCTGATGCTACCATGACGTCCTTCGATCCTGACTTGAAGGCCTTAATCGCATACTGGCGTTCTTCCTGTGCTTAAAGGCCATCAACGGCATAGTTCAAGCCATCCGGAACGTGACATACATTTCGATCCGTGAATAGCCACGGCTTCGACTCCTTTGAGTAACAGATACTCCTGTATATCTGAACAGACATCAGTGTACAAGTAGGACAGGATCTGTGTAAAATGACCAACCGTCAACCTCGTTCTTATTCTCACTGAAGATAATGACTGGGGGTGGTGTCTTCTGCAGACATTCAAGAAGATATACCATCTTTGCCTCTTGCTTTACGTATTCGACCACTTGAAGCACATCCAGATTGGCAGCACCTGCACGACCAACGTTGACTAACACAGGTTTAATCAGAGATTCCCTTGCAAAGTCCTGGATTTTACGTGGCATCGTCGCCGAGAATAAAAGAGTTTGGCGTTGGCGCTACGATGGTACATAAGCACAACGAAAGCTCAAAGCCACTGAAGATGGGTCTCGCCTTGAAAAAGCTGATGATGTTACGGACATCATCTTCGAATCCAAGGTCAATCATCCTGTCAGCTTCATCCATACAAAGGTATTTGCAGTTGTTGAATGTAAATCTTTTCTTTTCAAGCATGTCGATCAGACGGCCTGGAGTTGCAATAACTATATGAATTCCTTTGCTAAGAACGTGGCTTTGTTCGCTCATAGAGATACCCCCTATACAGAGAAGGGAGTTGAGCTGGGGGAATTTGCCTTCTCGAGCTAAGGCTGAACACCAGGTATTCACGTTCTCGTAGGTCTGGTTGGCAAGTTCACGGGATGGACACAGAATGACGCCAATAGGTCCCTCGCCACGGACAAATGGAAGTTTCTTCTCTTCCTCGAGTGCCATCATGATCAACGGGAGACAGAAGGCCAACGTTTTTCCTGAACCAGTAAACGCTATGCCAATAATGTCGCGGCCTGAGAATCTAGATGATGGTCAGAATATGGTGAGATTTGGAAGCATGAGCGCGCACGCAGCCGGTATTCCTTGAAGTTGAATCGGAGTAGGAGTGATGATGCGTTTCGACCTCAGATGCTCCAGTATAGGCTCTGGTATTTTCATATCCTATTCAATGAGTTTAGAAAACAAAGAAAGGTGCTGATAAACACATACCTCAAAGTGTTCAATTGGAGAGGGAATGTCTTCCCCATCTGCCAGAATGTGATACTTGTCGCGCAGCCTCTGGTGTTCCAGTTCAGTTCTATCTCGGATATACCGTGGAGGCCTCCAACTGGATAACATTCAACATCCCAAATTCTCCGGGAAGCCCTAAACAAAACACAGTACCTAGTGGTCAAAGGCTCTGTATATTGGATACCTTTTGCAAGCTCCATATCGGACACTAGTTTACGCCGACTACGAATTGCTTCAAATATCTCCTTGTCAGCTTCTTCTGCTTTTTCACCCTCAGTCTTCTTTGCATCTACAACGGTGAGTTGGATAGTCTCCACAATAAATCCCAGCGAGACAGACCTTCAGTTGCCTTGCGCCGCTGCACTTCCTGGGCTTCAATCAATAGTGTCCTCTCCTTTCTTGTCTTCTCACGCAAATGCTCCTCCTCTTTGAGGGTATCTTGTCGCTCGTCGCGCTCCTCTTGGAGGCGTTTTGCCTTTTGACGCTGGGCATTTGCACCAAGCGAAGAGTATTTGGCAAGCTTCTCCCTGCGTCTCTGGGAGATGGGTATGTATGGCTCATAATCGTCGTTTCCATCTAACTTGTAAGTTGGAGAGGGCGAACGTTCATTGCGGCGACGCTTGTCCATTGTGGTTCACTCAAGAAGCAGTTGCGTTTGAGCGGGCCGCCAGATCGGGCCGCTTTCCGAATGTAATACAAAAATTTGAAAAGCGTCAGTGATCTGCGATGGAATTCGACCCAACGACACATCCTCACCGTCGTTGTAAGCGTCGCTCAGATATTCGCGGTTTTTTTTTATCTGATTTATTACAGATAACCCCCTTCTAGATGAACACGTCCTTGTTTCCCCTCACCGCACCAAGCGACCTTGGCTTGGTCAAACTGAAGCGCCCCAATCCGCGATGCCCCCTGAATATGATCCTACTTGCTATTTGTGCCCAGGAAACCAGAGGTCTGGAGGCCAGAAGAATCCTCCTTATACTCATACTCATTCATTTGTCAATGACTTTGCTGCGGTACTGCCTGGACCTGCTCCCGATGCTCCTGCTCCTCCTCACCCGATGCTCACGAGCCAGCCCATCCATGGAGGCTGTGATGTCATTATCTTTCACCCCCGACACGATTTGACCTTGGCCCAGATGAATCCTCCGGAGGTTGAACGTATCATTGCTGAGTGGATCCGTATATATCGTGAAAGAGGCTCGCAGGCTGGCATTAAATATGTCCAGATCTTTGAGGTCCCTCAAACTGTCAATCGTACTCGAGATGTCGCTGATCTTGTGCCAACAGAACAAGGGTTCTATCATGGGTTGTTCCAATAGTCATCCACATGGTCAAGTATGGTCACTCTCTCAAGTACCTACCCTCCCTGCAAAGGAATTGGCATCCTTGGAACGATACTCCCTCTCTGGAGTACAGATAAGCGCTGGTGCCCCATGTGGTCCTCATGGTTCGTCAGAGACCACCGCACTCGCGAAGGCATGAAATTTATATGTTTCAACCAGGCCGTCCCTGCCTCCTCTGTGAGTATGCTCATGCCGAGGTCAATATCAGTCAAGACAATGGTCGTGTTATTTTGAAAAATGAGCACTGGGTAGCGCTTGTGCCATGGTGGGCCGTTTGGCCTTTTGAGATACTTCGTGAGTCATTCTCTTTACTGAAAGGCTCAAAATTGAGGTTTTTAGTTTTGCCATACACTAGACACATAACCTCTATCATCCTGCTCACAGATGCTGAGAGGGCTGCTTTCGCCAGTATCATCTCTCAGATAGCCACGTGTTATGACAACCTGTTTCAATGCCCTTTTGCCTACTCAATGGGTATTCACCAGCGACCGGTACCTGGATCCGATAGTGCGTACAACGATGACAGCGTTGCACATCTCCACATCCATTTTGATCCTCCCCTCCTTCGAAGTGCGACCGTGAAAAAATTCCTTGTTGGGTACGTTGTCATCAAAGGACATACTTCTTCTGCTCACAAGAGTTTGAATAGCTTTGAACTCATGGCAGAAGCTCAGCGAGATCTTACACCCGAACAGGCAGCAGAAAGACTACGAAATTGTCCCACCACTCATTATCTCCAATCAAATGCCAATCAGATGCATGCAAAGGCTGACTTAAATTATTTACCATGAATCTGTAGCCACATAGACCATAATCTCTTTTCCTCATTTGTACCTTCAAACTTCCAATTAATTTTTCGGATTTCCTCAAACCCTTCATCCGTCGTGGGTTCTTCGTATTGCTCTCTAAAACTGGTGAATGCTCCAAAGGGAAGCAGATCTCTGCGTGTCTTTCCGGTCTTGTCAATACAATTATATCTACTTGTAAAAATTTGTTTACCTCTGAGCTGGTGATTGATGTAGGCTTGTGAAATGCTCTGTACAAGTTGTTATGCCATGCTAAATCTATACTTCCAACAAAGTCAAAGCATCTGCAAGGAAAATAAGAAACGACACGAGAAAGGTCTCATCATTCTTTCACCCGCCTGATGGGCACTTTTTCTCCCCTAGCCAAGTCAATGTACAACCTTCGCGTTTTGATATCCCGGTTGGTATTATCTATCTCTTGTAAATTCAAGTTCATTGGCCTGGAGCTCAAGATGATCATACCGACAACACAGCTTTCACCTCTCTTCAAAGCCTCCTGAACTGCCTCTATACATTTTCCACGGGTCTTCAAGATATCCTGGTTAATATGGGCATAGTTTGCGGGATGAAAATGACGGTAATAAAAACTTGACTTTCCAAGGGCTGGATATCCACAAAATAGTACAATCTCCTGTCCTCCAGCAGGAGGGATGATGGGAGATGGAGTGGGTGCCGTCACAGGAACTAGAGGCCCAAATTAATATCTGATGTCTGCGGACAAGAAACCAGCGCATTACGGTCTGAAAGTGATGAAACATGGAATCCTGGCAAAGTGTAATTCATGTTGGGAGAAAGGTTGAAGAAATACTCCTAGCTCAAATTTTAAATGAGGAATGAGAGCAAAAGTTACAGGCTTGCCGACCTCTGGTGTTTTGAAGGGAATCCCAATGTTCAAAGCTAGCTTGCGATCGGTACTCGAGAAATCCGGCTTCTTGTTCTTGTACTGACGGCCGGCAGCATCTCCTACGAAGAACGAAGTATCCAAGTCTAGATATCTAGCATCAGCAGAGTTCTGGAAGATCTTTAAATGCTTCCTCACCTATTTTGACACCCTGCGCATTAAAAATTTTTTCCAGTTCCCACCACATTCCTAACATGGGTTTTCGATATTCATCCCTCGCGGTAGCTGCAAATATCCAGAAAGGCACATCCTTGAGCTACATCAAGGTTCAGCACCCAAACATGCCAGGAGGACATAAAAAGGCAGACTTTCGACCCCACCGAGGAGACCTTCTCCTTCCAGTGTTTCAGCGCTTCTGACTTGATAGCTTGATTAGAGAAAATAACAATGGTATGCCTGTGGAATTCTTATAAGATGGATTCATATTGGCCATCTAACGGGTACCAACCC
>Ga0153918_1000868_pt1 | contig 13078 bp, 11 predicted proteins | sample TSFL002MetaG_FD_104687 | JGI IMG/M metagenome (GOLD analysis project Ga0153918, IMG submission 104687) | Attine ant fungus gardens microbial communities from Florida, USA - TSFL002 MetaG | ecosystem: Host-associated > Fungi > Mycelium > Unclassified | place: USA: Florida, Paynes Creek Historic... | reverse complement strand
GAAATGCACGATGCGCTGGCTGCGGCATACATGGCGCTGTCGCGTCCTACGGTGGCCCTGCAGCGCTACCTGCGCCCCCACCTGGCAGAGAACAGGGATGACTTCCTGTGGATGATGAACTATGCCGATGCGCTGGAGCAGGACCAGCAGATCGATCTGGCATGGCGGTTGCGCCGGGATCTGTGGGCCCAGCAGGCGCGCGGAACATTCGCTGGCGCTGAAGGCGCAGCCACCGCGGATGCCGAGAAGGACAGGGCGTTGCGCCGCTGGCTCACGCCGCAGGGGCTGGATGAAGTGCAACGCCAGGCCCGCAACCGGCTGATGCTCTCGCAGCTGCACGGTGACGACGAACTGGCTCTGCTGCGCGAGCTGATGCGCATGGACGGCACCGATGGCCGACGAGATTTCTCGCCCGCGGCTGTGGAGCTGGCCATCGCCTGGCTGCAGGATCGCGGCGAGTATTCCACCGAGCGCGGCTACTTGTGGCAGCAATATGCGCTGAGCCGCGGCAAACGTGCCAACCGGCCGCTGTGGGCGGAGATCACCGTGGCGCTGGCCGAGAAGGATCATGCCCAGGCAGGGCAGTTGCTGGAGCGGCACGACGAAGGCCTGGCGCGCTACGACCGCATCAATGCCGCGTCGATGTCGGGCGATGGCCGCCTGGCGCAGACAGCTGCCTTCGAGACCCAGCTGGACCAGCCCGATGACGATACCCTGCATCTGGCGTTGACCGAGCAACTGCTGGCTTTCAGCGACTACGCGGGCGTGCAGCTGCACAGCCGGCGGCTGGATGGCATAGACGAACAGCTCAAGCAGCTGCGCTGGCATTGGGCATTAAGTCCGCGTTGGGCCCTGGATCTCGATGCGGATCACAACCGCCGTACCGTGAATGATCGCGGCACCGTGCAAGCGCCTTCATCCGAGCGTGGCATAGGCTTGCGCCTGACGCGCAAGACACAGGAGTCCCGCAGCGAGTTCATGCTCGGTCGGCGTGAAAGCCTGGAAAGCTACACACCCATGCAGGTCTCGCATATGCAGAGCGTGGGCAACCGCTGGAGCGTACAGGCTTCATTGGGGCGCAATCTGCAGGCCCAGGAGACACTGCCGATGCGTATGGGCGGCATGAAGGACCGTGTGGCTGTGGGCGCCAGTTATCAGCTGTCGCGGCTCGACCAGCTCAGCCTGGAGTTCGCTGCAGACCGCTATCGCCTGCAGACGGGTACGCGCATAGGCTCGGGAAACCACACCACGCTGCAATACACCCATACCTACCGCAATGAGGCGCCGATGATCCAGTTCGGGGCCTTCACGTCATGGCATCGGTTCAGCCGCAGCGATCCCGCGCTGCTCGGAGGACGTGATGCCGCTGTCCTGCGGTATCTGCCCGCGGGCGAAGTGCCCGGCATGGACTATCTGTTGCCCGGCAACTTCCGGTTCTCGGGAATCCAGGTCTCGACCAACATGCACTATGCGCAGGAATACTCGCGCGCATTGCGGCCCTTTGCCAGCCTCGCCCTGACCCATCACAGCATCAACGGCGCGGGCTATGACCTGAGTTTCGGCCTGGCCACCAGCGTGTTCGGTGCGGACCATCTGATGGTGGGCCTGAATTTCTCCAAGTCGGGTGTGAATACCACCGGCACCACCCGCGAACTGCAGCTCGCCTACCGCCTTCACTTCTGAAGCTTTCAAGGAGTTCTCCCATGACACACCGTACCTTTCTTGCAGCCCGTATCCGCGTGCTCACGGGTGCTGCCCTGATCGGGCTGCTTTCCGCATGCTCCACCCTGGACCAGGGCACGGCTCCTGCCCTGGAAAAGAATGCCAGCTGGGCGGTATTGCCGTTCGAGAACCATACCGAAACACCCATGGCCGGCAGCCGCGCCGAAAGCATCGCCACGACCCTGCTGCACACCCGCGGGATCCATTCCGTCAAGCGCTATACCGGCGATGCGCAGCAGGAAACCCTGTTCGATGGACGCGATACCAAGCGCCGGGAGGATGCGCTGGCCTGGGCACGCAGCGAAGGTGTCCGCTATGCGCTGCTCGGCTCCGTGGACGAGTGGCGCTACAAGGTCGGTGTGGACGGTGAGCCTGCTGTCGGCGTAGCCCTGGAGATCGTCGACGTGGAAAAGGGCTCCACCGTCTGGAGCGGTGCCGGTGGCCAGAGCGGTTGGAGCCGCGAGGCCCTGTCGGCCGTGGGGCAGAAACTCATCCGCAAACTCCTGGGCACCGGCCTGGCGAGCGCGCAGTAAGCACCGAACAGGAATTCCAGCCATGCAAGCTCACGCCACGACCCCCTCAGCCATTTCGTCGGATTCCGTGCGCCGGGCAGGCATTGCCGCGGAATTCAGAAGCTCGCCTCTCGGCCTGCTCGCGCAAACCAGCGAAAGGCCCGGGATCGTCGTGGCCGAGACCTTGCTGCTGCCCGTGCTGGCCTTGCTGATCGGCTATGTGTTCAGCCGCAGCGATCCCTTGTGGGTGCATGACGAGTTTCCCTGGTCCTGGCTGGCGCCGATGGTGGTGGCTCTGCGCTATGGACCGATTGCCGGGTTGTCTGCGGCAGGTGTGCTGCTGATGGGCTGGCTGGGCTTCAACTGGGATGATCTGAGCCGCTTTCCCCAGAAATACTTCCTGGGTGGCTTGATCATCATCATGGTGGTGGGCGAGATTTCCAGCCTCTGGCGTGCGCGCATCCGGCGCGCGCGCACTGCGCAGTTCTACACGGACCAGCGCACCGAGCAGCTCATCCGCCAGCACTATCTGCTGCGTCTGTCGCACGACCGCCTGGAGCAGGAACTCATTGGCCGCCCCGTATCGATGCGCGATGCCATCAACGTGCTCAGCGGCCTGCAGGGCGGGCCAGGCGATGCGCAAAGCCTGCTCAATCTTCTGGCTCAGTTTTGCCAGATCAGCGTGGCCAGCCTGATTCCTGTGCACAACGGCGTGCCCGAATCCCGGGCCATCGCCCAGCTTGGCGGTGCCAGCGAAGTCCAGCCTCACGATCCGCTGGTCCGCCAGACCCTGGATACCCAAGTTCTGTCGCATATCTCCCAGGGCTTGGCAAACACTCAGCAAACCCGCTATCTGGTGGTTGCTCCGATGCTGGACCTGAGCGGCGAGCTCTATGGCCTGTTGCTGGTCGAGGAAATGCCTTTCTTCGCATTGCAGGAGGAGACTCTTCAAACCATCAATCTGCTGCTGGGCTATTACACGGACAGCATAGCGGCCAACCAGCTTGCACGCCCGCTGTTGCAGGCATTCCCCAAATGCCCTCCGTCTTTCGCATTCGAGCTGCAGCGAATGGAGCATGTCAATCGCAGCGCGCGCCTGAGCAGCGTGATCGTGGTGCTGGAACTTTCTCCGCAAGCAGTGCAAAGCCAGATGGCGCAGCAATTGATGCGTCTGGAGCGCATGCTGGACCGTTCCTGGCTGATCGAGGCAGCAGGAAAGCAATGGCTGGCAATTCTCATGCCGCTGGGAACCGAGGCGACGGCCGAGGGATATCTGGATCGCATCGAAAACTGGCTGAGCCAGCGCGGCACGGATTCCTTGGGGGCCGCTGGAATTTTTCCGCACACCATCTTGCTGGACCGGCGTTCGGCCTCCAGCATTTTGGAGCAGCTTGACAGGATGACCCATGATTAACTTCAAGCTGGCACTGTCTGCGCTGGTGGCGGAGACCGCCTCCTGGAGCAGCCTGTGGCTGCTGCGCAGCCATTCGGATGCTGCGCTGCTGGGTTATCTGGCCGCCCACGCTCTGGCCAGCGGCCTGCTGGCGCTATGCCTTGCGCCGTTCCTGGGAGCCTCGGCTGGATCGAGGCGCCAGCGGCTGGCTCTGGTCGCGTTGATGGCCTTGATCTCCTATGCCGTGCCCGTGGCCGGATTCATCGGCTCGGTCATTGCCACCGTTGCGCTGAGCCGCCAGAGAGGGGCGCATGCCGGCAAGAAATTTCCCATGCTGTCCTTGCCCGATTTCGATCCCCACCAGCAATCGGGCAGTGGCCGCCGGCAGGCCGGCCTGCAGTCCTTTCTGACGAACCAGGCCGTTCCCGTTGCATCGCGCATGCGCGCGCTGGCGGCATTGAGCCATGTGTCGGGCCGCACGGCGTCGCCGATGCTGCGTGCAGCGCTTGGTGACTCCAGCGATGATGTGCGGCTGCTTGCCTACAGCTTGCTAGATGGCAAGGAGCGTCAGCTCAGCCAAGCCATTCATGAGGAGCGGCAGAAGCTCGAGCGCGCGCAAGTGCTTGAGGGTGATCAATTGGGGCCCCAGGGAGTGCAGGCCGCCTGGGCGCTGTCCGATCTCTACTGGGAGCTGATCTACCAGGAAGCGGCGCAGGGCGATGTGCGGGACCATGCAACGGCCCAGTCGCTGCATTTTTGCCGCCTTGTGCTGGCCCGGCGTCCGGACAGCGCGCTCCTGGTACTGCGGCAGGGGCGATTGCTGCATATGCAGGGGCAGGGTGACGAGGCATTGACCTGCTATGAGCGCGCCCTGGCTCTGGGCCTGCCGCCCGCACGTGTCGTTCCTTATCAGGCCGAGCTGCTGTTCGGGCAGCGCCGGTTTGGCGAGGTGCAGGAACGCATGCGTTCACTCGATATGCAGCAGGCCTTGCCGCGACTGCGCCCCAGCATCCAATACTGGAGTGCCTCATGAATGCCTACCCTACTGCTGGGAAAGCCGATATTGCGCTGCTCCTCGAAGGAACCTTTCCTTATGTCAGCGGCGGCGTCTCGAGCTGGGTCCATCAAATCCTGCTGGCCTATCCGCAATACCGGTTCGCCATCGTCTTCATCGGCAGCCGTCGCGAAGACTATGGGGAGTTCCGTTACGAGCTGCCCGCCAATGTGGTGCATTTCGAGGAGCATTTTCTCTACGATTCGCCAGGCCACAAGGGACAGCCCGAGCCGCGGCATGGCAGGCCCGAGGCACTGGACAAAGTCAGCGCTCTGTTGCGGGCGCTGGAAGCCCGGGATGACAGCCCGCAAGGCCGGCAAGAGGTGCTCGCGGCCATGCGTGCCGTGGCGCAGGAATTGCTTCCCGGGGGGCAATTGCCTCTCGAGGATTTCCTGTACAGCCAGCAGGCCTGGGACCTCATCCGGGACAGCTATCGCCGCCATTGCACCGATCCGTCTTTCGTCGATTTCTTCTGGACGGTGCGCATCATGCTGCAGCCTCTGTGGGTGCTGGCGCGTATTGCCCATGGGCTGATACCGGTGCGTGTGCTGCATACGGTCTCTACGGGCTATGCAGGCTTCCTGGGAGGGATGCTGCACCATCTGCGCGGTTTGCCCCTGGTGTTGTCCGAGCACGGCATCTACACCAAGGAGAGGCAGATCGATCTGCTCAAGAGCCAGTGGATCCGCGACAACCGCAATATCTTTCAGCGGGATCCCATGGAAGTGTCTTTCTTCCGGCAGATGTGGATCAAGTTCTTCGAGTGGCTGGGACGCTTTTGCTACGACGCAGCGGATCCCATCATTGCACTGTTCGAGGCCAATCGCCTGCGCCAGGTGGCCGATGGCGCACCGGCCGCGCGCACGCTCAACATTCCCAACGGCATCCGGCTCGAGCGCTTTGCGCCTTTGCGTGCACAGCGTCCAGCGTTGACGCCGCCGGTGCTGTGCCTGATCGGCCGCGTGGTACCGATCAAGGACGTCAAGACTTTCATCCGCGCCATGCGTCGCGTGGCCAATCATCTGCCTCAGGCCCAGGCCTGGATTGCCGGCCCGATGACCGAGGATCCGGCCTATGCCCAGGAGTGCCGCAATCTGGTCGACAGCCTGGGCCTGCAGTCGCAAGTGCGCTTCATGGGCATGCAGAAGGTGGATGACCTGCTGCCGCGCGTCGGCGTGGTCGTGCTTTCCTCCATCAGCGAGGCCTTGCCCCTGGTCGTACTCGAAGCGCAGGCCGCGGGCGTGCCCGTGGTGAGCACCGATGTAGGGTCCTGCCGCCAGCTCATCGAGGGCCTGAAGCCCGAGGACAGGGCGCTGGGAGCCTGTGGCCGTGTGGTCGGCATAGCGGACCCGGAGGCGCTGGCCGATGCCGCCCTGGAACTGCTGCAGTCGCAGCAGGCCTGGCAGAGAGCCAGCGCCGCGGGAATTGCACGCGTGGAGCGCTATTACACCGACCACCTGCTATTCAACCACTACCGGCAGGTCTATGACAGGGCTCTGCAACGTTCTGAGGAATACCACTGATGGCCGGCATTGGATTTGAACTGCGCCACCTGCTGCGCAAGAACACGCTGACCAGCGTGCTCCAGGCCTATGCCTATGCAGGCGTGATCGGCTCGGGCCCCTGGGTGTTTTCCATCATCGGCATCCTGCTGGTCGGGGTGTTCAGCATCAGCGTCGTGGCGCCGCCGTTGCTGGTGACGCAGTTCCAGACCTCGGTGACCTATCTCGTGGCCTGCAGCCTGATCCTGACCGGCGCGGCGCAACTGGCCTTCACACGTTTTGTGTCGGACCGCCTGTTTCTCAAGCAGGATGAAACCATCCTGCCCAATCTGCATGGACTGCTCTTTCTCGTGGTAGCCTGCGCTTGCGCCGCCGGCACGCTGGCGCTCTTTGTGGCGCTGCCGGGGCAGGGCCTGCTGTATCGGGTGTTGATGCTGGCGGGCTTCACGTTGATGTGCATGGTCTGGATATTGACCGTGCTGCTGTCCGGTCTCAAGCACTACAAGTCCATTGCGGCATTGTTCGGCGTCACCTATGTGCTGATCGTGGTCCTGTCCCTGCCGCTGCGCCGCTGGGGCCTGGAAGGGCTGCTGGGCAGCTTCGTGCTCGGTCACATTCTGTTGGCTGCGGGCATGTGGTTCATCGTGCTGCGCAGTTTTCCGCTGAAGCAGCACTGGATCGCTTTCGACTTCATGCAGCGTTCACAGATCTTTCCGGTGCTGATTGCCGTCGGGGTGCTCTACAACGTCGGCATCTGGATCGACAAATTCATGTTCTGGTATTTCCCGCCGACTTCGCAGCAAATCATCGGTGGATTGCGGGCTTCGCTGATCTATGACCTGCCAGTGTTCCTTTCCTACCTGTCCATCATTCCCGGCATGGCGGTCTTTCTGGTGCGTATCGAGACCGACTTCGTCGAGTACTACGACAAGTTCTTCGACGCGGTCCGCGGGGGCGGATCGCTCGAGTACATCGAATCCATGCGCAATGAAATGGTCTATGCGATTCAGGCGGGATTGGGTGAAATCGCCAAGGTGCAGACGCTGGCCGTGCTGGTGACTTTCGTGGCCGGGCCTGCCATGCTGCAATTGCTGGGCATATCGCAGCTTTACCTGCCGCTGCTCCAGGTCCAGGTGGTCGGCGCGGGCCTGCAGGTGGGCGTGATGGCCGTGCTCAACGTGTTCTTCTATCTCGACGAACGGCGCACGGTGCTCATGCTGTGCGTGCTGATGGTGGCCTTGAACATCGTGTTCACCGGCGTCTCGCTGGCCCTGGGGGCGGCTTTCTACGGCTACGGTTTCTGCCTGGCCATGCTGGCCACGCTGTGCGTGGGGCTGTCCATGCTGTCGCGCGACCTGAACCAGCTGGAGTACAAGACCTTCATGCTGCAATAGGCGCGCAAGAGGTCGAGGGGCAAGGTTTTGCCACGCAAGGTGACAGCATTCGCCCGTCTGCGCGACAATAGCGGATTTGGCGCCGACAGCAAGCCCGATTCAGGCCGGCTTTTTGCCGACCCGTACCGGGGCTGCGTTCCTTGTCTGGCGCCCTCGCTTTTCCCACTTCAAGCTTTGACGCCATGAAAAAACGTACCCTCTTGGCCACGGTGGCCCTGACTGCATTGCTGGCTGCCTGCGGCAAGAACGAGCCTGCATCGAACACCGCTGCAGCCCCGGCTCCCGCTCCGGCCGCAGCCGCCAAGCTGGTGGTGGGCCTGGACGACAACTTCCCCCCCATGGGCTTCCGTGACGACAAGAACGAAATCGTCGGCTTCGACATCGACATGGCCAAGGAAGCCGCCAAGCGCGCCGGCCTGGAAGTGGAATTCAAGCCCATCGACTGGAATGCCAAGGAAGCCGAGCTGCTGGGCAAGCGCGTGGATGCGCTGTGGAACGGCCTGACCATTCTGGAAGCCCGCAAGGAAAAGATCCTGTTCTCCGATCCCTACATGGTCAACAAGCAGATCATCATCGTGAAGGCCGGCTCGCCCATCAAGACCAAGGCCGACATGGCCGGCAAGATCGTGGGCGCCCAGGAAGGCTCCAGCGCCGTGACGGCCCTGGAAAAGGACAAGGAACTGTCCTCGCAGTTCAAGGAAACCAAGCTCTACGGCGACAACATCGCCGCGCTGATGGACCTGGATGCCGGCCGCCTGGACACCGTGGTGGTGGACGAGGTGGTGGGGCGCTACTACGTGAACAAGAAGCCCGAGAACTATGCCGTGCTGGCCGAGGACTTCGGCACCGAGGACTACGGCGTGGGCTTCCGCAAGGACGACGAAGCCACCCGCAACAAGATCAACGATGCTCTGAGCGCCATGAAGAAGGACGGCAAGGCCGCCGAGATCGCCAACAAGTGGTTTGGCGCCGACGTGATCAAGCACTGAGCCTGAGCGCTGGTGAAGCACCGGCAATGCCCTGCATTGCCGGTTTTTTTGTCGCCGGGCTGCCCCGGGGCAAAAGGCGTTTCCTCTGGGGCAGCAGCCGCACGGAATGGGCAAGCGTGCGGCCGGTTTCTGCTTTGCAATGACAATGCGTGCCTGTGGCGGCTCTGGATGGTCGGGGCGCCACACCGAAGGCCATTCGATGGAATATGTAATCTCGCTCTTGGGGCCCATGACAGCCGGGGCTCTGGTCACCCTCAAGCTGTTCTTCATCACGCTGGTGCTCTCCATTCCCATGGGGCTGGCGCTGGCGCTGATGCGCATCTCCCGCATCAAGCCGCTGAGCTCCCTGGTGGGCGCCTATATCTGGCTGATGCGCGGCACGCCGCTGATGCTGCAGTTGCTGTTCGTCTATTTCGCGCTGCCGTTCGTGCCGGTGATCGGCGTGCGCCTGCCCGACTTTCCCGCCGCCGTGGTGGCGTTCGCGCTCAATTACGCGGCCTATTTCGCCGAGATCTTCCGCGCCGGCATCAAGTCCATCGATCGCGGCCAGTATGAGGGTGCCAAGGTGCTGGGCATGACCTATGCGCAGACCATGCGCCGCATCGTGCTGCCCCAGATGTGGGCCCGCATCCTGCCGCCCGTGAGCAACGAGACCATCACGCTGGTCAAGGACACCTCGCTGATCTACGTGCTGGCGCTCAACGACCTGCTGCGCGTGGCGCGCGGCGTGGTGCAGCGCGACTTCACGTTCACGCCGTTCATCGTGGCCGGCGGCTTCTATCTGGGCATGACACTGGTACTGACCTGGGTCTTCCAACATCTCGAGAACCGCCATGCCAAATACGATGCGTGATACCGCCAAGTCCGAAGTCATGATCTCCGCGCAGGGCATTCACAAGAGCTTCGGCCATGTCTCGGTGCTGCGCGGCGTGTCGCTCACGCTCACGCGCGGCGAGGTGGTGGCCATCATCGGGCCCTCGGGCTCGGGCAAGAGCACTTTCCTGCGCTGCCTCAACCACCTGGAGACCATCGACCGCGGCACCATCGTCATCGAGGGCGAGGTGCTGGCCCGCAGCGAAGGTGAGGGCAAGGCCCAATACGTGAGCGAAGCCGAGATCCGCAAGATCGGCCGCAAGATGGGCATGGTGTTCCAGTCCTTCAACCTGTTCCCGCACATGACGGTGCTGGAAAACATCATCGAGGCGCCGCTCATCGTCAAGGGCATGAAGCGCGAGGAAATCATTCCCAAGGCCGAGAAGCTGCTGGCCAAGGTGGGCCTGTCCGCCAAGCGCGATGCGTATCCCAACCACCTCTCGGGCGGCCAGAAGCAGCGTGTGGCGATCGCGCGCGCGCTGGCCATGGAGCCGGACATCCTGCTGTTCGACGAACCCACCTCGGCGCTGGACCCGGAGCTGACAGGCGAGGTGCTGCGCACCATGCGCGAACTGGCCGACGAGCACATGACCATGCTGGTGGTGACGCACGAGATGGGCTTTGCGCGCGAGGTGGCCAACCGCGTCATCTTCATGGACGGCGGCGACATCGTGGAGCAGGGCCCGTCGGAAGCTTTTTTTGCAGCGCCGCAACACGAACGCACCAAGGCATTTCTGCACAACATGCTCTGAGGTGGGCCTGTAACACCGGCTTGTTTCCGTAAAAATCGGGCGTAAACCCATGCAAGGCAAGCGTTTGCAGCTACTGAAAGCGTAGTTGCCATGCCTTGCGTACAATGGCGCTCTTTAAAGAAACATGCATGAATGTATGTTTCTTTGGCGCCCGGACTGCCTGCGCCTGCAGCGCTCCCGGCACAATACGCGTCTCACTCCATCGACCACGCCCGCTGCATGTCCCTCAATGCCTCTCTTGTGCAACTGCGCAACGTCACCTTCGGCTATGGCGAACGTGTCATTCTGCGCGACCTGTCCCTGCAGGTGCCGCGCGGCAAGGTCACAGCGCTGATGGGAGCCTCGGGCGGCGGCAAGACCACGGTGCTGCGCCTGATCGGAGGCCAGAACCGCGCCCAGCAGGGCGAGGTGCTGTTCGACGGCCAGGATGTCACGCAGATGGATGCGCAGCAGCTGTACACGGCGCGCCGGCGCATGGGCATGCTGTTCCAGTTCGGTGCACTGTTCACCGACATGAGCGTGTTCGACAACGTGGCCTTTCCGCTGCGCGAGCATACCGACCTGCCTGAAGAGCTGATCCGCGACATCGTGCTCATGAAGCTGCATGCCGTGGGCCTGCGCGGCGCGCGCGACCTGATGCCCAGCGAGGTCTCGGGCGGCATGGCCCGCCGCGTGGCGCTGGCACGCGCGATTGCGCTGGATCCCGAGCTCATCATGTACGACGAGCCCTTTGCAGGGCTGGATCCCATCTCCCTGGGCACGGCCGCCCAGCTGATCCGCCAGCTCAACGATGCCATGGGCCTGACCTCCATCCTGGTCTCCCACGATGTGGAGGAAACCTTCCATGTGGCCGACCACGTGGTGATTCTGGGCAACGGCGGCGTGGCGGCGCAAGGCACGCCCGACGAGGTGCGCGCCAGCTCCGATCCTCTGGTGCAGCAGTTCATCCATGCCCGGCCCACGGGGCCGGTGCCGTTCCACTATCCCGGTGCCAGTGCCGAAGAAGACTTCGGCCTGCCCGCCAACCGCCGGAGGCGCGCATGAATCCCCTGCATCCCGCGCGCATCGGTGCGGCCGTGCGCCAGCAGCTGACCAATGTCGGCTCGGGCACTCGACTGTTCATGCGCCTGCTGGCGCTCATGGGGCCGGCGCTCAGGCGCCCGCGCCTGATTGGCGACCAGATCCACTTCCTCGGCAATTATTCGCTGGCCATCATCGGCGTCTCGGGCCTGTTTGTGGGCTTTGTGCTGGGCCTGCAGGGCTATTACACGCTGCAGCGCTACGGCTCGGCCGAGGCGCTGGGCCTGCTGGTGGCCCTGTCGCTGGTGCGCGAACTCGGCCCTGTGGTCACGGCCCTGCTGTTCGCCGGCCGTGCCGGCACGGCGCTGACGGCCGAGATCGGCCTGATGAAGGCCGGCGAGCAACTGTCGGCCATGGAAATGATGGCCGTCGATCCAGTCCGGCGCATCCTGGCGCCGCGCTTCTGGGCGGGACTGGTCACGCTGCCGCTGCTGGCTGCCGTCTTCAGCGCCGTGGGCGTAATCGGCGGCTGGCTGGTCGGCGTGGTGCTGATCGGCGTCGACGGCGGCGCGTTCTGGGGCCAGATGCAGCAGGGCGTGGATTGGTGGTACGACCTGGGCAACGGCGTGCTCAAGAGCTTTGTGTTCGGCATTGCCGTCACCTTCATCGCCCTGCTCGAAGGCTATGCCGCCAAGCCGACACCCGAAGGTGTGTCGCGCGCCACCACACGCACCGTGGTCGTGGCTTCGCTCACGGTGCTGGGGCTGGACTTCCTGCTCACGGCCACCATGTTCAGCGTCTGAGCGGGCGCATCGGACAAGAGGTAAAAAATCATGCAGCAAAACAAAAGTGATGTCTGGGTTGGCCTGTTCGTGCTCATCGGCGCGGCGGCCCTGGTGTTCCTGGCCCTGCAGTCGGCCAATCTGCTGAGCCTGAACTTCCAGAAGACCTATACGGTGACGGCGCGCTTCGACAATATCGGCGGCCTCAAGCCCAAGGCCGCGGTCAAGAGCGCCGGTGTGGTCGTGGGGCGCGTGGAGTCCATCACCTTCGACGACCAGACCTTCCAGGCCAACGTGGCCATGAACATGGAATCGCGCTACCTGTTCCCCAAGGACAGCTCGCTCAAGATACTGACCAGCGGTCTGCTCGGCGACCAGTACATCGGCATCGAGGCCGGCGCCAGCGAGGAAAATTTAAAGGCCGGCGACCGCGTGACCGCGACACAGTCGGCCGTTGTGCTGGAAAATCTGATTGGCCAGTTCCTGTACGGCAAGGCCGAGCAGGGCAGCGGCGGCAATGCCGCCGGCGCTGGCGCAGGAGGTAAGGAATGATGACCACAACACGCCCACGAACACCGGCGCTGCGCAGCGGCGCGCTGGCTGCAGGCCTGGCTGCCGCTGCTCTGCTGTCCGGCTGCGCCACGACCACGAGCGGCCCCGCCAACCCGGCCGATCCCTACGAGTCCTTCAACCGCAGCATCTATTCCTTCAACGAAGGCGTGGACAAGGCGGTGTTCAAGCCCGTGGCCACGGCCTACAAGACCGTGACCCCCCGCCTGGCGCGCGAAGGCGTGACCAATTTCTTCGACAACCTGGGCGATGCCTGGTCGTTCGTGAACAACCTGCTGCAGGGCCAGGGCGAGGGTGCCTACAACTCCGTGGTGCGCTTCACGGTCAACACGGTGTTCGGCATCGGCGGCCTGTTCGACGTGGCCAGCGAGGCCGGCATCGAGCGCCGCAAGCAGGACTTCGGCCAGACGCTGGGCCGCTGGGGCGTGCCGACCGGCCCGTACCTGGTGCTGCCGTTCTGGGGGCCGTCCACGGTGCGCGATACCGCCGGCCTGGCGGTGGACGCCTATGGCTAT
>Ga0153918_1000866_pt1 | contig 13081 bp, 11 predicted proteins | sample TSFL002MetaG_FD_104687 | JGI IMG/M metagenome (GOLD analysis project Ga0153918, IMG submission 104687) | Attine ant fungus gardens microbial communities from Florida, USA - TSFL002 MetaG | ecosystem: Host-associated > Fungi > Mycelium > Unclassified | place: USA: Florida, Paynes Creek Historic... | reverse complement strand
GCTGAGATTCTTTATCGATGGTCATTTTTACGTTCACCTGAGAGATGCCTACAAATTTAAGCTCATCTACGGTGCCCACTCTAACGCCCGAGAACCATACGCCATTGCCTTTTTTCAGGCCGTTAACATCGTCAAAAGTGGCGCTGATCTGTACACCGCCGCCGAAAGTTTTCTGACTGCTGCCTAGCGTAAATACCCCCAAAACAAATATAACGATGCCAAGCGAGATGAAAATTCCCACAATTAAAGCCCGTTTGCTATCTCCTGATTCCATTATTGTCTTTTTCTATTGTATAAAGTTGTAGTCGTAAAAAGGTTTAACGCGTGCATCATCGGTATCAAAAACTTCCTCAAAGCTGCCCTGACGCTGAAACTGTCCCTCCAGCAAGATCACTATACGATCACCAGTACTTTTGGCGCAAGTCAAATCGTGCGTGATAATAATAGACGAGGTTTTGAAACGCTCTTGTACCTCATTGATCAGTTCATTGATTTCGATACAAGTGATAGGGTCCAAACCGGCAGTGGGCTCATCATACAGCATAATCTGTGGCTGCAGGATCAGTGTGCGGGCAATACCAATACGCTTACGCTGACCGCCCGAAAGCTCGGCCGGCATCTGGTTAATGGCCTGTAATAAACCCACTGCATCCAGTTTTTCCTCCACCTCGCGGTTAATTTCAGCACGGGTAAGGTTAGGGCGATTGCGTACCAGCGGAAACTCCAGGTTTTTGCGTACCGTCATACTATCGTATAAAGCGCTGTTCTGGAAGGAAAAGCCTACATTAATGCGTACATAATCCAGGTCTTTGTCTTTCATGCCGTTTACTTCGCGGCCAAGCACTTTCACGCTGCCGCTGTCTGCCGTTAACAGTCCGCAGATAATTTTGATCAATACTGATTTACCAGTACCCGAACGACCCAGTACCACCAGGTTTTCACCCTGGTACAGATCCAGGTCAACCCCGCGCAATACGTGCTGACTGCCAAATGATTTGCGCAGCCCGCGAATGGTAATCACGGCATCGTTATAGTCGATATGGCTTTTCGATTTTTCCATTAATATTTATCTAAACCAACCGGCTATCTGCACAATAATCACTTCTTCTATAAATACCAGAAACATGGCTGTCACTACCGATGAATTGGCTGCCTTGCCTACGCCCTCGGTGCCTTTGGTAGAGTTATAACCCTGATAGCAAGCTACAGCACCAATGGTAAAGCCAAACACAACGGCCTTGGCCAACGATGCGTAAAAATCTACAAGGCTCAACGGCTCAAATACCTCCTGAATATAAGTGGTATAACTGGTGCCCTCAAACATGGATATATTTAAAAAACCACCCAGTATAGCAATAATAGCCACATAGGTGGCCAGTAGTGGAATGGCTAACGTGGTGGCAATAATACGCGTGCAAACCAGGTATTTAAAGGGCTTGGTACCCGATACTTCCATGGCGTCAATCTGCTCGGTAACACGCATAGATCCCAATTCTGCACCAATGCTTGAGCCTACTTTACCGGCCGCAATTAAAGCGGTAACCAGCGGCGCCAGCGCGCGCATAATAGCGATAGAAACCAGCGACGGCAACCATGATGTAGCGCCAAATGCCGCCAGCGACGGGCGCGATTGCTTGGTGAAGATCACGCCAACAATAAAGCCGGTAACGGTAATCAGTGTGAACGAACGTACACCCACCTGGTAACACTGACGGATCACCTCGTTCCATTCATAAGGCGGCAAAAAAACTTCCTTAAAAAAACGGGCAAGAAACAGGTATATCTTGTAAATGGAGATGAAAAAATCACGCAGTCCGCTACTAAAGCGGGATGGTTTGCGTTGGGGTAAGGTAGTGCTGTTATCGGTATCCATTAATCAAATCAAGAGAGCAGCAAGGCCCGCCTTTGTAAGTACAAGCAGTTGCTGCTATTGTTTGCGGTGCAAATGTAATAGTTTATGCCGATTGCTTAACGGTTTAATGTTATGTTAAAGTAAAAGATTTGACAATGTGAATAAAAAAGTCAGGATTTGGGAAAAGCATGCGTCATACTGAGCAACGTCGAAATTCTGGGGAAGGCGACTGTTGTGTGTGGCGATACTGGCCTTTGGGCATCCTTCGACGGGGCTCAGAATGACATCCCGCACTCTTTACTGATCACAAGGTATCCTGGTAATCTTAAGAATCCTATAGATCCTGGTTCAGGCTGGTTTCAGAAAAAAATCTTTCAGACCATCTACAACCGATTGCAATTACTGTTAGATTTACAATTAATAAACCACCCCTTATAAACACTACTAAAATATGAACATCAGCGTAAAGAATTTTTCTGCCGCCGTTATGCTGGCAGCCGCAGGATTGACCGCTTGCAACCAGCCGGCCAAAACATCAAGCACCTCAATTACCGATTCTACTACAACATCTACTACCACTGCTGTTACCTACGCCATTCCGGCCGAGGCAAATTTTCAGGATAAAATAGACGGTAAAACTACCGATCTGTATACCCTGAAAAATAAAAACGGTGTTACTGCTGCCATTACCAGCTTCGGCGGCCGCCTGGTAAGCCTGTTGGTGCCAGACAAAGCTGGTAAAATGACCGACGTTGTGATTGGCTTTGATAGCGTAAAACCTTACACTGTAGCCGGCGATTTTTATGGCGCTACTATAGGTCGCTACGGCAACCGTATTGGTGGTGCTAAATTTATGCTGGAAGGAAAAACTTACAACCTGTCTGCCAACGATCATGGTAACACCCTGCACGGTGGAACAAATGGTTTTGATATGAAAGTTTGGGATGCCAAGAAACTGGGCGATAACCAACTGGAAATTGATTACCTGTCAAAAGATGGCGAAAATGGTTTCCCTGGCAACCTGGCCGTGAAAGTGATCTACGCACTGACTGACGATAACGCCCTGAAAATTTCGTATGAGGCTACAACCGACAAACCAACCGTTTGTAACTTAACCAACCACGCTTATTGGAATCTGAACGGCGTTAGCAGCGGTACCATCTTAAACCACACCCTGCAAATTGATGCCGATAACATCACCCCGGTTGATTCAACCCTGATCCCAACCGGTAAAATGATGCCGGTAGCCGGCACTCCGTTCGATTTTAAAACCGCAACTGCCATTGGCGCCCGCATCGGTCAGGATAATGATCAGCTGAAAAAAGGTAAAGGTTATGATCATAACTGGGTACTAAACAAACATGATCTGAACACACCGATCACCACACTGACCGGCGACAAAACCGGCATCGTGATGCAGGTTTATACTGAAGAGCCTGGCATCCAGTTCTATAGCGGTAACTTTATGGCTGGCAAATACACCATTAAAGGCGGCGGCAAAAATGATTATCGCAACGGCCTGTGTTTGGAGACTCAACACTTCCCAGATTCGCCAAACAAACCAGCATTCCCAACTACCGAGTTGAAACCTGGTCAGACTTATAAAACGGTTTCTATCTACAAGTTTTCTGTAAAGAAATAAGCAGGATAAAGATTAAAAGAGAAAGGCGCGAGGATTTCCTCGCGCCTTTCTCTTTTAATCTTAAAATGTCATTTCTACCAACGGGAGAAATCTTAGCCCCCATGCTTACTTGACGGTTTACTTATCGCACGTACAAGATTTCTCTCTTCGCTGCGCTCCGTTCGAAATGACAACTGAAATTGCATTATAAAATTATATTTAGCATGTGGGGTGCTGAAACAAGTTCAGCATGACCTGTAAATGGAGGGATTCGAACCCTCGTGTGCTTTTTTAAGTTTGTTAAGCCTTCTATGCGTGACCGGCCGAGGCGATTTTAAAAAGAAATGCACGAGGTAAAGCCTCGTGCATTTCTTTTTTATCACAATGTCATTTCGAACGAAGCGGAGCGCAGAGAGAAATCTTTTCGATCATGTATCCCGTATGATCGAAAAGATTTTTTCAGTTCGTTCAAGAGAATAGTTCTCCCGGTCGTCGAAATGATATCATGCTAATAGTTAACCTCTTCCACAAAAAAGGGGAAGCAACTCGCTTGCTAACCCCTCCACTCAAACTTAGGATATAACTATTATTGATCTTTTAATCCGCTGCTGCTCTGAACATCAGAGCGCCAACGGTAACATTTGTTCTCGTGTCGATGATAATCGCACGTCCGTTGGCTTTATTTTTTTGGTAAACATCAAACGCCAGTGGCTCGGCAGTTTTAATAACAATACGGCCAATGTCGTTCAGTTTAAAATCTTCGCTAAATTCTTTTTCCAGTGTGTTGATCTGCATTTTGTAAAGCACCTCGCTAATGCGGCAGCGCGTTACTTTACTGTTATGCTGTACCAGGTATGTGTGGGTTGGATCAAGTGGTTTGGTATCCATCCAGCACAGATCGGCCTCAATCATTTGGCCCACGTGCGGCAGCTCGCTGCTTTTTACCAGCACATCACCACGACTGATATCAATCTCGTCTTTCAGATGCAGGGTAACAGACATGCCGGCCGCTGCTTCTTCAGGAGTTTTATCAAATACCTCAATACGCTCCAATACAGAAGTAAAGCCCGATGGCAATACAGTGATAGAGTCGTTCACTTTGAAAGTACCGCTTAGTACTTTACCAGCGTAACCGCGGTAATCGTGCAGTTCTTCAGTTTGCGGGCGTACTACCCATTGTACCGGCATACGGGTCAGGTTGTGGTCCTCGTTTACGTCGGTCTGTACGGTTTCCAGGTAATGCAGCAGGCTTGGGCCTTTGTACCAGGCCGTACGGTCCGAAGTGCTGCCAATGTTATCGCCTCTCAGTGCGCTTACCGGAATGTAGCGTACATCATGCAGGTGCAGTTTGGTGGTCAACGCTCTGTAGTCTTCAACAATTTTATTAAAGACGGCCTCGTCATAATCCACCATGTCCATCTTGTTGATGGCCACCATTACGTGTGGAATTTCCAGCATCGATACCAGGAACGAGTGACGGATAGTTTGCTCAATCACACCTTTACGGGCATCAATCAAAATGATAGCCAAACCAGCGTTTGATGCACCGGTAACCATGTTACGGGTGTATTGAATGTGGCCCGGGGTATCGGCTATAATAAATTTACGGTTCTCGGTCTGGAAGTATTTGTAAGCAACATCAATGGTGATACCCTGCTCGCGTTCGGCTTTCAGACCGTCGGTCAGGATAGCTAAGTCGATAGTACCATCGTCATTTTTACGGTTGCTGCGCTGTAAGGCTTCCAACTGATCTTCCAGGATAGAATCGGTATCATACAACAGGCGACCAATCAGGGTGCTTTTGCCGTCATCAACACTGCCGCAGGTTAAAAATTTTAATAAGTTCATTAGAAATAGCCTCCCTTTTTGCGGTCTTCCATGGCAGCTTCGCTCACCTTGTCGTCCAAACGTGCGCCACGCTCGCTGATGCGTGATGCGCTGATCTCGTTAATAATATTGTCAATTTCAAAAGCCTCAGACTCTACGGCTGCGGTACAGCTCATATCGCCTACGGTACGGAAACGTACGGTTTTACGTTCTACCACATCCTCGTCATCCATATTCAGGAAAGGTGAAGCGGCCATCAGCTGGCCGTTGCGGGTAATTACATCACGCTGATGCGCAAAGTAGATAGAGGGCAGTGCGATGCCTTCGCGACGGATGTAGTTCCATACATCCAGCTCGGTCCAGTTGCTGATCGGGAACACGCGCACGTTTTCGCCTTTGTGGATCTTGCCGTTATACAGGTCCCACAGTTCAGGGCGCTGGCTTTTCGGGTTCCACTGGCCAAACTCGTCGCGTACAGAAAACACACGTTCTTTGGCACGGGCTTTCTCCTCATCACGGCGGGCGCCGCCAATACAAGCATCAAACTCATATTTGGCAATGGTGTTCAGCAGGGTAACAGTTTGCAGCTGGTTACGGCTGGCATTTTTACCCGTTTGCTCAACCACGCGGCCGGCGTCAATATCGTCCTGTACGTAGCCTACAATGAGTTTCTCACCCAGGCGGGCAATCATATCATCGCGGTATTGGATGGTTTCCTGAAAGTTGTGACCGGTATCAATATGTACCAGCGGAAACGGAAATTTACCCGGACGGAAAGCCTTCTCGGCCAGGCGCACCAGGGTAATGGAGTCTTTACCTCCAGAAAACAGCAAAGCCGGGCGCTCAAATTGCCCCGCCACTTCGCGCATAATGTGGATGGCTTCTGCCTCCAGTTCGTCTAAGTAATCAAGTTTCGCTCTGCTCATTCGCTCTTTTATTCTTTGCGCTGCAAAATTAATTAAAATTACAGCGGCTTTAGTTCTTTTGTTGCTTCGTCTATCTCGTCTGCTCCGGCTTCGGTGCTGTGCAGTCCGCATTCTTTTTTAGACTGATCTTCCCACCACCAGCGGCCGGCTCTGAAATCTTCGCCCGGTTGCACGGCACGGGTACAAGGCGCACAGCCAATGCTCGGGAAGCCTCGGTCATGTAGTGTGTTATAAGGCACATTGTACTGACGGATGTATTCTTTTACTTCATCTAAAGTCCAATCAAAAATCGGGTGGAATTTCACCAGTTGATTGCCTTCGTCCCACTCCACGTTCTCCATGTCGGTACGGTTGGCGCTTTGCTCTGCACGGATGCCGGTGATCCACAGTTTATTGCCCTTTAGCGCGCGTTTCAATGGCTCAATTTTGCGGATGTGGCAACACTCTTTACGGTTCTCTACAGATTCATAAAAGCTGCTTGGGCCTTTAGCGGTTACCATTTGCTCCAGCAATTCTGCGTTAGGGTAGTAGGCCTGAATCTGTACGTTCAGCATTTCAAGCGTCCGGTTCCACACGTAATAAGTTTCGGGGAACAGACGGCCGGTTTCGAGCGTAAAGATTTTGATTGGCAGTTTTTCTGCGGCAATCATGTGGGTAATTACCTGATCTTCCCAGCCAAAGCTGGTAGAAAAGATAATCTCGCCATCAAACTGCTCAGCCAGCACTTTTAGTGCCTGCTGTGGCGCAAGGCCTGCAGTTAGTTGTTTAATATGTTGAGTTAGCTCATTCATCTTAAAGTATTTTAAGCAAAAATAAGATAATGCTGCGTATGCTGGTGGCAATAACTATAATGCCTACTGCTACCATAATGCTTTTTGCAGAAATTCTGTTAGAAACCCTCACTGCAATAGGTGAGGCCAATGCGCTGCCGATAATCAGACCGGCAATGGCATCCCAGCGGGCATCACGGCTCAGCATAAAAATAAAGGTCATGGAGCTGGCCATCGCAATAAAGAAGCGTGACAGTTTTACTGTACCCAGCGAAAAGCGTGGGTGACGGCCACCTGCGATCAATGACGACAATACAATAGAGCCCCAGCCGCCACCACCTACGGCATCAATAAAACCACCGCCAAAGCCCAGCAAACGGATTTTCTTTATTTTATCTGCTGATTTTTTAGCCCCGGTTTTAAACGCTTTTTTCAGGATCACGATACCTAGAATAAACGTATATAACGATACAAATGGCTTGGTGTAGGTACTATAATGCTCTAGTGAGGATAATAAGTATGCGCCAATCATTGCTCCGATAGCGCCCGGTATCACTAATAGCCAAAACAGTTTTCTATTAATGTTGCCCAGGCGATAATGCATCCATCCGGCTATACCGTTACTCAATATCTCCGACAGGTGCACTCCCATGCTGGCGGATGCCGGTGGGATGCCCATCGCCAATGAGAAACTGGTCGAGGTAACACCATATGACATACCGATAGCGCCATCAATCATAGCAAAAACAAAGCCCGCTCCTAAGAAATAATAGAAAATAGGATCAATGCCGCGGATAAAGGCATTGGCCTCCGGGTTGCGGTACCACAGTGTTCCAACAGTAATTACAACAGAGGCAATAATTGCCCCCCAAATAATCCATTGAAAATTGGGTTTAGGTTGCTCAACCTTAGGCTCAACTAAAACAGCAGTAAGCTTATTGAGTTGATGCACTTTCTCACTGAAATCGCCATTCAGCGTTTCGCGTATTTGGTTCACCTGTTGCAGGGTGGTATCTATTTCGTCAGGTATGCTCTCGTTCAACACTTCTTTCAATCTTTTGGCCACCGTAGGCGATTTGCCGTTGGTGGAAATAGCAATCTTCAGATCGCCCTTTTGTACGATAGACGCCAGATAAAAATCGCACAGGGCAGGCTTATCCGCAATGTTCACCAGCAGCTTGCGTTCGCGTGCTGATTGGCGGATATAGTCATTCAGTTCGGGGCTGCCGGTGGCGGCAATAACCAGATCTGCTTGGTCCAGATCGGTATCGATAAAAGTTTTTTGCTGGGCGGTTACGTTAGGGTACTTAGCTATCAGCTCATGTACCTGCGGTAAAAAGGCCTGTGCAATTACCGTTACCTTCGCCTGCGGACTGTTATTCAACACCGCATTTAGTTTCTCTAAGCCCACATTGCCAGCACCGATAACTATCGTATGCAGGTCATGCAGCTTCAAAAACACCGGGAACAGCGTATTATTGCCCTGTGCAGCAGCCTCGCCGGCTGATTGTGCCTGATTATTTTTGGGCAACAGTGTCATGTTTATTTATGCCTGTAATAATGCCTCGCGTTTTTCTTTCACCTGGTTTAAAAACGCCGTTGCCTGCTCCATAAATTTGGTAGCAAAGGCTTCAGATGGTTCGTTCTGATTAATTTGCAGCACCAAATCATTAAAGGTACCTGCCAGCGGGAACTCGCCAGCGGCTACAAATTTCTCGTCAAACTCTTTGATCAACGTTGCGTGGGTGCTGGCATTGATGCCTTTATCCAGTAACAAAGCTTTAGCCGCGCTCAGGAAAACGGTATAAGTATGGTAAATGCTGTCGGCCCAACGGCTTTCGTTGAAAGCTGCTTGTGCCCAGCCAAATTTCTCTTCAGATTCAAAGATCAGGGTAGCAACCAGGTCAATAATTACGCTGGCACACTCACCCACACCAATGGCAGTTTTAAAGGTTTCTTCATGCCCCCAGTCAACAAACTCCTCGTCGGTCAGGTTGGTCAGATCGGCCAGTGGTTTTAGTAACTGGTAGAAGTAATCTTTGCCTTTAACATCATAGTACTGGTGGAAAGTTTCGCCACCAATTGAGTTAGCTTTATAATCATCCAGTACCCAACGCAGTACGTTAGCTGCACGTTTAGCCGGAACTTTGATTACTTTATCAGCCGCACGACCGATGCCATCGCCAACGGTACCGCCGCCCAGCAATACCTGCATTGAAGGCAGTACGCGGGCGCCAGCTTTTAATGAGCTGCCGTGGAAACCAATATGCGCCAAACCATGCTGACCGCAGCTGTTCATACAACCGCTGATCTTAATTTTGATGTCGCGGTTATCTACAAACTCTGCATACTCATCAAATACGATGTTTTCCAGTACACGGGCAAAAGTCATACTGTTACTGATACCCAGGTTACAGGTATCGGTACCAGGGCAGGTGGTTACGTCGGCCAGGCTATCAAAACCAGGCTCGGCCAGGTTAACCTCGTTCAATGCCTTGAACAGGGCAGGTAACGCTTCAGGGCGGACATGTTTTAATAACAAACCCTGGTTTGCAGTGATGCGCATCTCATCAGCCACCAGGTCTTTAATGCCGTCTACCAACTTGCGGGCAACATCAGTTTTAATATCGCCTACAGGTACTTTAACCCATACGCCATAAAAACCTTTTTGCTTTTGTTCAAAAACGTTGGTTGCGCGCCATACTTCGTAAGCCAGGCTGTCTTCTGCTGCGATTGAAGCTACAGTGGCCGGAATTTGTGGCTCGGCAATGCTATCGCGATTGATTTTGTAAGTTTTGAATTTGTTGGCAGTTCTTTCCAACGCTATCAGGCGCACCATTTCTTCCAGACCGAGTTTGCCGATCAGGAATTTCATACGCGCCTTGTTACGGTTGTTACGCTCGCCATAACGGTCAAACACGCGAATCACCGACTCGATGTACGGGATGATCTCATCTTCATGCAAAAACTCGTGTACAACGCTGGCAATTGCAGGTTGTGCACCAAGGCCACCGCCTAACAATACTTTAAAGCCACGCTCGCCATCTTTAATTTTCGGAACGAAGCCTACATCGTGGATGTAAGCAAAGGCTGTATCTTTTTCGCTTGATGAAAACGCAATTTTAAATTTACGACCCATCTCCTGGCAAATAGGGTTACGCAGGAAGTACTCGAACGTAGCGTGTGCATACGGCGATACATCAAAAGGTTCTTCTGGATTGATACCTGCATCCGGAGAAGCGGTTACGTTACGCACGGTGTTACCGCAGGCTTCGCGTAGGGTGATATCGTCTTGCTCCAGTTTAGACCACAACTCTGGGGTACGGTCCAAACTTACATAGTGGATCTGAATATCCTGACGGGTAGTGAGGTGCAGGTTGCCGCTGCCGTACTCGTCAGAAATATCGGCAATGCGCAGCAGTTGTTTAAAAGTTACTTTACCAAATGGCAGCTTGATACGCACCATCTGTACGCCAGGCTGACGCTGTCCGTAAACGCCACGAGCCAGGCGCAGGCTCCTGAACTTTTCTTCATGGATTTTGCCTTCGCGAAAGAGTTCAATTTTGCGGGCCAGATCAATAATGTCCTTCTCAACTACCGGGTTTTCCAGTTCAGTTCTGAAGCTTTGCATGTTTTTGTTCCTTGTTGTTTGAGTTATAAAAAAGCCTCTGCGGCATGATGGGCTGTAGAGGCTGGCGTATAAGTATAATAGTGCCTACAACCTTGATGTTGGGTGTTGCATACGGCAACACAGTAGTTTATAATAGCTACACTGCACCATTTTCATGCCTCAAATATATATAATCTCTACGGAAATAGTAGAAATTATATAAAAATTATTACAGAATGATGAAGGTAGATGGGACGTAAGTGAGAGATAAATCGCGCAAATTTAAGCGCGGAGGATGTCATCTTGAGCTCCGTTGAAGGGCGCGCGATGGCCTTGGTACTCATGCAATCACGATGGAGAGGGCCACCGCGCGTGTTTCGACGGAGCTCAACATGACACCCTTTTTAATGTGGGTATTCCATTCTCAAAATTGATAGTCAAGCATGGAGTGGGTGGGAGAAATGATCTCTAAAAAAAATCACAACAATAATCCTAATCATCGCCCTAATCATCAGCGGCGTTCATTTCATTCACCATTCCATTAATTTCAAAACCATTTAGCCCGTTGCGATATTCTTCTTTTAAAGAATAAAATGAACGCATATCAACAAAAATGGATAGAGATTTTGCATAACGCATCGCTGAACGGTTGGGAAATTGAGCCGGTAGGCAATGACATCATCATTACTATGCCACATGTTACAGATTTGAAAGTGGTAAGGGATAACCTGCCCGAGATTATTGCCCGGTTATCGCTTGATATTAATATTCCACACGAGCCGCTGCGGCTAATCATTAAAAATGGGTATGAGGAGTTTGATTATGTGATTAGCCATTAGTAAAAATTACTAACATCGGCTTACTAACGACTAGCGGTGCGGCAAAATGACCAATGACTAAAGCTTCGCCTTAGTAGATAGTAACACCACGCTCAAACCCATCACGGCAATAAACGTGAATGATGCCCGCAAACTAAGTGCGCCCGCAATAAAACCAATAATGGGAGGGCCTACCAAAAAGCCGATAAACCCGATGGTAGATACCGCTGCCAGCGCCATACCCGGCGACATGGTTTTTGATTTACCGGCTACGCTGTAAACCATTGGAACCACGCTTGATACACCAAAACCCACCAGTAGAAAACCCCCGATGGCCGTAGGCAGGTAGGGGAAGAGCACAGCAATTACAAGGCCTACGGCTGTTAGCGAGCCGCTGATCTGTAAAATGCGTTTCAATCCGTAACGGTGTGAGAACCAATCGGCTATAAAACGGCCCGTGGCCATGGTAAGCATAAAGGCGGTGTAACCGGCGCCCATCCAGGCTTGCTGTGCCAGTACTACTTTTTTAAAGTAAATCACGCTCCAGTCAAACATTGCGCCCTCGCAAATCATCGAACAAAAAGCAATAATGCCCAGCTTGATGAGCGATCGGTCGGGCATTACAAAGGCTGGGCCTTCCTGTGCGCCGCCATGGTCATTATTCAGATAACGTGAGCTCCAGATCACCCCGGCGGCAATCACACAAAAAATCATGATGAAGTGATATTGCGGGATGACGTTTTTGCCAATCATAAATGTACCGATACCTGCACCTGCAAAACCCGCCAGGCTCCACAAACCATGAAACGAAGCCATAATGGGCTTGGGGTACAACCGCTCAGCAGCCACCGCTTGTGTATTTACAGAAATGTTAACAGTATTGCTGGCAAAGCCGAAGCATAATAATGCGGCAATCAGTTGCCAGGTATGCCGGGCTGAGCCCAGCCCAATGAGGGCTAACCCGTAAGCAATTAACGCAATAATCAACACTCGGCGACTGCCGGTTTTACTGATGATCCAACCGGCAAATGGCAGCGAGGCCATCAATCCAACCGGCATGGCAAAAAGCACGGCGCCTAGTCCGGCATCGCTTAAACCCATTGTCTGCTGTATGCTGGCAATGCGCGATGCCCAGCTGGCAAAGTTCAATCCAGCCATAAAAAACATGCAGCCAACGGCAATACGTAACAAATGTTTGGGGAAAGTAAGGGTGGCTGCGGACGTACTCATATCGGCTGCAAAGGTACGGCGATAAATGTGGAGTAAGTGTAAAAAATACGCTTTGGGTGGATGAAGATTAGTGATTAGAGATTGGTTAATCAGGGGTAGGTTGGAAAGACATACCCCCTGTTAAAGTTGCAGCAATTGGCTGTGCCGGTAGTTTCCCCTCTCAAGAAGGCAATGTAGAGACATTGTTTTAGCATTGGCCCTGAATAGGGGTGTGTCGCTCTTTATGAAAATGACTTTTGAGGCTATTGTATCTATTTGTATATCAGTTTATTAAATACTTTTTAAAAACCAAACACTATAGCGATAGTTATTTAACTACTATGAAAAAGATAATCATCGCATTAAATCTGTCATTGATCTTTTCCTTAGGGGCAATGGCGCAGCAGCTCAAAACGGTTGCTTTAGATGGAACCGTGAGCGTACAGTT
>Ga0153918_1000863_pt1 | contig 13117 bp, 9 predicted proteins | sample TSFL002MetaG_FD_104687 | JGI IMG/M metagenome (GOLD analysis project Ga0153918, IMG submission 104687) | Attine ant fungus gardens microbial communities from Florida, USA - TSFL002 MetaG | ecosystem: Host-associated > Fungi > Mycelium > Unclassified | place: USA: Florida, Paynes Creek Historic... | reverse complement strand
GCGGCGATCTGGATGACCGCCCTCGACAATTAGTCTGCTTTGAATACGGCAAAAAAGCCCTCACCAGATGGAAGATAGTTGAACATAAAGACGGAAAAACTAAAATCCATTTCTGGCCTCTTACTGGTCGTACACACCAGTTGCGGGTACACTCGGCTCATGAACTTGGCCTTAATGCTCCAATTGTAGGAGATGACCTGTATGGTACCGCGGCTGAAAGATTATACCTGCACGCGGCTTATATTGAGTTTGTGCATCCGGTGTCGGGGCAGAAAATGAGCTTTGAGGTTAATGAAGATTTTTAAAAAAGAATAACAGGTTACTAATAAAAACAAAGGGCGCAATTTCTGCGCCGTTTGTTTTTATAGTTGGTATCGTTTTATAACAGGCAATAATTGCCTTGGGTAGCTAATTTGGGTTCTTGCTCAGGTAAACTCAAAAGTTCAGCGCTTTTAGCAAGTACGATATTTGTTTTTGATGGTACCGCCGGTCTTACCGGGCTGCCTTCCCATTGAGTGCCCGGAGCCAGTTGTTCACCTTTCATTACCAGCGAGAGTGGTTTCAGGGTCACATCATCACCAATTACGCTATCGTATAAGATGATGGTGCGTGTGCCGATGCTGGTGCGTGCGCCGATGTGTACGGAGCCAATCTTCATTACCCGGTCTTCAAACAAGTGTGTTTGTGGTCCGCAGTCTTCATTCAGGGCGGCATCATCACCAATGGTTACCATGTCATATTCGGTAATATCAGTAGTGTCCAGCCAAACGCGTTTGCCAATATTTACACCAAACAGACGAAGGGCTACAGGCAGAAATGGTGTGCCCTTCAAAAAGTCGAGCATAAAGGGAACGGCCAGCGCCTCATAAGTGGTGGTGATGGCCTCGCTGCGCCAAACGTGGTGTGTCCACATTGGTTTCTGACTAGCTTTATAAACACCTACGGTAACCCATTTTATAATTGCGGTGATGAGCAATGCCGGCATACCCATATAGAACAAGTAGTAGAATGGCAGCTTAGGCATTTGCATTAATACCTGTAACACGGTGCGATCTTTCACCAAATCGTGGCAATAAGCAATGAATAGTACACTACAACAAATTACCACGGTTTCCGGCAGGATGATACGGATAGTTTCTACCAGTCCGCGAGCCAGTTTGCGCTGCCAGCTGGGTTTGGTGGTTAATGATGCAGGATAATCACCACTGCTCTGACGTTTAGGCAAAGCAATGGCTGGCGAGCCAAACCAATCGCCTGCAGGCTGGGCTTCTAACTGTGCCGCGGTAGGCGGAACAGACAACACGCCAATCAGCATATTATCCCCCAGTTGATATCCTTGCGGAATGAGTGCGCTGTTGCCCACAAAACTGCTGTTGCCAATTTTAGTACGATTAAGAATAAGGCGTTGCCCGCGGATATCCTCTTCACCCAGGGTTACGGCATCGGCAATAAAGCTTTCGTCGCCAATTTCCAGCATGGTGTGGGTTACGTTGCTGGCAGTAGAGATCTCGGTATTCTTACCAATTTTAGCACCCAGTAAGCGGAAGAAGAACGAGATAAACACCGTAGCGTAGATAGGGTGGAGTACAATCAGCGCCACAGCAATCAGCTGGTCTGACAGCCATTTGCGTACGTAAGTTTTGCTGTAGATAGGATACACCCCCGGCTTAATACCCCAAACCAGCAGGCGCGAAAGCGCTACGGTTTCTAACGCGTATAAAACGATGTACAACAGCGTAAGCAGCGGTACATGGATAAAGTAGTTGAAGTTATAGTCTGGCGCCTGTAAATCCAGGTAGTTCAAAATCTCTATAATAGGTAACAATGGTAATAACACTACCACCGGAAAGATAACTAGCAACAGGGTATAAAGAGCACCATATTTACCAGTCCTGATTTGAGATGAAGCCAGCGGCTGCGGTAATTCGTACTCGGCAGCAACATGGGTTTTTTCTGCCGGGCTACCTTTCCAAACCTCACGCTCGGCAATTACCTGACCGGCTGATAGGTAGCTCAAATCCTGTAACTCACCCCATGCCTTAACCTGGCTACCGCCTGAGATAACCGCGTTACTGCCAATGTAGGCGTGATCGCCAACGGTAATCTTACTAAAACGAATCAGGCCGCGCTCTACGGTAACATTATCCAGCACTACACCAGAGCTTAGACTGGCATCGGCGCCAATTTCAGCAAGGTCATGTGCACCAATGGTGATGGCGCTCAGTTGCGCATCTTTAGCCACCTTGGTGCCCAGCAGGCGTAGATAGATTGGATAGATAGGCGTACCGTTCATAAATTGAGCGGGCGCCAGATCCAGCACACGTTTCACCAGCCAGTAGCGGAAATAATACCATCCCCAAAGCGGATGATCGCCTTCTTTTACCTTGCCCAGCAGCAACCATTTCAAACCGATACCGAGGAACGAAATAAACGGCGGTACCACACAATACAGTAACAGCGCGACGATGATGGCAATACCTCGGTCTGTACGGCCCGATTCTGTGCGTGCAACCACGTAGTAATAGCCCAGGTAAGGCACAAATATCTGAATGGCAAATAGGCTGTATATAAACAGTAAGGATACGCCCTGCGCCAATCCACACAGGAAATAACGCAGCGGCGGTATTTGGTTAAATATGGGTTGCTCTTGCTCTGTCTGCTCTTGCCGTCCGGCGGCCTGTTCCCATGTATCAATCAGTTTGGCCAGCGGGCGTTGGGTATAAACATCTTTAAGCGATGCATGGTCAACAGCCGCCTGCTGACGTAGCATCGACGTAAATGATGCCGCCAGCAGCGAGTGCCCGCCCAGATCATTAAAGAAATCCATCTCCGGTGTAATTTCCCTGCCGGGGAAGATGTTGGATAGCGCGACCATCACGCGTTCAGCCAATGGTGCATTTGGGTCTATGGCGAAGGGTTCACGGGCTTCCATTTGCAGGAAGAGCTCGGGAACGGGTAATGATTTACGGTCAATTTTTCCGCTGGACAGGCGAGGCATCGCATCCAATACCACAATAACCAGCGGCACCATGTAGGCCGGTAAAACGGTAGAAAGAGCAGTGCGTGCATCGTGCTCGATAAAAGTAGCACCAGCTTTCAGGGTGACAAAACCAGCCATTTGGTCCTGACCTGCCGCGTCTTTTTTCAAAGCCACGGCAGCGGCAGATACTCCGGGCAATTCGCTTAGTTTTGCTTCGATCTCCCCAAGCTCAATACGGTAACCACGCAGTTTCACCTGGTCATCCAGGCGGCCATGAAAATCAATACGGCCATCAGGTTGCATCACTACGGCATCCCCGCTTAGGTAAATGGTATCGCCATTCATACCGCTCAGCGTAGCTGGCTTGGTCAAAAACTTTTCGCGGGTAAGTTCAGGACGATTTACATAACCCTCGCACACGCCGGGACCAGAGATCACTAGTTGGCCCTGTTGACCGTAATCGAGTAAATTAAAATCGTCATCAACCACAGCCAGATCATAGTTAGGCAGCGGCCCGCCAATGCTAATGGCATCGCCGGGATTGAGAGGCGCCATGGTGCTGGTTACAGTGGTTTCGGTAGGGCCATAGCTATTGTAAAAAATATTTTTTCCGGGTTTGCTCCAACGGTTCAGTACAGCAGGAGTACAGGCTTCGCCGCCGGCATTTACCAGGCGCAGGGTAGGGATATTGTCGTCCATTACGGCCAGCAGGCTGGGTACGGCGTGGAGTATGGTGATCTGATTGTTACGCAGTACGTCGCTCAGCTCATCTACAGATTTTGCTGTTGTAGCATCAGCTACCCAGATGGTAGCACCAGCCAGCAGGCTGATCCAGGTTTCCTCGCACCACATATCAAAAGAAACCGAGAAGCCCTGGTACACTTTATCTTCAGGCTGTATGTTAATTACACTTTGCTCAGAGCGGATAAGGTGGCAAATATTACGGTGCAAAATAGGAATGCCTTTAGGTTTGCCTGTACTGCCTGATGTATAAAGCACATAAGCCCGGTCATCAGGGTGCGGACCGGCCGGTACCTCAAATTGTTCATCAGCTTTAGGGAAACTGGGGACTTTGAAAACAGGGCAGTTCAAGGTCGGATTACCGTCGCTAAAGCAGGCCGATGCACCAACCTCCTGCATTACGGTTTGCAGGCGTTCTTCGGGCATCTCCCTATCTAGCGGAACATAGGCCGCGCCAGATTTAGCAATACCCAATATAACCGCGTGTAGCTCAAGTCCGCGCGTATGCCAAACGCCAATGGCCTGGCCGTTGCCAATGCCTTGCTGGGCAATAAAGGCAGCGATACGGTCGCTCCAGCGATCAAGCTGGACGTAGGTCAGGTGATCGTCTCCGAAAATGAGGGCAGTTTTATTTTTGTAATGGTCTGCCGATTGCCGGATCAGACTGGCTAAGGTTTCAGGTTTGATCAGATCCGGACGAGCGGGTCCTCTCAGTAGGCTTTGGGTATTCATTTGATCGGTTTTGTGCACATTAAGACAAATACAGCCGTGTTAGGTTTAACCACATTTATGCTGTGTTCATCTTTTCTTCATCTATTGCAATGATAGTATCAGACAGGTAAGATTTCATGAAGATATTTTTAAGAAACAGTAAGGGAAAATATGATGCGTCTGCTATTCCGTATCCTTATGCTGATAGAATGTTACCTTTTGCTGTCGGCATTAATCATCGCATAACCAGCGCGCATGCCCACGTAAATATGTTTACGGTCTTTAACAGCAATAGAGTTTGGGCAGCCTTGCCCAGAATGCGTTATCAAGCAGTTTTTGTGGTTGCCAGTTATGGATGATATAAAGACCGTTCAGGGTGAGCATGTAAACATCGTTCTGATACCTGGCTATAGCTATAGGTGCATCATCATCAAGTTTTAAAATAGTATGATCCGCAACAGAGTCACCTTTAAAATAAAGCTGGTTAACAGACCCATCGCGCATGTCTTTATGAACCGCTCCTTCTATGGTGTAGATGGTGTCTTTATTGTTTAATATATGCTGGCCGTTGCCTGTTCTTATTAAGATAGCATCTTTAATAGTATCATTTATCGAATTGTTTACAATCGTCAATACGCCTCGAAAAGGGTCAGCTTGTATTTTGGCTGTTCTTGGCTCACCATTTACATAAATCTGTTTCAGCGTGGTATCGTTAGGTTTATAATACAAACCGCCGCCAAACTCACCCATATTAACCCCAATGAGCGTGCCATGAGATAGCTTGAGCTTTGTTACAGCTTGAAAAGCAGGTATATACGTTTGCAATTGTAGTTTACCGTTAACCAGGGCTATCGGATAAAAATCAGTCCGGTAGGCTAGGCTATCTAACTGTTTGCTGTTGGGCTGAGGGACAGGTGTTTCAACAAAATCTTTAAGCGGAGAAGTTTGCGCGCAGCCGCTTAATGATAGCAGACATAAAGCTGCGCAATAGATGATGTTTAATATTTTCATAAGGTTTAGACGAAAGGTTGCTGAAAGATAAAAAGTATTAATTGGATTCAGTCAATCTTAGCAATAAAACCAATCTTTAATCACCACTCAACTATTCTCTATCTAAGGCTTCTCTCTTTTAACATTTTTTAACATTTTAGAGCCCCAATTAACTGGCAAAAAAATTACAGGCTGATTAAGTTTGCCTACCCAAATCAAATATTGAATGGAAGAGTCAAATACCACTGCAATGCCCGTATCGTATTCAACCGATATCAGGGCCTTGAACGAGATGATACAACGCGAGAGCGAGTTCATTGATCTGCTGAAGATGGAAATGGATAAAGTGATCGTAGGGCAGAAAAACATGGTGGACCGGTTGCTGATCGGCCTGCTGGCCGACGGCCACATCCTGCTGGAAGGTGTACCTGGGCTGGCAAAAACGCTGGCCATCAATACACTGAGTAAAGCCATTCAGGCAGATTTTAGTCGCGTGCAATTTACGCCCGACCTGCTGCCAGCGGATTTGCTGGGTACCATGATCTACAACCAGAAGAAAGAAGAATTTGTGGTGCGTAAAGGTCCGTTGTTTGCCAACTTTGTTTTGGCCGATGAGATTAACCGTGCCCCGGCCAAAGTGCAGGCCGCCCTGCTGGAAGCCATGCAAGAGCGCCAGATTACCATTGGCGATAATACTTTCCCGCTGCCAAAACCATTCCTGGTACTGGCTACTCAAAACCCGCTGGAGCAGGAGGGAACTTACCCACTGCCCGAAGCGCAGCTGGACCGCTTTATGCTAAAGGTGGTAATTGGTTATCCGAATAAAGAAGAAGAGAAAAAGATCATCCGCAGCAACGTGTCGTCACAAGGCATGCCGAAGCCAAACGCTATCATCAAACCAGAAGATATTGTTCGTGCTCGCCAGGTAGCCCGCGAGGTTTATATGGACGAGAAGATTGAGCAATACATCATCGATATTGTTTTTGCTACCCGTTATCCAGACCAATACAAACTAGGTCAGTACAAAAACCTGATCACCTACGGTGGTTCGCCGCGTGCAAGCATCAATCTGGCGCTGGCTTCAAAAGCTTATGCGTTTATTAAACGTCGTGGTTATGTAATTCCGGAGGATGTGCGCGCCGTGGCTCATGATGTAATGCGTCACCGTATTGGCCTGAGCTATGAAGCCGAGGCCGAGAATATTACTACTGAGGATATTATTACGGGGATTTTGAATACGGTTGATGTACCGTAACACCTCTCCCGGCCTCCCCGAAGGGGAGGAGTGAAGGCGTGATGGTTTAAATAAAAATCAATAAGCAAAGAAAGTCTTCCCTTCGGAAGATGTAGAGGGGTTCTATGGCTAAAGACACCAAAGACCTGCTGAGCAAGGTTAGAAAGATTGAAATAAAAACGCGGGGACTAAGTAGTCACCTATTCCAGGGCGAGTATCACTCGGCCTTTAAGGGCAGGGGTATGGCCTTTAGCGAGGTGCGCGAGTACCAGGTAGGAGATGAGATTCGTACCATTGACTGGAACGTTACCGCACGTTTTAATCACCCTTATGTTAAGGTGTTTGATGAAGAGCGCGAACTAACTTTTATGCTGCTGATGGACGTGAGCGGGTCTGAACTCTTCGGCACCCAGCAGCAACTGAAGCAGGAGCTAGCTACAGAGCTTTGCGCCGTACTGGCATTCTCGGCTATTCAGAATAACGATAAAGTGGGGGTGATTTTTTTTAGCGATAAGATTGAGAAGTTTATCCCGCCAAAGAAAGGCAGGAGCCACATTCTGATGATTATCCGTGAGTTGATTGATTTTAAACCAGAAAGCAAGGGGACCGATATTGCGGGTGCCATCAAGTATTTTTCGGGCGTGATTAAGAAACGCTGTACGGCTTTTGTGATTTCGGATTTTATTAGTCCGGCGTTTGAGGATGAGCTGAAGATTGCCAACAAGAAGCATGATATCATCGCCCTGAAATTGTTTGACAAGCACGAGGAGGAGTTCCCGGATCTGGGCCTGATTCCGATGAAGGATGAGGAGAGCGGCGAGGTGATGTGGGTAAATACCGGCGATAAAGAGGTGAGAAAAGCGTTCAGCGCGCAGGCCATCAAGCGTAACAGAACGTTGCAGGATACCTTCAAACGCACGGGTGTAGATTATGCTACCATCGGTACGCATGAATCATATGTAAAGCCATTAATGACATTGTTTAAAAAACGCGGGAGCAAGCGATAGCGCATGAAGAGTTTTTTGAAATACCCCCTTTTAATTTTACTGACGCTAACTTTCGGGCTGAAGGCATTTGCCCAGGCACCGCTGGTAACGGCTAAGATTGACAGCCCTGTTATAAAGATTGGTCAGCAAACGCTGCTGCACTTCTTTATACACGGACCCAGAAATGCACCGATTGGTTACCCTGCGCTGAAAGATAGTCTGACTTCTAAGGTATTGATTGTCCGTCCAGATAAGACAGATACCGTAACAGACAGCAATGAACCCGGTCAGCAGATCATCCGCAGAAATTATGTCATCACGTCCTTTGATGAGGGATCATACACTATTCCGCCGGTTAAATTTAAAATAGGGAACGATACCGTAGCCACAGAGCCTATTACGCTTGAGGTTAAAACTGTTAAGGTTGATACCACCAAGGCTATTTATGATATCAAGCAGCCGCTAACAGTATCTTACACGCTGTGGGATTGGCTGCGCGATAACTGGCCATTTGTGGTTATCCCAATGTTAATTATTGCGCTTATTGCAGGCATCATTCTCTATCTTAAAAATCGCAAAAAGAAAGAGCCGATAATACTTGCACCGCCGAAACCGGCTGTGCCGCCGCATATTGCTACCATTAACCGCCTAAATGAGCTGCGCGATAAAAAGCTTTGGCAGATGGATTTTATTAAGGAATACCACGTAGAGCTGACGGATATTATCCGCGATTATCTGACTATACGTTTCGGTATCAACGCACTTGAGAAAACTACCGACGAGATATTAACCGCCTTGCGTCACAACCTTGACCAGGCAGATTATACCCGCCTGCAGCAAATGTTTGTATTGGCAGATCTGGTAAAATTTGCCAAAGCACAACCTGTAGCTGCCGAAAATGAGCAAAGCATGGATAACGCCATTGCATTTGTACGCTCGGTACAGCCTAAAGTAGAACCACCTAAACAAGAAGGAGGCGCCGCAGATGGAGTGGTTTAAGAGTTTGGAGTTTGCACATAAGGGCTTTTTCTGGGCCCTGCTGCTCATTCCCGCTATGGTGGGCTGGTACATCTGGAAACAGCAGCGCCTGTATGGAACACTGAGTGTGCCAATAATAAAAGGCTTTGATTTGCCAAAGAAAAAACTGTTCACCAAAATGCGTCATAGCGGTATTGTGCTGCGCTGCTTAGGGATGCTGATGCTGATTGTGGCCATGGCCCGTCCGCAGTCGTCATTAAGCTGGCAGGATAGCACTACCGAAGGCATTGATATCATTATTGCTTCAGATATCTCGGCCAGTATGTTGGCAGAAGATTTTAAGCCAAACCGACTGGAAGCGGGCAAGAATATTGCTATAGATTTTATAAAGAACCGGCCTAATGATCGTATCGGTCTGGTTATCTTCAGCGGTGAGGCGTTTACCCAATGTCCGCTAACCATTGATCATGACGTACTGGTAAATCTCTATAATGATATTCACAACGGCATGATCCAGGATGGTACCGCTATTGGTATGGGCTTGGCAACAGCTGTTAATCGTATTAAAGACAGTAAGGCCAAAAGTAAAGTAATTATCCTGCTGACCGATGGTTCTAACAATGCGGGTTCTATCCCGCCGTTAACAGCAGCCGAGATTGCTCATCAGTTTGGTATACGTGTTTATGCGGTGGGTATCGGAACACACGGTTTTGCACCTTACCCGGTACCAACACCAATGGGGGTACAGTATCAGCGTATCCCGGTTGATATTGATGAGGGCACGCTTAGCAAAATAGCGAATGCTACCGGCGGTAAATATTTCCGTGCAACTAACAACCAGGCGTTACAAAACATTTACAGCCAGATTGATAAATTGGAGAAAGCCAAGATTGATGTTACCCAGTACCATAAAAAAACGGAATGTTTCTTTCCGTTTGCACTACTGGGTTTAGTGTTTTTGCTGGCTGAGTTTATTTCACGCAACACATTATTTAAAGGAGCTTTAACCTGATGCTACGTTTTGCACATATAGAATTTTTGTGGGGATTGGCAGGCGTACCTTTGTTACTGCTGCTGTTTATCTGGGTTACCCGTTGGAAACAGAAGGCCCTTACCCGCCTGGGCGATAAACAGGTGGTGTATAAAATGATGCCCGAGGTATCATTTTCACGTCCGTGGTTAAAAGTTATACTATGCCTATCAGCCTTTACTTTTTTAATCATCGGTCTGGCCGATCCGCAAATTGGCTCGCATACCGAGGATGTAAAACGCAAAGGTGCTGATTTGATGGTACTGCTGGATGTGTCTAACAGTATGCTGGCCGAAGACATTGCCCCCAGTAGATTAGAAAACGCCAAGCGTGCCTTAACTCAACTAATTGATAATCTGCATGATAATGACCGCATCGGCCTCATCGTATTTGCAGGCCAGGCTTATGTACAGATGCCGGTAACTACCGATTACTCTGCCGCGAAGTTGTTCCTTGGTACCATCAACACTAATATGGTGCCTACACAGGGTACTGCCATTGGTGATGCGATTAATCTGGGTATGAAATCATTTGATTTTAAGAACGGTACAGGTAAAGCCATGATAATTATTACCGACGGCGAGAACCACGAGGATGATGCCGTTGCCGCTGCCAAAGCCGCGCATGATAGAGATGTGATGATTAACGTGGTAGGCATTGGCTCGCAGGAAGGTGCGCCTATCCCTGTTATATTGCCAAATGGCCAGCGCCAGGGCTATCACCTGGATGAAAACGGCAAACAGGTGATTACCAAAATGAACGAGGAAGCTTGTAAGGAGATTGCAGCTGCCGGTGGTGGAGTGTATACTCGTGCCACTAATGCTAATAGCGGTTTGGGCGTTGTGATGACGCAGATTGGAAAAGTGCAGCGCAAAATGTATGGTAGTAAATCATTTAAAGATTTTGAAGACCGTTTTCAGTATTTCATCGGCTTGGCCCTCGTGTTGCTGGCAGTTGAGTTCTTTATATCGGCACGCAGGAATATGCGTTTGAGCAGGATTAAATTATTTGAGGTAGAAAACAAATGAAGCAGCTAATTATCACCCTGATATTTTTATTACAGGTATCGCTGCTTTTTGCACAGCAGGAGAAAAAAGATATCCGTAAAGGGAACGAATTATACAATCAGAAAAAGTATAAGGAAGCCCAGGCCAGTTACCAGCAAGCCGTTAAAAAGAAGCAAACAAGCGCAGAGGCTAATTTTAACCTGGGCGATGCCTTGTACAAGCAAAAGCAATATGATGCGGCTGATAAGGTGTTTAATAAAATAGGTTCAAAAGTAAAGAACGCAGGAGTTGCGGCATCAGCCTGGCATAATCAGGGCAACTCATTGATGGAGCAGAAAAAGTATGAAGATGCTATTACGTCATACAAAAAATCGCTGCTAAACAACCCCAACGATGAGCAGACCCGCTACAATCTGGCCTATGCACAGGAGAAACTGAAGAACCAGAACAAAAACGACAAGAACAAAAACAAGAACGATAAGAATAAGGACAAGAATAAAGATAAGAACAAGGATAAAGACAAGAATAAAAACGATAAGAACAAGGATAACAAGAACGATAAGGACAAGGATAAAAAGGATCAGGACAAGAAAAACCAGGATAAAAATAATCAGGACAAACAAAATCAGAACCAGCAGCAACAACAACAGCAACCTCAGTTATCTAAACAGGATGCACAGCGCATGCTGGATGCTTTGAACAATAACGAACAGCAAACACAGGATAAGTTGAAGAATGAGAAACTGAAGGGACAAAAAGTACGTGTTGCAAAAGATTGGTAATTATATAAAAATGCGCTCCCGCTATTACATATTATTTTTTTTAACCTGGATAACCGGCATGGCCCTGGCGCAGGATGTGCATTTCAGCGCGTCGACCAGTAAAAATCAGGTGGCTACTGGTGAGATCTTCGAGGTAACTTTCTCTGTTAATGGTAATGCTGAAAATTTTACACCGCCATCATTCAACGGTTTCCAGGTTGCAGGTGGGCCGAACGTATCACAAAGTATGACCTCCATTAATGGTAGCACCACCATGAGCATGGGGTATAGCTATGACTTGATGCCCGTTAAGGCTGGCGATTATAACATCGGCGCAGCCAGTATCACCATTAACGGAAAAAGATATACTACCCAGCCAATCCATATTAAAGTTGTAAAAGGTGCACCGGTAAGGCAGCAGAGGCAAAGCCAGGGGCAAGGAGGCGGCAATCCTAACGGCGGTAGCTCGATTGGTGATCTGGACGAAGCTTCGTCTGATATCAGCAAGTCAGTGTTTATCCGCGCAGTAGTGAGCAGGCCATCGGTTTACCAGGGAGATCAGTTAATGCTGACATACAAGTTGTATACCCGTTTAAATCTGGAGGGAAGCCAACTGGATAAAATGCCCGATTTTAATGGTTTTTGGAACGAGGAGATTAAACAACCTAGTCAGAATGTGCAATGGCGCACAGAAGTTTATAACGGCAAAGAGTATAACGTAGGTGATCTGAAGCAAGTGATTCTATTCCCTGACCATGCCGGTGATATTACCATTGAGCCGATGGCCATGACGCTGGTAGTGGATCAACCGATGCCTGCGCGCGATATTATGGAGCAGTTTTTTGGCCGCAACATCAAGCCGGTAAAATACGCGGCTAAAAGCAACAAAGTAGTTGTACATGTGAAACCACTGCCAGATGCCGGTAAGCCTGATGGATTTAATGGAGCTGTTGGTAGGTTTACTGTATCAACTTCAGTAGACAAAAATGAACTGCGCGCCAATGAGACCTTGAATTATAAGGTGACCATTAAAGGTTCGGGCAATATCAAATTGCTCACCGCGCCGACACTTGTTTTTCCTGCTGATTTTGAAAAGTACGATCCGAAAGTAACCGACAGTACTATTACAACCGTAAATGGTGTGACCGGTTACCGTACTTTTACCTATTTGCTCATACCAAGGCATGAAGGCGATTTTACTATAGACCCAATAAAATTTTCTTACTATAACCCATCAACCGGCAGCTACATAAGTTTGCCTGGCCAAAGCTTTAAGATTAAAGTAAAGAAGGGTTTGCACGAGAACAGTGTGACTGCTTACTCGGATCAGCAAGATGTCAAGCAGTTGGGCAAAGATATTCGCTATATAAAAACCGGCAGTGGTGATCTGCAGCAAGGTAATAAACCGTTCTTTGGATCGATTGCTTATTATGTGTTGTTGTTACTTGGTCCGCTGGCCTTTGGCGGTGCCTGGTGGTATCGTAAATGGTATGCCCGATATAATGCGGATGTAGTGAAAGTAAAAGGCCGAAAGGCAAGCAAGGTTGCAGCCAAACATTTAGCTAACGCCAAAAAGCAACTGGCGGCAGGCAATTCTAAGTTATACTATGAAGCAGTATTCCGAGGATTGTATGGTTATCTGAGCGATAAGCTAAACATCCCAGTATCCGAATTGACTAAAGAAAACATAGCTGCCGGT